>WLWD01005020.1_pt1 | contig 16266 bp, 9 predicted proteins | sample 6712731 | NCBI WGS metagenome assembly WLWD01 (sample SAMN12718690, study PRJNA576275) | sponge metagenome | isolation source: marine sponge | host: Mycale hentscheli | place: New Zealand: South Island, Marlborough, Capsize Point | collected 2014-11-01
CAGTATTTACTTGAAAATACATTGTCCACTAGACTACTGCGAAGGTAAGTCTGTGTAGGTGCATGTCCAGTTGTGTCAAAGCATTGTGTGCTACAACCACTACTTAGCTAAAGAATATCACAAAGAAAACTTTTAAATAACGTGTATTGTTTTGTTGTTGTTTTTTTCCCCTTCAATTCAAGCAGTTGCAGAGAGTTGTTACTATAGCACTGAAATCCCTTTACCCTGTATGCTAAATAAACAAACTGGACCTTATTGTCAGTAGCTTCAGTGTTAGAAGTCAAAATCATTCATATAAAAATAGTATAGTCTTTAGGCTCGCTCGCCATTTGTGCTCAAGCACATCACTAGTATGGTTGCTTAGTTCCAATTACATGTTGCAATGTCTATTAAAAATACAATTCCTAGCATCTTTCATCATAGTCCCTAAACCTGCCAAAAAATGCCAGATTCAGATACTCTCTTCCTAATTGAATATCCTTCCCTTAATTCCACACATCCTGTGGACATAAACCCCTTACAGAAATATTAACACACAATCGCCCCTACCATTACTACATGTGTGGGATATCACACACAGACCGAGGAAAAAAAAAGAAGAAAAAAAAAGAAAAGAAAAAAGAAGAAGACTGTATTAACACATTCTAACTGCTGGATATGCTAACTAGATGCAACTACAAAATGGCTAAAATGGAATAACTTGTTAACGATTGAGAACCACTTAGTACAAATACTCAGTGTTTATACCCCTATATGCATCGACAGCATATGCGCGTGTGTACCATCACTTTATACCCATGGGCCATACTAAATACCAAGCACTGTGCCACACTGCGACACTCAATGTACTACTAACTCTTTCTTCTTGAGTCTTGGACCCTACTATATCATCGTGATAGATTCCATTATTGCACTTGGTAATGGTCAAACAATGAATGGATACAACATACAATATAGCCGACTGATATTTTCACGTTGCAATAGTTTGAAGTTTGAAAAATAGTTTGAAAGTTTGAAAACTATTTCTACAACACCAGTGTCTGTATTGAGTTATACACTGAACACACAATACACTCCTTCTATAGGACAGAATTCATTTGTTCAGTACTATACCACTCAGTGACTCGATTGAGTCCATTCAATGTGAAACATACTACAGAGAAGCAATAATTACATTTTTCTCTTGGACAGTATTCTAAACTAAAAATTATTTTATATACATACACATATTTAAGAATTAATCTTAGAATAGATTCTGCGAGTAATTGACCCATAAGTACCATCACTGCTTGTTCAGTTCATGTGGACATTGTGTCTATTGCACTTTATAGTGGGCAAACAATTAATGTCACATGTACACCCATCGACCCGAGACGAACAGAGACAACAAGCATACCATCACAATACTCGTACAATCCGTGTATCAAACTGCACTTACAAACACGTGTGTGTGCGTGGATGTACACTCCATCATCCCTTATTCGGACGTGTCTTATTCGGGCACGTCTATTAACCGGGCACCATTTGATTTTATGTAGCGACCCGTACCGCGATCGTTACAGCGCGGGAAAGCTCGTCGACGACCTATACCGATTTTGTAACAGCCGTCGATTGGTCTACGGTCAACGACACGGTCTAAGGATGGCTACAGCGGCTGTTTCAAAGAAGCGAAAGCGCACCGTATTAACTTTGGAAAAGAAGATTGAGATTATAAAAGCCTTGGAAAAAGGAAGTTCTCAGAGAGTGGTGGGTGAAAGATTTGAAGTCGCAAAATCGACCATTGCTGACATTTGGAAGGACCGTAAGAAGATTATTGATGCTCTAGGTTCCACTGAGTCACCATCGTTTGTCAATAAAAAGCGTTGTGTTATTCACCAAGCTAAGTTTGAATTAGTGGATGAAGCCTGTTGGAAATGGTTTTGCCAACAACGCCCAAAAGGTGCTCCAGTGTCTGGTGTGCTACTCCAAGAGAAATCTAGGCAATTTTATGCAAAGCTATATCCTGATGCTGATGCAGACAGTTTTAAAGGAAGCACTGGATGGCTAACAAGTTTTAATGCCAGGCATGGCATAAAGAATGTCCAACTAAGAGGAGAATTCTTGTCTTCTGACTTGTCAGCAGTTGGTCCCTTTCGTGAGAAATTAAAAATGGTGATTGAGGAGAATGGCTACAGTTTAGATCAAATATTTAATGCTGATGAGACAGGGCTTTGGTGGCAGATGATTCATTCAACTTCACTGAACTCATCTAGGATTACTAGAGCATCAAGCTTTAAGAAGGCTAAGGACAGGGTGACAGTTTTGGCATTTGCAAATGCATCAAGATCCCATCGTCTTCCTCTAGTTTTTATTAATAAAAGTGCCAAGCCTAGATGTTTCAAGCACATAGATATTAGCTCACTACCTGTGCAATATTATTCACAAAGGAAATCGTGGATGGACAGAAAGATATTTGGAGAGTGGTTCCATGAGAAATTTGTGCCTTCAGTAAGAAGATTTTGTGGAGAACGAGGATTGAGAAAAAGGGGCTTCTACTTCTTGATAAAGCACCCTCACATCCTTCATGTCAGAGCCTACAGTCAGATGATGGTATGGTTAAACCTATGTTCCTACCACCTAACACTACGGCTGCCATACAGCCAATGGATCAAGCAGTTCTAGAGATCCATGCAAACGGCGCTACAAAAGGAAGCTTCTTGCACGCATCATTTCGGAAAATGAAGAGGATAAGCCTGTACCCCACTATTTTGAAAGCTATCACAATAAAGGATGCTGTTTATTGGATAGCAGAAGCATGGGAGGAGGCAAGCTCTGACAGTCTTCGTAAGGCATGGAGGAACTTACTTCATGAATCTGTTAGTGAGGATGTGTCAACTGAAGACACATGCCCAGATTCATCTATTGCTGAGACTATTGAAACTGCTGGGTCATTGGGAAGTGAGACTCAAGAGGCTATTGCTGAATGGATGGATGCAGACATCGATGAACCAGGTCATGAAGTTCTAGATGATGATGAAATTGTAGCAGAAATGCAAAACTCTAGGGATAGTAGTGCAGAAGAATCATCTCAAGAAATTGAAGAAAATCAAAGGGTCAGCGCCAGTGCAGCATTTGATGCTTTGGAACTACATTGAATTGGCTCAAACAGAGAAACACAGACCCTGGGCACTTTCTTTTAGTAAAGAGATGGAGAGATGAGGTGGTTACAAGTCGATTCCAATCAATGAAGCAAACTAGTCTGTTGTCATATTGCAAGAAATAACTTTGAACTTAATTCAGTTCATGTAATAGCTCTGTTAATTCAAAATTTTTTTTTGTATATACTGTACATGTACACCTTCATACGTACATTATGATCTGAGTTTACGGGCAAATCTGAGTTACGGACACCCCTTGGTCCCAAGGCGCCCGGATAAGAGAGGATTGAGTGTACAATGTGTGTGCATGTGGGTGTGCATTTGTATGTGTGGGTGTGTGCATGTGGGTGTGTCTTACTGTCATAAGGTACGGAGCACTTGGCAAATCCCAGCATCACTAACTCAGGTACAGTGCGTCTCAGAAGTGCCTTCTGGTCTAAAGGCGAGAGGTCGTCGAACCCGCACACGTCAGACTTGGCCCATGCAAAGAGAGAGCGAATTCTGAGCCCCAAAGAATGAAGCACTTCCTCCAGTTGAGCTTCCACTAAATGACCTACATCCCAGGGACAGCCATAACACATATAATAACATGTACATATTCTTCACATTTTAACACACACTTTCTCGTCTGCTGACAAAAAAAGAAAAGAAAGAAAGAGATTAGTTACCATGACAACACCAATGCCGACATGGAACCCACTGACCAGACTACAGATCCAATCGCTGCCACACCTTCTTTTAGCAGCACTTGAACAATAATGGCAGCTGTTATCTGCCATTTGAAGTTAAAGGACTAAATCATTAAGTTAGCAAAGTGGTCAAACCTAGTTAGTAAGCTTTTAGATGACATCATCACTACGTCGTATGACATCATCAGTAAGAAATGCAGCAGTGACCAGACTGGCAGTGGTCCAATAAACAAACTGACTGACTGCCAAGATGCCAATTCCAACTTTCTCTTTATGGACTCTAATCCTGGTAACTTAAATGAAGGAAAGGGGTTGCTAGAGATACTAATATTGTCACTACTGCCAGTTTTCACCACTTTCATGACGGACACTCACTTACTTTAACATTAAGTACCCCCCCCCCCCCTCTCCACATAACTCACTGAATGTTTTAGGCTTGGTGTGTACTGGGCTGGGACAGGCGGATGAGGATGTGCTACCTGGTACAGGGTCTCCATACATGCCAGGTGAGTCGCATAGTTTCTCAGAATCTGTCTCCTACAAAAGTTCAAAAGTTACACATGAAATGAATCAGTATATCATACCCAACAATTTCAATAGGAGGTGATTCTTCTGATAAGGGTTTCCCAAACACACACACACACACTGGGAGGGAAGATGCTAAAATTTGTTCGTTTTTTTTCCTTCATTTAATAACAAAAAAATAAATAAATAAATAAAAATAAAAATCACAAGGTATTTGTGTAGTCTAGTGGAAATTCCTTGTGTCAACACTTGCACATTACTGTGAACTGTGAAATGTTTGTTGGGCGTTCACTTAACAAAGCCTTTAGTTAATTTAGTTAATAGAAGTCCTACTGAAGAACATACAAGAACATAATTGTAAGTAGTAAGAATGTTAACAATGCCAGTAGGCATTTATAGACTCTATTCTCAGGTTTGATTTGCTAACTAGAAAAGCTTCTTCCTTTGGAATATATGAATGTAGTACATTGCCTTAGAGTAGTGGGGAAAAGCACTATATGTGTGCATGTATGCACACATATAATCATAAATATTTAAATTAAAGGGACAAAGTATAATGATACTGAGATAGTGAACTCACTAGACTATATATGTATGTATATCTTTCAAATAAAACCGTTCACTTACGTTTGGAATTTCCTCCGGTAGAGTGCGATTGATGGATGGGATAGGAACAATGCGGAAAGGGGACTTCCCTGACAGCGAATTCTGGGCAGCTATGTGTTGAGTGTTCCTACTGGGCATGCTCACCATACCCAGCTGTGGCCCTTGGAGGTGGGCATGCTGGCTTGGGTGGGCGGGGTGGGTGGAAAGTACCATAGTGGCTGGAAGAATGGCGGTAGTCGGAGCCAACACACGAATCGGGAGGGTACCATGGGGTGCGTTTAATAGGATCGCCCCTAAGTACACATAGTACACACACAAATGTGCATTCAATAACTGATCATAGAGTACAACTCTTGAAATACATTACATTTGGATCCGGAAAAATTTTCAAGCTAAGCTATTCAGTGTACAGAGATATTAGCAGCATACTCATTGTGCAAGTGTCACTTGTTGAGGAAGTCAGAATAGCAATTCATTCATCATTCACTCATTCGTTACTTCATTTAGTCATTCATTCATTCACTCGTTATTTCATTCATTCATTCATTCATGGCTCAATGCATGAAGTAATTCATCCACTGCAAAACTAACTGAACCCTCTCTATCATATGGAATTAAGTAAAGAAAACACAATGGAAGTGGGGGGTGGGGTGGGGGGGGGGGGAGAGATAGAGGATACTTAATTGAGATTAAAAAGTCCTTATCTCTATATTGAGCTGACAAATACATACATACTGTATGTTGTGCATGGGGAAAGTAGTGAAACTAACCGTTTACCAAGAATTGTGAAATTAACAAATTAAATCCCTCGTTGACAAATCCAGCTGCCATACTGTACACAGACGACCCAAGCCTACAATTCCCTCTCCAATGTTGTTTACTCATCCAACAAGCCTATGCATTAGACATAACCCAGCAATGATGTTGGCGCCACTCTAACGAGACAATTTCAAAAACACACCCCTAAAAATACTAAACAATTCGCACTTCCCAAGCTAGAGCATAGTAGCCCGGGCATCCACCGCATAATACAGCATGGTTAGAGCAATCAAGCCTAACTGAAAGTTTTCACTAAATATCCACTCCCACATTACAGGGAGAACTCAAACTAGACTTGAGCACATCCAAGTTCTCCCAACTTAAAGTCATACTGTAAGTGAAGGAATCAAGTTTGCACAGAATTAACTAGACCAATAACAAATGCTTTGCTGCCCATGCAAAGGTCGTGGGAAAGCTGCTGTAAGGACATGCATTTGTTTGTCAATGCAGTTATAGATTAGTGAATGGTTGAAGGAAGAATGCTCACACACTTTGACCTCGCAAGTCGGCCCCAATCTTGGTTTCCATAACTACCTTGTGAACAACACTTTCACAATAAGAACCCAAAAAAGCACCAATTTAACATTACATCATTTATTTGCAGTATATTAAGTGTACATAACTATTTCAGTCAGTGTACTTCTAAGTCAATCATCTGATATATACTTACAATACATGTACATATGTGATATGTATGTATGTATGTATGTATGTATGTATGTATGTATGTATGTATGTATGTATGAAATGACTTTATCATTCACCTTACCACACACACACACACACACATACACTCACCGGTATTGTGTTGCTGGTGTAGCTGTATCACTCCACTACTCCCAGGGCTGAGCCCGGGTAAATTGAGGGAACTTAGCGCCGATGGTGGGGAAGTGGCTTGGGCACTTCCATTTGTTGAAGATCTGTCGAAGTTCACACCTTCGACAACACCGGCCCAGGAAGCAGGTGAAGGGGCAGAAGAGAGGTGTGGCATTCCCATGGACGTGTGGTGAGAGGCAGGGAGGGACTGGAAGTGCTGCTGGTGAAGACTGGGCGTGTGCGGAGAAGGTTGGGGAGAGTGATAAGGGGTGTGAACAGGTGTAGACTGAGGTGTCACGTACGGAGAAGAATAAGAAGCGAGAGTACTATTGTTATGGCCAGAGGGCGGAGCCATGAGTGGCGGCATGTTAGCAGCTTGCACTGCCAAGTGCTGAGGGTCGGGACTTGTCATTCGACTAGAACAGGAAGGCTGACTTCCTGGAGACAGGATGGTGGGAGGAGCCGGGGAGGAGTTGGGTGTGAGAGGCGGAGTCGACACGCTGCCGCTTTGCTGTCGTGGACGAGAGTGCATGTGATGCCGGTTAATCGGACCAGGGGCACCGCTACTCAATAGTGGGACATCTCCGTCCGTACGCATCCTCTTCTGAGAGTGGGCGGACCCAGCTCCACCCCCAATGCTGTCCGACAGCTCCTCATCACTGGGCACACCTCTCCCCTGTCTAACCTCCCTTGCAGCAGCTCTTGCTGCCTCCTCTGGACCTCGCTTGCCTCGATAACTGGGATCTCTTGAACAATGATCACACCCGTTCACTCCATGCACATGTGAAGAGGAGGAGGAAGGTACAGGTTGGTTTGTGCTTGCTACTTCAGACCCCTCGAGAGAGGACGATGCTGGTACTCCTGGAGATTGATGTGCAGTGACTCGAAGGTAGGGGTGACCACCATTACTCCCGTCTGCCCACGTGTTCTCCACACTGGACGTGAGAGGACTCGCTAGCGACGCTCTCTCATGGAGGCTGTCCAGACTGTCATACTTGAAGAGCTGGGAGACAGAGGTGGAGGTGGACTGCAGGTACAACATGGCCTCCGAGGGAGATATCTTAAACTTCACATTCGCCAAGTCCGTGTCAGACAGAGCAAGATCTTCATCCCGCTCGGCTACCGTGTTGTCCAAGTCACCAGAAGGTTCAGCAGCATCTTCGTCTAACTGCTCAGACGAGGACCCGTTAGGCACTGAAACTGCTTCTTTCTTGTGTTTCTTTTGTCGCTTGGATTTCCCAGCAGAAGTGGGGGTCTTCTTTGGCGCTTTAGTCGGAGAAATTGGTGCAGTCTCTTTCCCGTCTTCCGGACTACCTTTCTGATTGCGTGGCTTTCGAGGAAATTTCTTCACAGCTGTAGCAAAATATACGAAATACAGTCAGAACTGAGAAATAATATTGAAAAGCAGATTACGAAGTTAAAAAACAAAACAAAACAAAAACTAATAAAACTGATGAGCAAGAAGGGAATCACTATCAGCAGTAAAAAGATTTTTCAGCCAATAATAATATATATATACATGTAATGTATGAACTGTATGTGAGGCTTATAGATAGTGCATGAGATAATTAGTAGGAGATGATAGCCTCACGGTAATCAATTCTTGAACTGCTGGTGCTGACAACCTTTACTACAGCCTGAATAATGTTCAGTATCATGGAGCTCTATTCCAATATCCAAATAAAGCACCAAAGGTGCGAGCCCTCAGCACTACTATGCACAGCTAGCTCTCATATCATTTATCAGACCAACCAGGTATCAATGTAGCTCAGCAAAATGGTAGATATAAATGCTTCATAAGAGAAGCTAAACACAACGTGAAATTTTAATTCAAGCTCTCTTCTCAGTATAAAGCAAAACTGATAGTTTCGCCGATAGTTCTCAAAAATCAGCCCAAAATTCATAAAAGTAGCACAATAGTCTTGAATTGTCGCTGTAAGTTAAATCAACGGCCAATTGTCAAGAATCTCCAAAATCAGAAGGTAAACAGAGAGACAAAAGACAGATGACTACTATAAGCCCCTCATTCATGCACGCTGAGGGATTTATAATGCATAAATACTTTAACACATAAAATTAAAAAAAATTCCCACAACAGGACCACCCCCCCCCCCCCCCTCATCAAACCAGTGTGGGAACATGGCTTCCAATCTGATCAGTCAACTCCTTGATATTACCACTAACTTGAACACTCCAAAGCAACCACAAACTACGCCAAATTCCACTATAAAGGTGGAGTAGTGCAGTATCAGTGTATGCACACAGTGTGAATCCAAATCCATCTGTGAATCAATGCTGCCCCAGGCCATATCCACCACACATTCCCATCATCCAATCTGGCAACAGCCAGGGGTGGGGGGATTATTTAGAACACTCAAAACTGTCATTTTGAGTGGAAACACATGTGAGTTCATTTCCTACTTGAAGCATGTCAGGGACTTGGAGTGTTGGAAGATGGCCGACTTGTAGAAAAACAGAAAACAAAACAAAACAGGCTAACCAAGCTAGCTCATGTACGAGCCTCCGTAGGGAAAACACTATGATTAAACGATTCACTCAGTGGCCTGTGAAGGTCAACAATGTATGCATACAAACAAAAACACTGGACACTTTCTTGGCATCCACTTCAGATTTTTTATAGTCTTTTCTCCCATATAAAATGTATCAGTTGACAAATAAACAGATTCTAGAGTTACAGAAAGTCTGATAGAGTAACCCAAGACAGTTCTAATTGTACAATAATAATTAATTATTATAATAAGAATAACAACAAGAATAATAACAAACAGATTCTAGAGTTACAGAAAGTCTGATAGAGTAACTCAAGACCAGTTCTAATTGTACAACAATAATTACTATAATAATAAGCAACAACGACAATAATAATAATGGACAAGCCAGCAAAGTGAAACACTATCATAAGTATATAAATTTGAGCCAATTGTTGGTACAGTATGTGTGCAAATGTATATAAACATACTATGCGTAGCTACTACTAGTGCACATGGTGGAGTAATGAAATTGATGACCTTGGGTAAAAGTCTTTCAGGACTTACTGCAGAGCTGGAATTCCATTGGATTCTAATGCTAAAAGCAGCACATCACAGTGGCTTCCTTTTCATTAGAGAGATAAACGTCAATAATTCCCCTCTCTTCAAAGTGTATAAAAAGGCAAATACATGTCTTCACCATGCCTAGAAGAGTTGAATTCCGTTAGACTTTTAAGGATTGCACTCACTTAAAAAACAACAACTAGATTTAAGAAACTGTAAGGGCTTATGTACAAATTTAAATGCCACTAAAGTATTGGAAAAATTTTATCAGTTCGTCTGTTGATTGCTAGTCATTAGTCTTGAAAGTCAAGTTCCAATTCCATGTAACAAATTCATTTGGAGAAACAAATTAATTAATTAAAAGGCTAATTGTTGACATTACAAACCGAAACTAGATCCATCCGACTATCGGCAGTGAGTCTGATATTACAACACTACAGTACAATCAGACCGCCAGATGCCAGAACTGGCAAGGTGAGGCAACCTTACAAGTGAGTCTGGATTGGCTAAAACAATAGAAATGAACAATACTCCACACACCTTCACTCATTATTGTAGGGTGCAGGGTGCACCATTCATATTCTTCCAGCTCTAACAATGCAGTGGTTGGGCTATCCAAGCAAGTTATGATTTGCACCAGCATTCCTGGTGTGGAGCGATGAGATTTATCTAAAAGTATCAGATTGCCACAGGAAAAATAAAGAAGCCAGGCAAAATCATTGAATAGCCAAACAAGGAGTGAGTAAACATGCATGGTTGGGTAGAACTATGGCCAGCCACAGATAACAAAAAAAAAAAAAACAACAAAAAACCCATCAGGATATATCCCTTACTGCATTCTAGAAGAAAAGTTAGGTGGCTATGGATCATCAAAGTCATGCAAACTTTAATGTAATGGATAATTTGTAATCATCAAGGCAATAGTTTCACCACTCTGCGTCACTTCCTCGTTCTGTTTCCCTTGACCAACTCTCACAATTCAAACAAGTTGAGACCTTTATTCCTGAGATGCTGATCAGAAAGACATACCTTCACTTTGTCTGTCCTCATCCACTAAAAATAAATACATGATGTACACGAGACCACCGTACACATAAGCACTCACTGGGTACTACACATGTCAAGTCTACCGGCGACAAGGCATGTAACAAGTGACCCCTCCCACCCCAAGGTCAGTGTCGTGCAGTACACGTATGTGTTGAACTAACCGTTACCCCTCCCGGACACAGTTCTGATCATGTTGACTATCACAGTCTGTGACCTCAAAACAGACAAACTGTCCCCAGGTTAAACACACTTAACAACTCAAAAGGAAAACTACACAACCATACAATTATTGTTGTTGCTTTTGTTTTGTTTTTAATGGAAATTTGTTCAGATAGACAGAGAGTGATGTGAATCAAACATACCTAGTCACCTTTTCCTCACGTTAACAGTTAATTAACCATCAACCTCTTGAATTTAAAAAACAACTGGAAAATAAAAATTTGAATGTGAAATAGCATGGAGAAAAGGAGGAGGAAGAGAAGTAAATTGGAGTTCCAGTTGGTATAGAAAGGGTGCTAATTGTCCGTTACTTTGGGGGGGGTGTATGGTCATTTGCATTAATTTTTTTAAATTTTTTCAAAAGGAAACAACTACTCAGGCACACTGTTACGTACTTTGGCTGAAACTGGAATTAACTGCTAAAATTTAAAATGGTAGGCCTAACTACCCAAGTTAAAAATTGTTTGCTGAATATTGTACACACTCCATCAGTTCACCTTTATAACCACGGCATGAACTATGAGCTAATTGAACATGGACAGTTAGCAACCCAATGGACTAACTCATGAGTAGAAAGAGACACTCACAAAGGGACACATTCAGATCTACTGGCAGACGACACAAACACACACGCACATACTATCACTAATAAACACGTACAAAGTTGCACTGACATAAGGACTTGTCAGGCAATACAGCACACAGAATACGGTTTCATATGCACATTAATGCACACTTTTGGTTAAATCAGAAATATTATATTAATTAATATTGATATTACTGGTAACAGACCTAACCTTATGCCATACATGAAGGTACAGCCAATCGAATAACAATTGCTAATAATATAATATTTAACAGAAACCTCATAAAAAAGTCCAGTAGACACTACTGGGTGGAATGCAATGCAAATTAAATTAAAAAAATGACAACTGTGATGCCAGACCGAAATCCTAGAAATTACTATACATTATGTATATACTGACACAAAACTGTAGGGCTCACCTATACTCACACCCAGTCAGGCTGAGCAACAGGATTAAAAACAAAACAACCCCCCTCCCCCTCTTAAATAAAATCTTTTAAGTCAAACACAAGCAGAATTCAGATTACAACAATATTACTCAACATGTCATCCATTACTACAGCCGCTCCTTCTTTCCTTTCCTCTCTCTCTCTCCCCTCCTTCCACTTATATAACAACCCACTCACTATCCCACCCACCACCACAAATCAGATAACTGACTTGAGAGTTGAGCCCTCAAGGGGCCCAAAGCACCTGGCCAAGATAGCATTCCCCACCTGTTGATTAAGCCTCAAGGCTATAACCCTAATTAAGAAAACAGAAGAAAAAACATGCGTCACTAGACACTCTGTCTCCACGCTAGGAGCACACACATAGATAGATAAACTACTCCAATAGCCACACACACGGAAAATAAAATTCCTTTTTTTTTTTAATTCATGGCCACAATTCATTCCTGCGGGACAGCTTGGTAGCGGGGAGAACACACATACAGATGTCCACATTGGGAAAATTATGGAGGTGTGACCAAAATAAAGTGAAGAGTTCGCCACTACAAGACCAGCTCAATGGAAACCCAACACTGCCTGAGCACAAATTACGACCAAACAGATTCCAACGAAATAGATTCCGCCTAGTAGGTATCTCTGTAATACACTTAAAACTGTCTTATCCAGCTGCCTTTAATCCGGCTATATGACAATCTTTACCAGTGCAAACTGTGATCCTTAGTTTGGTATATGTAGAATTCTGTACTACTGTGTGGCAAGCTCAATTCCGTATTAAATATAGATCAGCCAGCCAGAACATCAGTCAAGGTCCATACCTTACCTAATCCACATCCTGGTCACAAACATGGGATCATTCAAGGGGCATACTAACAGATAATATGCAATATGCATTCAAATTGACTTTTTAGATCTGCATCAAACAGAATATAAAAACAACAACAATAACAACAAACTACACAGTATTACATCACAGTGCTTTTTCTGGCAGGATGGATTAGTACTGCCATTGGCAGTCAGTGCTAGTGGGACAGGATCAATTGGAAGATCCGATCAGTTTGCTAATTAGTGTACATAAAAAAAGCTACTAATACACCCCCTCCTGCTTTCCAATAGTACACACAAACCAAACCAAAACAAAACCATATGAAAGCTGCCTGGCAACAATACCCTATCATTATTGTATATAATTTGAAAGTCTTTTTACATCATGTGGAGCCAAAAATTATCTTTTAGCATATCAAATTTTAGATGAACAAAGACCAGTACAATTTAAAACAATTAATTTTGATGAATAGCGCCACAAGTATTCCATTTTTAAGTACATGTCCCATTACATACACAATAAACAAAATATATCCACCCATCATTAAAAAGTCTGTCTTAGTCACGCCCCCTCCCCCTCCCCCTCACACTCACACTCTATCTTCATCCCTGACTGGATGCACTTGTTGAAGCGGCACGCCTGGCACACCTGCTTCAAGTTCTCCGCGTGCCTACCCACGTAGCACTTGCCCCCGAAGCGACACTTGTAGTCACGGCTCATCTGCACCGTGCGGCGGAAGAAGCACTTGCACGCCTCGCAGCAGATGACACCGTAGTGACGACGGTAGAACGTCCCGTCACTGGCCGGCTCTTCACAGACTGCACAATCACTGCCTGAATGTATAAGAATGGAGAAATGGTCAACCAAGAGTGTATATTAAATGACAACAGCAAGCAGTGACACCTGCAGTAAGCATCCATTTTACAATGAGATGTACACTACAGTATGAAAAATACATGTAAAAAGTAGTAATTACTATATGCTCCACCCACCTCTCTCTAACACACACATACACACGCACACACATTAAAGCCACACAGAGGCAAGTATACTTAAGAGTACACATGCATACTGTGGAGACCATAAAAATGCCAGCTATGGAGTATTGAACCATTCCTTGTTTATTAATCAAATATTCCTTTGCGACTGCACACGCAGGATGGACAAGTCCTGAAGTGTGAAGTGACGTCGATGGAAGCTCTTATGAAAACAAAGACTCGAATTTCTTTACATAGTGAAATAGTACACCACATGAATACCTACAATCTTATTGGAGCCCAGACTCCTACGTCTTCTGCTACTATTAATAACAATCAACACTTAACACCTCCATGTGATAATACCACAACCAAAATATGTAATCAACATACTCTGTGTACCCATAGAAATCCACCCTCTCCCCCACACACATACTAGAACACACAAACAAACAAATAAAACTTCATAAAAAAGGGTGTGACAGAATTAACCACATTTCCTGTGATTAATGCACTTCAGTATTGTGAGAAAACTCTTGGGGCATAGTTTACTATGTATGATTTCATGTGTGAAACCTGCGGATCTCCACTTCCCACCCACTGGAACAGCAACCCACGGTCTATTTGATTCTTCATGGGTACATGGGTAAGCAAAAAAAAAAAAAAAAAAAAAAAAAGCATGCTAAATATGCGCAGTGCTCAGTACCAATGACATACAGTCTCATTTAAATATCTCTTCATCTGCTAATTTGTTTGACATCAATTTAAAAAATTTGTCATGTGAGTATGTGTTGCACTAGACCTGCAAATGCTAGCATTTCAGAGTTGTTTATAAAAGTTTCTTGGTCAATATACACGTTGATTCAGTCATTCCCACTGAAATAATTATAATACATGTACAGTAGAACCTCCCTTATCCAGACTCCCAAGTTACGGGCACCTCCCTCTACCGGGCAGCTGCTATGTACCTTGTGGTTAGGTAAAGTATCCCAACTAGCAAATTTGACAGGTGCCTAGCTTTGGATAGGCAGTTCAGCTGGCAGCACTATTTTGAATGCATTCTGAGATATGGGCAAATCTGAGATACGTGCCCTGATAAGAGAGGTTCTACTGTAATAGCAAATCTTCTTGTTCTAACAACCAATATTAAGTTTTAATTAACGTAATATTGGCTGTCAGAACGAGAAAATTTGTTATAATTCTAATATACACAGTGCAGTGCATAGATACAATGCACACAAAGTCTGGTTCAGTGAAAGAAATATAAAAATATTTACAGTATAATTAACAATGATACATGTAACTACAATATAACATTAATTAAAATACACAACACCAAGAAAATCACTGCCAGTACTTGAGGATGTATACATTCACTTACCATTTCAACCACTTACGTATGCATGTTATGATATACTGAATTAAGCCTTCCATTAGGAACAAAATCAAACCTACATTTGTGGCAGCTTTTGACCCCTCTCTCAAACAAACTCTGAGAGCATCTAGAAAGGGACACTAACTGAAGGCAAACATTACTCAAGTGCACTCTAGTTTAAAGTTCCATGTTTGTATTGACATATTGTATTGACAATAGACCTAACTAATCCACATTAAAGGCATACTACTGATAATTGGTAATTTAATTTTGGCATCAATTAATGCCCTTCAAAATTACAGCTGAACCACCCTCTACACCTGCCCTGAAATCATATTACCATGACAACCCTAAGTGGTTGGTAGCTTGGCTTTGCAAAGGAATTGCCTGGGAACTGTTCTGGCAGAATAAGTTACCAGTAGCCACAACTTACTTCCTAAATAATACAAATTTTTACTCCATTATTTCCTTGTGATATTATACAGATGCCTGCAAAGCCTGGCTCATACAAGTTGACCAGCTGCTTCTTAAAAGGCAAGCAATTACACATTAATTTTGGCAAAGGATGACCCATAACAAGTGATTGTTATGTAGCTCTGCTCTAGGCCAATGTAAACATTTCCTGTTTCTAGAAAATCATTTTTTTAAGAGAGCTTAATGAAGTATGGTAGATGACTACCAGCATGAGAAAATGAGCTACACAAGACAATGCTATGGTAGACTTAAATTTGTAAGCAACTGCAAGGATCCTAATATGTTGCTTGATTTTTGTGTATGTAGTACCAAGAAAAAAAAAGAATGCAGCATGAGTCACTCCTAGTATACTAGTGATGTGCTTGAGCACAAATGGCGAGCGAGCCTAAAGACTATACTATTTTTATATGAATGATTTTGACTTCTAACACTGAAGCTACTGAAAATAAGGTCCAGTTTTTTAAATTTCGCATACACGGTAATTCAGTGCCATAGTAACAACTCTCTGCAACTGCTTGAATTGAAGGAAAAAAACAACAACAAAACAATACACGTTATTTAAACGTTTTCTTTGTGATATTCTTTAGCTAAGTAGTGGTTGTAACACAATGTTTTGACATAACTGGACATGAACCTACACAGACTTACCTTAGCGGTAGTCTAGTGGACAA
>WLWD01004319.1_pt1 | contig 16253 bp, 2 predicted proteins | sample 6712731 | NCBI WGS metagenome assembly WLWD01 (sample SAMN12718690, study PRJNA576275) | sponge metagenome | isolation source: marine sponge | host: Mycale hentscheli | place: New Zealand: South Island, Marlborough, Capsize Point | collected 2014-11-01
TGGCAGGGCACCCTTAATACACATGTGTATAAATTTTAGATGCCTAGCTTTCACACAATGGTACCTGTAGATAAGTACAGAAAATCTTACAAAAAAAATTAAGTTTCTACTCTTTAAGCTGGACACACTGTATTTAAAACATCTGAGCAAACATCCAGAGGTTTACTTTGTAGAGCAGCTACAATTGAAGCTACCCATTGAAGTGCCTCAGCAAGGTAAGCCTCAGTTATGTAAACAATTCTCACGCGCTGACCTGACCTCTTCATTCTGGTTCTGAAGAAGTACTGAAGTTAGAGATTCTCGACATTTCACTTAAAAAACAACGCTAAATAGTTGCGTTGGGTCTCATTTGTCTTATAAGAACTATCTTGCACTTACAAAAACCTGACTCTTTGACCTCTTGACCTGATATAGCTAGTGGTTAGTTTAAAGACAAGATATAAATAATTGACTCATAGACAATAAAACTCAATACCTGAAAACTCCTTCTCTATTCAAATCATTCAGCCCTATCCAGAAGGATGCCTGTCCCCTGGGCAAGTAGAGGTTTTGGTAGACGTATTCATTCTCAGTGACATCATCAATATAGAGCAGCGTCGCCCCGTCTCTAACACACGATCTATTAGCTGCAGAGTAATCTTCACCAATAGCATAATACTGATAACAGAATGTGTTAGCTGGGCCACGCAGCTGATACCTCAAGTCCGGACAGACTGTACAGAGTCACATGACAGAATAGTCGCATTGGATGTCACATAAAAAACTATTTATAACATCAGAAAAATATAGCTAATTGTCATAGTTAATGGTGCCTATTAACTGCAACAACAATCTACCTAGCAGATCTGGTGGCTTGGTAACCAGAATACAAGGAGACTAAACTTACTGGTAACTTGACTAGTTTGTGCGCCTGCGCGTCTGAATGGAACTAGACATAGTGTTAAGGCTACTACCAAGCAACCATTGAAGTGCATCTCTTCCCTCCAGCAACTCGCTGCATCCACCCGCCTACACGCACAATCTCAGCGGCAATGGGGGTGGGGCTGTTTGCTGACAGAGCGGGCGTCATGACGATGCTAAAATAAAGCATGCGCGTTGTGGATGAGGTTTTCCACCGGCGGTAGAAAAAATGTTAATGTTATGATGATGAGTGTTTGGTGGCGTGGGTGTTGCCGTGGTGCATGCGCGGTGATGCGGCAAGTTTTGTTGGTGCGGGCGGCTCGCTCGACCCCAGTTATCATTCTCTACCATTGGTTAATGTTACACAAGTTTCCCTCTCCTACTCTCTTTTTTCTGAACTATCTGAGCTATTCTTCTACCCACCTCTCTTAACTTCAGCTCTTTTCCTTGAGTCATGGAGCCCCCATTTACTTTGTCTATCTCTCCTGCTTCTGAATTTCTGTCCTGAGAAACTTTTGTCTTTTATTTCGTACTTTAGCCTTTCTTTTGAAAACTAATCCCGCCTTTACTTGTCGATTCGATTCCACCCGCCACGATTAATCACCCTTTACCTTCTCTTCCGTACTTTCGCCTTCCTTTTTTAAACCTATGCCGCCTCCACCGTCAACTGCACCCGTTTTTTAGAAGTAACCAGCACGTTCTACTGCTGATTGTAGTCATCTAAAAATGGATGCATTTTTATCTAAAAATTTGTCTACCTTCTTCAAAAGCTTTGCCAGAAAAACTTGAGCATAATTAATCTGTAGCAGACTTAGCTAGAGGAAATAAATTCTTTATTAGTAAAGCTTTATCAATAGTACAATAAAAGTTCACCTAACACAGGAAACATTCACACATAGGATAGCTATATAGCTAGCTACAGTTTATTAATGATAGCCTTATCAGTTACAGCAAGTTGAGTTGGTTCTGTATTATTTTTTGATTGCATTTCAACATATTTTTGTAATAGTCTTTACATAGCCAGCTAGCTAGCTAGCTAGCTAATTCCACAAGAAAATTTCATTTCAATTTTAGAAGTGCAATATTACAGCAAAAATTCAGTGAAGTCATCAAAATTAGCAGCAATGTCATCTTCCTTACTCAAATTTCAGACTCTGTATTCTGTAAATTTAGTTTTCATGAATTTTGTCAACTGATGGCTTTTGAGTGATTTGATTCCAACTATTCTTCTTTTTCTTGTTGTATAGTATCTTCTTTGAGTTTCAATACTTTTATTTGATTCTTTTTCTGTTGAAGTAGGCAATTGATTACGACTTCAAATTTCTCTTACTATTGTACAGATTCCAAGTAGTTAATATCCTCTTTTTAGTACTTACAGATTGAGTAATCTTGATTTTATTTTATGTATCATGGTAGTCTCGTCTGCATCAAAAATTCTCTCTGTAGGAAAATCAAATGAGGTAACTCTTTTATAGTGTTCAAGATAAGATGATTATTTGAAGATATTGTACACAGTGTCTGAAATTTTCATTGCAATCAAATGAACATGTTTACAAACTGTATTATTGGTGTACTTAGATCTTGTCACTACATTGTTGCCAGGTGTTTTAACTTGGCCCAGTGTGCATTAACACTTGACGATTGCAATTGTGTATGGATTTTCTGAAGAAGAAATACCTGACACTTTGCTACTATCAGAGACTCCTTTGTTTGCTATAGCTAGTGATATTTACATGATAGTCTTTAACATTCATTGATGGCATTTATTTGGAAATTTTGTTTCTTAGTTAGAACCAAGAATGTTTGCCACAGTTTGTTGTTGTTTACTAGTGTGTTAGTATATTTGCCACAGCTTGTGTTGTTGTTTACTAGTGTGTTAGTATATTTGCCACAGCTTGTGTTGTTGTTTACTAGTGTGTTAGTATATTTGCCACAGCTTGTGTCGTTGTTTACTAGTGTGTTAGTATGTTTGCCACAGCTTGTGTTGTTGTTTACTAGTGTGTTAGTATATTTGCCACAGCTTGTGTTGTTGTTTACTAGTGTGTTAGTATATTTGCCACAGCTTGTGTTGTTGTTTACTAGTGTGTTAGTATATTTGCCACAGTTTGTGTTGTTGTTTACTAGTGTGTTAGTATATTTGCCACAGCTTGTGTTGTTTTACTAGTGTTATCTCTATGCAGCTTCAACAGAGCATTGGTCGTCTGTTGGGTAATTTTCTTGGATCCTCCAGTCAAGAATATTATATAGCACGGGTGGCATAAAGACATTGATTAGTTTTGTGATCTCTGTTTCCAGTAACTTTGCACACTTACAGAAAACTTCTTGTGATGTTCTCTCCAATAATTCACATCAAAAGGAATTAATGTCACACACATTATCATGAAAAATAATTGCCAAGTGTTTATATGAAGGTTAGAGTAAAACAAAATAAATATATTTCAATTAACACCATAGATTGATGTGTCTGCTTCACCATAGATTGATGTGTCTGCTTCATTACTTCACATGTCAAGCATTGCCTTCATACTATCACAGGAAAGGAACACTACAATTGATTTATTTTACTCTGATGGTAGCTTTTTCACACGGTAATAAAAGAAGTAAAACATTTGTGAGCATCAAATTGGTCTCCAGGTAAGAGTGATAATGAATTGCTGCATATCAATAAAGAAATGAATATAAATTGTCTTAAATAAAGTTGAAAATGGCCACCATGAAGAACTCATTTTCTAGCACTAAAAATATCCATTTCCCAATTAATTGATGGCTGCAATCATACACTTTCCAGAACCTGTTAACAGTATCAGTAAGACTAATTATTCTCATTTACTTCTTGCTATTAGCTATAGCTTACAGCTAATCTAGCTACCTTCTTCACAAATCTGACAATTAGTGTGAAGACTTCCCAAACGCCTTCTTAAATAGGTCTGGTCCAGCAAAACCTGTAGAATGCTTCATGCAAAGCATATGTCTCCACACCAGGAAAACGTAACATACTGCAGCTCAATCCCACAACGGGAGCCATATGGCCACTAGCGGTGGGCGATACCAGTAGTTGGTATCGATACTTAGAGGAAAGTGTCTGGTATCGATACCAGAGTGGTATCTAACAGACTTCGATACCAAATATTACTATGTATTAGCCCTGCCCAGATAGAATATCGACCTTTACCGACATCTCATTGTGGCCAACATTAACACTTGGTAAAGGTGATTAATTTAATGTGGTTAATCTCTAGCGGTTCCTTCCAGAGCTGAATAGAAATAGCGAACTTTTTCATCCGTAAGTAGTTGCTTTGCTTACATGTAATACTCTTCCAAATCATTTTTTTGACAATTCATCTAAAATTCAAAAGAATAATTTAATTAATTAGTGCGCATGCGTGGTATCGATACCGCCGATACCATTTTGGTCGATATCGAAAACATAAATCCGGTATCGCCCACCACTAATGGCCACAGCAAAACGTCCACACGTGTATCCACTACTTACCGCGAGTGACGACGTTTACCAATGCTAACTTACTCTCATAGGCGTACATTTTATAAATAGCTCTTCCGTTATTATATAAATAGCTCTTCCGCCTTTGAGTTTGAGTGCCTTGTGTGAGTGTGCCGATACTAGCTGCAGGAGTTCTAGTGTGTTGTAAAAGAAAAGAAGATGATTCGTGCATTGTCTGTGGTTGTGCTGATGGTGGCCTTTGGCCTTGGAGTGAGTTCACAGCTTGTGTGCAGAAATGGCAACTTGTTATTTTATTTTAGTTGCTATTAATGGTGGGAGGTGCATGTGATCATTAGTTTGTAGGAGAAGCGTGTTTCTCGAGTTGATATTAGATTAGATAAGCACATTCACATGTGTTCCGAGTAGATAAGCACATTCACATGTGTTACGAGTAGATAAGCACATTCACATGTGTGTTCATCTGGCAAGAGCTGGTGGAGAATGCTGAGACATTTTATGTGACGTCATGTTTTTCTTTCTCCAGAGTTGTTACTACTCCTGTTATGACAGCAGCACTGGATTGAATTGGTAGTAAGTGCTAGACGGATGGCATATTTTACAATGTAAATAATACTGTGTTTTTTTTATAGTTGTGACTCCAGCACTGTTGGTTGTTGCTATGACTACTACAAATGCTGTCTCGTCTATGTGAATTACGGTGCTACTTATTGGTATGCTTGGTAAGTGAATTCCATTCCAGCTGTCTCTATACTCTGATTCCCATTCTCTGATTCCAACTTCCTGGTATGATTCAAAGAATGATTTTAATTCCTGGTTTGATTCTGGTTCCCTTCTTTTATAGGTTCCTGCTGAGTCTGCTGTTCTTTGTGTGTGTGTGCTCGTGTGTTGGGTGTGGCACTTATCGCTACCGTCGTCGCTATTACGTGAGGCATGTAAATGTCGCTCAGCCTGCAGCTCCTGTGGTGGTCACTAGTGCAACTACAGGTGAGTGGGTGTGGTCTGAAGGTCGGTTATTTAGAGAGCGACACAAGAATAGCTTCTATGTGTTGGGACAGAGTTTAAGGCTTCAAAACAAACAGAAGTGGTAGTTGTGATAGACCAGGTGATGAAGGGTAGCATTTGTATGATGTATGCCTGTCCACCACGAGTTGAATAGCCTGCCAAGCTGAGAGGTTACCAGACATGAGTGGGTCATCCAGGCCTGAGGTGACCAGGTGAGTGAGTCAGCCATACTGAGGTTACCAGACACTGCATAAGGACTTGCCACTCTAACTAGTAATTGGTTGTAGTCTGCCGTGTCCAGAGTCACAACCACGCCACTGGATAATTAGTTGGCGGGGGAACAACCTAGGGCAATTAAAGGACTGAAGCATTGCAACTCAGTGGAAGTCAAGATGCGAGTGGAAGTGACTTTGGGCCATTCAATAACCTTTCTGTTGTGTTAAGTATACGTATGCGTGTTAGTGCTAATATCTCAAGCAAGTAGGTTGTGTTTGGATTTGTTGTTATGTAAATAAACATGTTTACATGTAGGTTACCAGCAGGTGGGCGGACAGGCCTACATCCCTCCTCAGCAACAGGCACCACCCCCACAATATGGTGGACCTTACAAGAACCCTCCTCCTTACTGAAAGAGATAAACACACGTGCTACTAACTGTTGCTACTTGTTTGTTTACTATGTGGCGAATGTTGTTGTGTTCATAATGTATGTATGTGTGTTTGTTCAAGGAATAACATTGGGTGTGAACTCGAGTCTTTCTAAAATTAATTAACCAACATCAATAACAACTCTTCCTTATCTAGTGATGTACATATGCAGGTAGAAGTCAGGAAGTATCTCATTATTTCCCAATTAACACACATTTCCTCATGTACCTATATATCTATGGCATGGCAGAGTCTCTGATTTCAATACAAACTACTGAGCAGAACAAAGAGAGCTGGTTTACGACAAAAAAATAAATAGAAAAGAAGAAGAGGTCAAAGTCTATTTCTCATGCGACAGGAAAGTGGCAAGTCCAGGAGAGCGAGTGAGATGAGAGGTGCGGCTTCTGGCAAAACTGTCCGTCAACTCCAACGCATCTTTTAGACTCATTCTACACAAACAAACCAAAACTAATAAAGACACTGCAAGCATTTGGGACAACACAATAAACGCCTTCCCCGTCCCAACCAGTGAGGATCACATGATCCCTCCCATCCTAGCCAGTGAGGATCACATGATCTCTCCCACCCTAGCTGTGAGTATCACATGATCTATCTTATCCTAGCCTGTATGATCTCTCCCATCCTAGCTGGTGAGGATCACATGATGCTTTCATTCCAGCTAATGGAAATCACGGATAACCACAGGGAAAGTTTTAGGAAATAGAGGTCAGATCAAAGGTCTGATTATAGCTGCAGAAACCCCTCGGTAATGAATAGTGCAGGGCAGTCACTTGGGCCTCGCCCAATTACATACCTGATAGTCTATTCTTTTATGCTGCCTAGTTTTGCGCTGGTCTATATTGTCCACATTATGTCAACATAATTTTTGGCAAGATTAAACAATCCACTAAGTGGCACAATTGACTGACAACCACAACATGTGAGATCACCCCAACACAGGAAGCTTCACACACACACACACACACAAACACAAGCAAATTATCTTGCAACTGCTAGCGGTCACGCGCACCTGGCAGAGCCAGGATGCCTGTGCACTAAGCAGGCACTGTGAGCCGTGCAAGCAAAGCTCCTGGAGCCGGGCTAGGAAATCGCAGAAGAACAAACCTTTCCTCACAACAAATGGTGTGGACCCGAAGTCCCACCTGGACCATTGCTGTTGCATGAGAAAAGGCCTTGAATTTGCATCCCAGCAAATGCCAGGTCCCCAATCACAGCTGGGTGGACTGGTGGGAGGCAGATGGAAAATTGCCTGAGTTGGGCTTGAACTCAGGACCTCAGGCCCTGAGCGAAGGACACAACCACTACACCACAACACACACACACACACACACACACACACACAGTCATTTCCTTCACTGTATAGGTTCATGCCCCAAATGGAGGCTCATCTTGTAGTCTGGTTAGAACCTCCCAAGGAGTTCTTCCTTTGTATTGTGATGGTGTCTGGTCACTGCTAGACAACGACCATAGCAACCCAGAGGGAGGAAGCCAGGACTAAGACTGCAGTCATCATCTCCTCACCACCTCAAGTTGGCCCAACTACTCACTGATGATGATGTTGCTATTTATCACCTGCTGTTTGCCCACCTGCACGGACTGTTATCCAGTGTGATGTGTGAGGCACCACTGGCAAGTGAAAGTGCTGGCTAAGACTGACATTTAATTATTATCACATAGTTCTTTCTGTATCTTCTCTCTAGACCTAATGTTCTGCCTCTGGAGTTGTGCCAACAGATGTTTACAATACAATGAAATTAAAGATTGACAGCTTCAGGCAATAACTAAGAATTGTTATCATAAAATACTGCATAAACGAACAATATTAGGAGATATGGCAGTGTTAGCTAGTGATCTAGTTGTATCTTAGATATGGCAGTGTTAGCTAGTGATCTAGTTGTATCTTAGATATGGCAGTGTAGCTAGTGATCTAGTTGTATCTTAGATATGACAGTGTTAGCTAGTGATCTAGTTGTATCTTAGATAGGCAGGTGGTTAGCTACGGTCTTTAGTTGTATCTTAGATTGGCAGTGTAGCTAGTTGTCCTAGTTGTATCTTAGATATGCAGTGTTAGCCTATGATGTAGTTGTATCTTAGATATGGCAGTGTTAGCTAGTGGTCTAGTTGTATCTTAGATATGGCAGTGTTAGCTAGTCATCTAGTTGTATCTTAGATATGGCAGTGTTAGCTAGTGATCTAGTTGTATCTTAGATATGGCAGTGTTAGCTAGTGATCTAGTTGTATCTTAGATATGGCAGTGTTAGCTAGTGGTCTAGTTGTATCTTAGATATGGCAGTGGTAGCTAGTGGTCTAGTTGTATCTTAGATATGGCAGTGGTAGCTAGTGATCTAGTTGTATCTTAGATATGGCAGTGGTAGCTAGTGATCTAGTTGTATCTTAGATATGGCAGTGTTAGCTAGTCATCTAGTTGTATCTTAGATATGGCAGTGTTAGCTAGTCATCTAGTTGTATCTTAGATATGGCAGTGTTAGCTAGTGATCTAGTTGTATCTTAGATATGGCAGTGTTAGCTAGTGATCTAGTTGTATCTTAGATATGGCAGTGTTAGCTAGTGGTCTAGTTGTATCTTAGATATGGCAGTGTTGGCTAGTGATCTAGTTGTATCTTAGATATGGCAGTGTTAGCTAGTGATCTAGTTGTATCTTAGATATGGCAGTGTTAACTAGTGGTCTAGTTGTATCTTAGATATGGCAGTGTTAGCTAGTGATCTAGTTGTATCTTAGATATGGCAGTGTAGCTAGTGGTGTAGTTGTATCTTAGATATGGCAGTGTTAGCTAGTCATCTAGTTGTATCTTAGATATGGCAGTGTTAGCTAGTGGTCTAGTGGTCTAGTTGTATCTTAGATATGGCAGTGTTAGCTAGTGGTCTAGTTGTATCTTAGATATGGCAGTGTTAGCTAGTGGTCTAGTTGTATCTTAGATATGGCAGTGTTAGCTAGTGATCTAGTTGTATCTTAGATATGGCAGTGTAGCTAGTGATCTAGTTGTATCTTAGATATGGCAGTGTTAGCTAGTGGTCTAGTTGTATCTTAGATATGGCAGTGTTAGCTAGTCATCTAGTTGTATCTTAGATATGGCAGTGTTAGCTAGTCATCTAGTTGTATCTTAGATATGGCAGTGTTAGCTAGTGGTCTAGTTGTATCTTAGATATGGCAGTGTAGCTAGTGGTCTAGTTGTATCTTAGATATGGCAGTGTTAGCTAGTGGTCTAGTTGTATCTTAGATATGGCAGTGTTAGCTAGTGGTCTAGTTGTATCTTAGATATGGCAGTGTTAGCTAGTGATCTAGTTGTATCTTAGATATGGCAGTGTAGCTAGTGGTCTAGTTGTATCTTAGATATGGCAGTGTTAGCTAGTGATCTAGTTGTATCTTAGATATGGCAGTGTTAACTAGTGATCTAGTTGTATCTTAGATATGGCAGTGTTAGCTAGTGATCTAGTTGTATCTTAGATATGGCAGTGTTAGCTAGTCATCTAGTTGTATCTTAGATATGGCAGTGTTAGCTAGTGATCTAGTTGTATCTTAGATATGGCAGTGTTAGCTAGTGATCTAGTTGTATCTTAGATATGGCAGTGTTAGCTAGTGGTCTAGTTGTATCTTAGATATGGCAGTGGTAGCTAGTGGTCTAGTTGTATCTTAGATATGGCAGTGGTAGCTAGTGATCTAGTTGTATCTTAGATATGGCAGTGGTAGCTAGTGATCTAGTTGTATCTTAGATATGGCAGTGTTAGCTAGTCATCTAGTTGTATCTTAGATATGGCAGTGTTAGCTAGTCATCTAGTTGTATCTTAGATATGGCAGTGTTAGCTAGTGATCTAGTTGTATCTTAGATATGGCAGTGTTAGCTAGTGATCTAGTTGTATCTTAGATATGGCAGTGTTAGCTAGTGGTCTAGTTGTATCTTAGATATGGCAGTGTTGGCTAGTGATCTAGTTGTATCTTAGATATGGCAGTGTTAGCTAGTGATCTAGTTGTATCTTAGATATGGCAGTGTTAACTAGTGGTCTAGTTGTATCTTAGATATGGCAGTGTTAGCTAGTGATCTAGTTGTATCTTAGATATGGCAGTGTAGCTAGTGGTGTAGTTGTATCTTAGATATGGCAGTGTTAGCTAGTCATCTAGTTGTATCTTAGATATGGCAGTGTTAGCTAGTGGTCTAGTGGTCTAGTTGTATCTTAGATATGGCAGTGTTAGCTAGTGGTCTAGTTGTATCTTAGATATGGCAGTGTTAGCTAGTGGTCTAGTTGTATCTTAGATATGGCAGTGTTAGCTAGTGATCTAGTTGTATCTAGATATGGCAGTGTTAGCTATGTCTATTGTATCTTAAATATGGCAGTGTTAGCTGTCATCTAGTTGTATCTAGATATGGCGTGTATCTAGTGGGTCTAGTTGTCTCTTAGATGGCAGTGTTAGCTAGTTGGTCTAGTTTATCTTAGATATGGCACGTGGTAGCTAGTGTCTAGTTGTATCTTAGATAATGGCAGTGTAGCTAGTGATTCTAGTTGTATCTTGATATGGCAGTGTTAGCTAGTGATCTAGTCTTGGATCTTAGATATGGCAGTGTTAGCTAGTGATCTAGTTGTATCTTATATAGGCATGTGTTGCTAGTGATCTATTGTATCTAGATCTGGCAGTGTTAGCTAGTGCTCTAGTGTATCTTAGATATGGCAATGGTACTATTGTCTAGTTTATCTTATATATGGCATTGTATCTAGTGATCTAGTTGTATCTTAGATATGGCAGTGTTAGCTAGTGGTCTAGTTGTATCTTAGATATGGCAGTGTTAGCTAGTGATCTAGTTGTATCTTAGATATGGCAGTGTTAGCTAGTGGTCTAGTTGTATCTTAGATATGGCAGTCTAGCTAATGATCTAGTTGTATCTTAGATATGGCAGTGTTAGCTAGTGGTCTAGTTGTATCTTAGATATGGCAGTGTTAGCTAGTGGTCTAGTTGTATCTTAGATATGGCAGTGTTAGCTAGTGGTCTAGTTGTATCTTAGATATGGCAGTGTTAGATATGGCAGTGTTAGCTAGTGGTCTAGTTGTATCTTAGATATGGCAGTGTTAGCTAGTGATCTAGTTGTATCTTAGATATGGCAGTGTAGCTAGTGGTCTAGTTGTATCTTAGATATGGCAGTGTTAGCTAGTGATCTAGTTGTATCTTAGATATGGCAGTGTTAGCTAGTGGTCTAGTTGTATCTTAGATATGGCAGTGTTAGCTAGTGATCTAGTTGTATCTTAGATATGGCAGTGTTAGCTAGTGATCTAGTTGTATCTTAGATATGGCAGTGTTAGCTAGTGGTCTAGTTGTATCTTAGATATGGCAGTGTTAGCTAGTGATCTAGTTGTATCTTAGATATGGCAGTGTTAGCTAGTGGTCTAGTTGTATCTTAGATATGGCAGTGTTAGCTAGTCATCTAGTTGTATCTTAGATATGGCAGTGTTAGCTAGTGGTCTAGTTGTATCTTAGATATGGCAGTGTTAGCTAGTGGTCTAGTTGTATCTTAGATATGGCAGTGTTAGCTAGTGATCTAGTTGTATCTTAGATATGGCAGTGTTAGCTAGTGATCTAGTTGTATCTTAGATATGGCAGTGTTAGCTAGTGGTCTAGTTGTATCTTAGATATGGCAGTGTTAGCTAGTGGTCTAGTTGTATCTTAGATATGGCAGTGTAGCTAGTGATCTAGTTGTATCTTAGATATGGCAGTGTTAGCTAGTGGTAGTTGTATCTTAGATATGTAGCTAGTGTTAGCTAGTGATCTAGTTGTATCTTAGATATGGATGTATCTTAGATGTGTAGTGTTCTAGCTCTAGTTGTATCTTAGATATGGCAGTGTTAGCTAGTGATCTAGTTGTATCTTAGATATGGCAGTGTTAGCTAGTGTTAGTCTAGTTGTCTAGTTGTATCTTAGATATGGCAGTGTAGCTAGTGGTCTAGTTGTATCTTAGATATGGCAGTGTTAGCTAGTGGTCTTAGATATGGCAGTGTTAGCTAGTCTCTAGTTGTATCTTAGATATGGCAGTGTTAGCTAGTGGTCTAGTTGTATCTTAGATGTATGGCTAGTTGTTAGCTAGTGGTCTAGTTGTAGATATGGCTAGTGTAGATATGGCAGTAGTTAGCTAGTGGTGTAGCTAGTTGTATCTAGATATGGCAGTGTTAGCTAGTGTATCTAGCTAGTCTTAGATATGGCAGTGTAGTAGCTAGTGGTCTAGTGCAGTGTATCTTAGACTATGGCAGTGTTAGCTAGTCTAGTTGTATCTTAGATATGGCAGTGTTAGCTAGTGATCTAGATATGGCAGTGTTAACTAGATATGGTCTAGTGTAGTATCTTAGATATGGCAGTGTTAGCTAGTGTATCTTAGATATGGCAGTGTAGCTAGTGATCTCGATATGGCAGTGTAGCTAGTGATCTAATCTTAGATATGGCAGTGTTGTATCTAGCTATATGGTGGCTAGTGTTAGCGATAATGGCAGTGTCTAGTTTAGCATTAGTAGTATCTAGTTTTCTCTTTAGCTCATGTGTCTAGTTGTAGCTAGTGATCTAGTTGGGCGTGTCTAGCTAGATATGGCAGTGTTAGCTAGTGATCTAGTTGTATCTTAGATATGGCAGTGTTAGCTAGTGGTCTAGTTGTATCTTAGATATGGCAGTGTTGGCTAGTGATCTAGTTGTATCTTAGATATGGCAGTGTTAGCTAGTGATGTAGATATGGCAGTGTTATCTAGTACTAGATATGGCAGTGTTAGCTAGTGATCTAGTTGTATCTTAGATATGGCAGTGTTAGCTAGGATGTAGTAGTGTTATCTTAGATATGGCAGTGTTAGCTAGTGGTCTAGTTGTTATCTTAGATATGGCAGTGTAGCTAGTGGTCTAGTTGTATCTTAGATATGGCAGTGTAGCTAGTGGTCTAGTTGTATCTTAGATATGGCAGTGTTAGCTAGTGATCTAGTTGTATCTTAGATATGGCAGTGTAGCTAGTGATCTAGTTGTATCTTAGATATGGCAGTGAGCTATGTCTAGTTGTATCTTAGATATGGCAGTGTTAGCTAGTGATGTAGTTGTATCTAGATATGGCAGTGTTAAGCTAGTGATCTAGTTGTATCTTAAGATATGGCAGTGTTAGCTAGTGAGTGTATCTTAGATATGGCAGTGTTAGCTAGTTGATGATAGCAGTTTAGTAGTGGTCTAGTTGTATCTTAGATATGGCAGTGTTAGCTAGTGATGTAGTTGTATCTTAGATATGGCAGTGTTAGCTAGTGAGTTGTATCTTAGATATGGCAGTGTTAGCTCTTAGATATGGCAGTGTAGCTAGTGATCTAGTTGTATCTTAGATATGGCAGTGTTAGCTAGTGATCTAGTTGTATCTTAGATATGGCAGTGTTAGCTAGTGATCTAGTTGTATCTTAGATATGGCAGTGTTAGCTAGTGATCTAGTTGTATCTTAGATATGGCAGTGTAGCTAGTGATCTAGTTGTATCTTAGATATGGCAGTGTTAGCTAGTGGTCTAGTTGTATCTTAGATATGGCAGTGTTAGCCACAGACTGGAACAAACACAGATATCCACAGACTGGAACGAACAGTTATCCACAGACTGGAACAAACACAGTTACCCACAGACTGGAACAAACACAGTTATCCACAGACTGGAACAAACACAGTTATCCACAGACTGGAACAAACACAGTTATCCACAGACTGGAACAAACACAGTTACCCACAGACTGGAACAAACACAGTTATCCACAGACTGGAACAAACACAGTTATCCACAGACTGGAACAAACACAGTTATCCACAGACTGGAACAAACACAGTTATCCACAGACTGGAACAAACACAGTTACCCACAGACTGGAACAAACACAGTTATCCACAGACTGGAACAAACACAGTTATCCACAGACTGGAACAAACACAGTTATCCACAGACTGGAACAAACACAGTTATCCACAGACTGGAACAAACACAGTTATCCACAGACTGGAACAAACACAGTTATCCACAGACTGGAACAAACACAGTTATCCACAGACTGGAACAAACACAGTTACCCACAGACTGGAACAAACACAGTTATCCACAGACTGGAACAAACACAGTTATCCACAGACTGGAACAAACACAGTTATCCACAGACTGGAACAAACACAGTTATCCACAGACTGGAACAAACACAGTTATCCACAGACTGGAACAAACACAGTTATCCACAGACTGGAACAAACACAGTTATCCACAGACTGGAACAAACACAGTTATCCACAGACTGGAACAAACACAGTTATCCACAGACTGGAACAAACACAGCTATCCACAGACTGGAACAAACACAGTTATCCACAGACTGGAACAAACACAGCTATCCACAGACTGGAACAAACACAGTTATCCACAGACTGGAACAAACACAGTTATCCACAGACTGGAACGAACACAGTTATCCACAGACTGGAACAAACACAGTTATCCACAGACTGGAACAAACACAGTTATCCACAGACTGGAACAAACACAGTTATCCACAGACTGGAACAAACACAGCTATCCACAGACTGGAACAAACACAGTTATCCACAGACTGGAACAAACACAGTACCCACAGGACTGGAACCACACAGCAGTTTATCCACAGACTGAACAACACAGTTACCCACAGCTGGAACAAACACAGTTACCCCACACAGACTGAACAAAACACAGTATCCACAGACTGGAACAAACACAGTTATCCACAGACTGGAACAAACACAGTTATCCACAGACTGGAACAAACACAGTTATCCACAGACTGGAACAAACACAGTTATCCACAGACTGGAACAAACACAGTTATCCACAGACTGGAACAAACACAGTTATCCACAGACTGGAACAAACACAGTTATCCACAGACTGGAACAAACACAGTTATCCACAGACTGGAACAAACACAGTTATCCACAGACTGGAACAAACACAGTTATCCACAGACTGGAACAAACACAGATATCCACAGACTGGAACAAACACAGTTATCCACAGACTGGAACAAACACAGTTATCCACAGACTGGAACAAACACAGTTATCCACAGACTGGAACAAACACAGTTACCCACAGACTGGAACAAACACAGTTATCCACAGACTGGAACAAACACAGTTACCCACAGACTGGAACAAACACAGTTACCCACAGACTGGAACAAACACAGTTATCCACAGACTGGAACAAACACAGATATCCACAGACTGGAACGAACAGTTATCCACAGACTGGAACAAACACAGTTACCCACAGACTGGAACAAACACAGTTATCCACAGACTGGAACAAACACAGTTATCCACAGACTGGAACAAACACAGTTACCCACAGACTGGAACAAACACAGTTACCCACAGACTGGAACAAACACAGTTACCCACAGACTGGAACAAACACAGTTATCCACAGACTGGAACAAACACAGTTATCCACAGACTGGAACAAACACAGTTACCCACAGACTGGAACAAACACAGTTATCCACAGACTGGAACAAACACAGTTATCCACAGACTGGAACAAACACAGATATCCACAGACTGGAACGAACAGTTATCCACAGACTGGAACAAACACAGTTACCCACAGACTGGAACAAACACAGTTATCCACAGACTGGAACAAACACAGTTATCCACAGACTGGAACAAACACAGTTATCCACAGACTGGAACAAACACAGTTATCCACAGACTGGAACAAACACAGATATCCACAGACTGGAACAAACACAGTTATCCACAGACTGGAACAAACACAGTTATCCACAGACTGGAACAAACACAGTTATCCACAGACTGGAACAAACACAGTTATCCACAGACTGGAACAAACACAGTTATCCACAGACTGGAACAAACACAGTTATCCACAGACTGGAACAAACACAGTTATCCACAGACTGGAACAAACACAGTTATCCACAGACTGGAACAAACACAGTTATCCACAGACTGGAACAAACACAGTTATCCACAGACTGGAACAAACACAGTTATCCACAGACTGGAACAAACACAGTTATCCACAGACTGGAACAAACACAGTTATCCACAGACTGGAACAAACACAGCTATCCACAGACTGGAACAAACACAGTTATCCACAGACTGGAACAAACACAGTTATCCACAGACTGGAACGAACACAGTTATCCACAGACTGGAACAAACACAGTT
>WLWD01005503.1_pt1 | contig 16246 bp, 12 predicted proteins | sample 6712731 | NCBI WGS metagenome assembly WLWD01 (sample SAMN12718690, study PRJNA576275) | sponge metagenome | isolation source: marine sponge | host: Mycale hentscheli | place: New Zealand: South Island, Marlborough, Capsize Point | collected 2014-11-01
GTGTGTGAGAGAGAGAGAGGGTTAGTGTGTGTGTGTGTTAGTGTATGTGTGTGTGAGAGAGAGAGAGGGTTAGTGTGTGTGTGTGAGAGAGAGAGAGGGTTAGTGTGTGTGAGAGAGAGAGGGTTAGTGTGTGTGTGAGAGAGAGAGAGAGAGGGTTAGTGTGTGTGTGTGTGAGAGAGATAGAGGGTTAGTGTGTGTGTGAGGGAGAGAGGGTTAGTGTGTGTGTGTGTTAGTGTATGTGTGTGTGTCACAGAGGGTTAGTGTGTGTGTGTGAGAGAGAGGGTTAGTGATGTGTGAGGGTGTGAGAGGGGTTAGGTGTGGAGTGGTGCTATATGTGTTGATTGTGCAGGTATTTTTATTTGTCAAAACAACGGCACAAGTCCCGTGGCCAGCTGTAGGCATAATTATTGATGACAGAATTGTGGCTACTGAGTTTACATCAATGTGCGTAAGGGTTTCATACAGGGGGGGGGGGGGGGGGGGGGGCTGGCCCAGGGATATTCCCCCCACTCCTCCCATGGAATTTTTGGAAGTTAATGTGATATAGTAGATAAAAATGAATTGTATGAGTCGTACGATTATGCATGTGACCACACACTAATCAGTGTGAAGTATATGAACTTTCATATTGGCATATACATTATGTTTCATAATACAATCAGTAGAAGGAAGGTAGCAGGAAAGGGGGCTAAATTACAGCTTTCATAAAAGTTCAATCCATTCGTCTCATTAGTAATGCAGCAAAATAGCCTCTGATTTACCAGACAAATCTCAACTGTCATTAGTAGTCTTTACATAGCCAACAGACATAACATATTTCCTGGAAAAAAGTTGCATACCTTGAACTCCCTCCCTCGAATAAGCCACGTGCAAGGCTGTGTTCACTAGTTCATAACTTGAGCATCAAATAGGGCGTGTACTCCATTCAGCCGATAAAGCCAAAACACCAGTTAGTATTAATATGAGACCATCGTTCACAACAAGTTACTTGAGTATATATTACTTTCTCTGCTGCATATTGTCTAACTGCTCAATGCAAATGTGTGACTTGGTCTACCTGGTGCTCTCCATGCTAATACCACATACATAGCCAGACAGTTGGCTAATGAACCACTCACTAAACTGTGTTGCTAGATACCTATCACTGATGCTAAAGCATATTCATCTCACTGTTGTTGAATTTGAAGAATATGAATTGGCGAACGAGCGAAGTGAATAAGACACTGTCAGGGGTAACTCAATTGAAAATTGGGGATATTTGTTTATATTATGTTTGGATGTATGTATGTCATTTTTGTACTTTGACCCTGGCATTTTTGTGTTAGTTTGGTGGTCTAACCTGTCACAAACTTCACTGAACGGAATCCTCTGGTTTATCGATCATTACCCGTACCACCCTAGAAATTGAATTGTTTACCGCTTTGAATTATTTTGCGGGTGCAATTAAAACTTGAAAACTTACGGGAGTTCCATTTCTATGTGATTTGTAAGTTAATATGCTATTTGTCATAGTTATAAACCCTACGCAACAGTATTTACTTGAAAATTCATTGTCCACTAGACTAACCACAAAGTTAAGTCTTGTGTTGGTGTGTCCAGTTGTGTGAAAGTATTGTGTTACAACTACTACTTAGCTAATGAATATCACAAAGAAATCGTTTAAATAACATGTATTGTTTTTTCCCCCCTCAATTCAAACAGTTGTGGCGAGTGGTTACTATGGCACTGAAGTTCCTTTACCGTATATATATATACGTAATTGAAAAACTCGACCTTATTTTTAGTAGCTTGAGTATAGATGTTAAAATTAATCTTATGAAAATAGTGTAGTTTTAGGCTCGCTCACCATTTGTGCTCAAGCACACCACTAGTTACAGTATGAATTGGAATGTTGTAAGGTTGAGACACCCAACCCACTCTCTGTTTGTAATAAACTTGCTAATCATTTTTAGGATGTGTATGACCGTGAAACCGCTCACTCACTTCTATTTAGTTTACCCAAGTTGGGTAAATTATTAACTTGCCCCCTTGAATAACTCGTTACTTCTGGCTATACCTGAAATGCAATGCTCGTGATCTTCAAGGAATTATGGTATCATGTTGTTCCTCCTTCCCTTCTTAAGATTGAACACTATGCCAATACAAAGGATGAAAGTCACTGCCATATAACTTGAGAACCAGGCTCTTGCCAGACTACGAACCTGAGACTGAGGGTTTTGTGGTTAGTACAAGGGGGTGGAGGAATGGACCACTACAGTAATAAAGCCTCAATCCTCCTTTTAGATCATTTTTAGAAAATGTCATATGTTCTATCTAGATAATTTCTTTGGTGTAATGGAGGTGGAAGTTTTTATGTTACGAGGAAAATTACATGCTACCTGAACATCATCTTCTAAAACACAAAACTCCTTCCCTTCCTCCATCCTCTTTTCATAACCTAAAAATTAATTAATAAATCAAATGAAATAAATTAGTATATATATAAATAAATAATAAATATAAAAATAAATATAATAAGTACATAAATAACAATAGATAAAATGAATTAATTAATAAAATAATTATTTTTATAAATAATTAAAGAAATAAATGATAAAAGAATTAAATAATAAATAAATAATTAAAAATTGATACATAATAAATAAATAAATGAATAATAAATGAAGACAAATAAATTATAATATAAATAAATTATAATATAATTTTTTTTTTTATAAAATAATTCTGTCGTTCTCAACTCGGATGCTGGCAGTGTATGCCAATCACCCATCAGGATATAATATACAATAAGTGTCACTTCCAGTTATCACCACAGAGAGTTCGACCTCAGTTGACCCCTGAATGTCAGCAAAGTTTTAAATTAACATTAAATTAGCTGATAGAATGAGAAAATTTGCTATTTATGTAAAATTATTAACAATAATAATAAATAATAAATTTATAATAATAATAATAATAACATGTATCTGCCAACCGACTTGTGATTCTGCTGTATCAAATGAATAATGTGTATTAATTATAAAATAAAATAAAGAAAATGGTAAATAAAATATTATGAATACTAGAAATAAATAAATAACATAAAATCATAAATAAATAATGAGTTAATGAGAGTAAATAATAAATTAATAATGAATAAAAATAAAAATAAAAATAAATGAATACATGATAAAAAATAATTGAATAATAAATAAATAATACAAATTTATAATAATTAAATATTGAAAAATTAAAATAACTATAAATAAATAAATAATAAATACAGTAAAGAATAAATCAAATAATATATAAAGTTTATAAATAGATAATTAACAATAAATAACTAATAAAACTAATGATGTGCTTGAGCCCAAATGGTGAGCGAGCCAAATGTTACACTATTGTTGATTTTAACTTCTAACTATCAAGATACTAAAAAAAGATCGAGTTTATAAATTACGTATACATGGTTAAGGAGTTCCAATACCATGGTAAACATTCCCTGCAAGTGTTTGAATTGGAAAAAAAAATCAAGTCACATTATTTAAATGTTTTCTTTGATAGTAGCTCTAACACACAATACTTTCACACACCTGGACCTACCTACACACAACTTACCTTTGTGGTTAGTCTAGTGGACAATGAATTTTCAAGTAAATACTGTTGAGTAGGGCTTATAACTATGACAAATAGTGCAATAACTTACCATTGCCACTAACTCAAATAGAAATGAACTCTGGTAAGTTTTTGAGGTTTAACTGCACTAGTCTCACGTAACCAGACCCTTTACCTACAGCTACTCTGGGAAAGGGTTTGGTGGTGTTAGTACATAGTACCAGTTCAATACCCTCCAGATCTCAGGGGGAAGTTGTGGTTCCGGTCGTGTTTGTCAATAATTTAGGGTTACCGCAGCCACTCAATCAGCTCTTTTTCACAGTCCTAAGACTTCCACGAGGAATGGGGCAGTGGAACTTGCTTCGAATAAGGTGCCAAACACTAGGATTCATGAAAAGGCTGCAGGACGAGTATTGTTAGGGTTTGTAAATGGTAGATATATAAGAAAGCTTTGCTCTTTGATCTTGACAAAAAATAACAGGCGATTTTGTGGCAGTAATAATGCCACTGTTATAAGCTAGGAGAATAAGCTAGTATGTTGTACCTTATAGCGTACCAATAGTACCATTGAGGCAGTTATGACACACCTTGTATCCACATTCTCTCACAGTGTAAGAGATATTTTGTACAAGCATTTAGCTAGGCATTGAAGCTTCTCATGTATGGAATTTTTAGGTTTACATAAGGGTTTAGCCACGGAGTACCCAGTGAAGGACTAATTGCATTCCTTTTGAGCTGGTACTATGTACTAATGCCACCAGACCCTTTCCCAGCAAAGTGGCGGCTACACGAGATTATAACTGCACTTGAAAAGAATTCAAAACGGTAAACAATTCAATTTTTTGGGTGATACGGGTAATGGTTGATAAACCAGAGGATTCAGTTCAGTGAAGTCTACATTCATTTAGAATACGTAAAGTTAAGTCTTAGATGCTGAGTTTTAGAAGGCATCATTCAGTCTACTTAGTCCTAAAAGTAGCTACAAGTATCTATGTAGCCATTGACTATAGTAGTGATAGCTTCATGTGAATGACCAATGTTTGTGATAAAAAGCATAGCAATAGTCGAAAAAGCTGTGTAAAGACAGCTAATATGTTTTTTGGTAGTTGTTTCTGTTGTGTTATTCTTTAGCTAAGCAGCAGCTGTAATACTCTACGCTTTCACACATACTTGTTGACTAGATATGCTAACACAAGACTTAGTTTCGTGACTTGACTAATGGACTATGGATTTTCTAATAAGAACAATACTGTTGCATGAGGTTATAACTATGACAAACAGCGCATTAGCCAAGATAACTTACCACCACAGCTAATTCGAATAGAAAATAAACTCCTAACTTTGTAAGACATAACTGCATCTGCACAAAAATCAGATATGTCAGACACAACCTAATTCAAATGGTAAACAATTGATGATACGTGTAAAGATCAATAATGTAAATGTGAAAAGTAGAGAATATAACAATTATAAATTTCATGAACTAAACGTAACTATGATGAACTGAAAAATATAAACAAAAAGATCGACGACTGACACCTACATCTAACACCAAACACACTATACTTCCTGCTCTAACACAGGTATCAAACACACATACAAACACATACAGTTCATTAACACTTTAGCTACAGCTGTGCATCACACTGCACACAATGATAATGTCTCTTCAAATCTTGCTCTTTCTTGAGTTTGACTCACGTGGCTATATCTGCCCATAATACGTACATCAACACATAATACAAACAAATACCCCCAATTCTCCAATTTGACACCCGCCACTGTATAGTGTCTCACATCTATCATCAGTCTGTACCTCGTGCGTGTTGTGTGTGTGTCCCCTTCACTCTCAGTTTCTTTGTTATATAATTAATACTTTATTCCAGAGGTCCTGTTACCCTGGGGTGCATCACAATTGCCTACCGAGTAGACTCTGGTGGTGGTGACTGTCGACCGAGTGTGTGAGGATAACCTTCTTACAGTTACCAGTCACATTGACTGAGTGTGTGAGGATAACCTCCTTACAGTTACCAGTCACATTGACTGAGTGTGTGAGGATAACCTCCATACAGTTACCAGTCACATTGACTGAGTGTGTGAGGATAACCTCCATACAGTTACCAGTCACATTGACTGAGTGTGTGAGGATAACCTCCTTACAGTTACCAGTCACATTGACTGAGTGTGTGAGGATAACCTCCTTACAGTTACCAGTCACATTGACTGAGTGTGTGAGGATAACCTCCTTACAGTTACCAGTCACATTGACCGAGTGTGTGAGGATAACCTCCATACAGTTACCAGTCACATTGACTGAGTGTGTGAGGATAACCTCCATACAGTTACCAGTCACATTGACTGAGTGTGTGAGGATAACCTCCTTACAGTTACCAGTCACATTGACCGAGTGTGTGAGGATAACCTCCATACAGTTACCAGTCACATTGACTGAGTGTGTGAGGATAACCTCCATACAGTTACCAGTCACATTGACTGAGTGTGTGAGGATAACCTCCATACAGTTACCAGTCACATTGACTGAGTGTGTGAGGATAACCTCCATACAGTTACCAGTCACATTGACCGAGTGTGTGGGGATAACCTCCTTACAGTTACCAGTCACATTGACTGAGTGTGTGAGGATAACTTCCTTACAGTTACCAGATGCATTCATCACTTTGTGCTACTGTAATTGGCAGCAGTAAGACCACGCCCCACAGCATAATTACGCTGTAAAGAGGGAAAACATTTCAGTTCATTGTAGCTTCTAGAGTCTCAACTTTTAAAAGTCTATTTTATCAAATTCTCAGATAACTTGAAATGAGCCTGGCATAGTGGCTGAATTTTCCACAAAATAGTATACCCAATGGTGGAAAGAACCTTGACCCATTCAGGATGACAATATGCTTGTATGTGTGCATCTGTTAAGTACCTTATTCTCTACATCAAACAATTCTGCATGTCGCCCATTATTCCAGGTACACTTGTGTAGATTCAGCATTGTTTTAATGATTGTTTTGAAATGAGACATAGTCGCAGTGATCAAATTATTAGTTTTGATAAATGTCATGAGTAATGCAATTGTTGGTTTATTGACAAGATGGACTTACCACTAATAAGTGCTAAGTCAACAGAAAGGACAGTCAGACCAGAGGAGTACGAAGCCAAATGGAATTAATAGACATACCTCTTTTTGTTAAATTATTGGTGCGCCCATGACCACACAACCGTACCCATTCTGATGCCCCATCCGACATAGTCAAAGGAGGTAATGAGAGGAAGCCTACATGTCTCTCTCTCTCGGTGGAGGAGGATGGGCTGACCACAAAGGCAGAGAGTGGTTGTATACAGGTAGTGTGCATGCTGGTAGGAGTGAGTCAAGAGTACATACTCAGCCAGGTGGACAGGCCACACGTGTATCTGCCTGGTGGTAATAACAGAGTGAGCAAGAAGCATAAGGGCCATGATCATTCATATATATATGTACATAATAAATTTAATGTTAGAAACCTAGCTAATTAAATATACTTTGCTGAAAGCTAATAAACATGTCCATTTATATGAGAAGATGAATCATTGCCTTCTATCTATAGAACCCGGGAATAAATACTGTAATCTGTCATTTTGGCAATAACACATGTTAATTTGCGCCACAGCAGACTAGGCTTGATTTCCACTAACTGAATGTGTGTGTGTGTGACAAGTAATGACTAGAGGCCACTATGAACCCATGTACATGTAAATGGGCCATTTCTTTCAAATCTGCAGTACCAGCACACTCACTTTAAATAAGGAATTCAATTGAGTAACAGTGTCCAAAGTTCCACAGTGTCCACAGTAACTTAACAAAAACCATGTTCCACTACAAAAATACATGACTAATCACACACACAGCCAGCCACCATGTTGTATCTATACTTGTGTGTCAGTAATGACGGCGACGATGGTGATCGGCAGACGACAGTATGTGATTTATGAATAATACATGAGCTGATCATAATTGGTTGGGTATTGCCATTTCCTGAATCAGCCAATTGACAGGGGACAGAATGGGAGTGAAAAAAGTGACCTCATTGTGGTTCATACATGCAATCATTCAATTGCAGAATGAGCACACAAACCACTAAACCGTCAGCTCAGAGTATCTTGAAATGCCTTGTTCACCTATTTTTTCCATTAAAAACTGAACACTGGGTTGCTGAACTAAGTTGGGAAAGAGTTCATCTACATTAGTTAACCATAATGTGTCTAAGAGAGGCAGGGAAGCAGGAGAATACACGGGTCAATAAGCAGGTGAGAAAAAGCTGACTGATGTAGCTACTTCAATGAAGAAATGAAAGAAAATACGCAGAAAGGACAGAGATACTGGAGAGCAGGAGAGGTGGACAGAGGAGGAGAAGGGAATCCATGAGTTGAAAAGAGGAATAAGACAAACAGGGCCAGGAGCAGAATCAACAGTACCAATGTTCTAATCCTGACAGTTGAGACTTCCACAGAGTTTCTTAGAATCCCGCTCAGATGCTTCAATAGTCTGGGCTAGTTTAATGGCATCATTGTAAGTAAGGTCGTCTTCAGAAAGGAGCTTGTGCTGAATGCCAGGATGATTGACTGCACTAACGAAATGGTCGCGAATCATTTCTTCCAGGAGTTCCTTTGTTTCAAACTTGCAGGTGAGAGCGAGCTCTCTCGATGCTGCGATGTACTCGGCGATGGATTCGTCTGTTTTCCGTGAGCGACAGTTAAAGTTGAATCAGTGAACAATGATAGACTGTTTCTTCGTGCAAGTGAAACTGTATCAACTCGACTAAGGAAGCATACGTTACTCCCTCAGCATCAAATTTGCTATCAGGAACCAGGCTGCACAGTAACACTTGTATGTCACCACAAGAAGTTGGTAGTACTGAACGTTGCTTAACAGCATCTGAGATCCCGTTGTCTGTAAACGATTTTCTTGGTATATTATCCAATCGTCCGCTAAAGGGTTGAAGGGTTCAATTTCCCATAAGTAGCTATTAGCACAGTATGGATCCCATTTTTATTGCCAGAAATATAATAACTTGGCTTGGCACGTGGCAGCGCAAGAACCAGTCTGATACTTTTATGAATTTGAAAGATTGACTAAATTACAAAAAGAATAAGCTATGAAAGAGTTGTTAAAAGGTGTGAAGTTGAACATGAATGGAAGTGACAAGAAGTGTTGCAATCGATATGTCTCTGAAGTTCCTACCTTTACTACACTTAGTTTAGCTAATTTGTCTCAGTATAAAGCTTTTCATTCAAAAGAAGTTGAATTGGAGAGTTGTCATTAATATTTTAAAAAATTTTATAAGGGTGTGGTCAGTTAAAGCCCTAAAGTTTTCAGTTTCAGGGAACAGCTAACTTTAAAAAATACTTGTATTGTTCTTGAAACCCCAAAAGTAACAGAAACTTCAGAAAATCAATTTCAAAATCAAATTCGTACTAGGTCCACAACTCTTCAGTTTTTTTAACTGCACTTAGTGTACTATACTCTTGTATACTATAACTAGGTTTAGCAATACTCTCTAGCTAAGACAGGTCTATCATAGGTCTCTTCAACTGTAAGAATGATTTATCAATCAAAAGCCCACATACAAGTAATGATACAACAGGAAGTAATAAACCCACATAGATGAATACAATTACCATACAGGAAACAAGATGATCAGTCAATGCCTGATAATACTTATGCCACATCTCCCCTTTAAGATAGTCTATCCGGCGGTCGTATTATTGTTCCTGTTCGGGAACGAGTCATAATGATCTTGGGGGTAGGTTGAGCCTGGGGAGGCGGTTCCACGACTGGTGTTGCATCGGAATCAGTCTGATGCTCTTGACCTAACACTGGCTCTGGAATGACATTGAGATGTTCTTGATTTCGGTGTATCTGTCCTGTAGGGGTTTCTACAATATATGATCGAGGTGGTCCTGCTGGGCCAATCACTCGTCCTTGGATAGGTGGATCTTCTGTGGTGATCCATACCTCAGTCTCTTCTGGTATCTGTGCTAGTTCTCGAACTCTATGTCTTCTATTAAAATTGCACTGCTGTCTCTCTTTGAAATCTTTATTCTTTGATCGAAACATCTCCAAAAAGGACCATTCCGGTATAAGAAGCTTGTCAGACTGGGGTATTGGTGTTCTCAGCTTTCTTCCCATGCATAGCTCTGCTGGTGATAGTCCGCACCAAGGTAGAGGTGTTGTGCGATAGCTGAGAAGTGCCATCCAAGGGTCTGGTGATTTCAGTAGCATCTGCTTCACTGTTTTCACTGTACGTTCCACTTGTCCGTTACTTTGAGGGAATTTCGGGCTGCTTGTAATGTGGTTAAACTCATAGGAGTTAGCAAACTGAGCAAATTCCAATGATGCATACTGAGGCCCGTTATCACTTCGTACAGTCTCCGGAATCCCATGTCTGGCAAATACTGATTTTCACTGTGAGATCACAGCTGCTGATGTAGTAGATTTCAACTGTATTACTTCTGGGAATCTTGAAAAATAGTCCACTATAAGGAGATATTGTTTCCCTTCTAACTCGAATAAGTCTGTCCCAATCACTTGCCAGGGGAAATCTGGTAGGGGTGATGTCAGTAATGGCTCCTTTGGTGGTGTACTATTTTTAGCACATTCTGGACACTGCTGAACCATTTGAGCTACTTGTGAGCTCACGCCTGGCCACCATACTGATGATGTCACTCTCCCACGGCACCGCTCAATGCCTTGGTGGCCCTCATGGATTTTCTGTAAAGTTTCTTTCTGGAGTACTTTAGGCACCACGATCCTCTGTCCATACATGAGCAATCCCTTGCATACTGTCAGAAATTGTTTGTATTTCCAATAAGGAGCAATTTCAGGTTCCACAGAATTCTTGATAGGCCATCCTTGCTGACAGTATTGTCTTACTTGCTGACAAACTGAGTCATGCTCTTGAGCATCCTTGTAAGCATCAAGACACTGCTTAGTAGCAGGAAGATTGTTTTCAACTACGTTGTTGATAAATGACTCCACATCGGTCTGAAATGGCTCATCTTCCACCTCAGGTTTGGCCACTGGAGCTCTGGACAGTGTGTCTGCCGTATACAAGTCCTTCCCTGGGACATGGCTAACTTTGTATTTGTATCTTGCCAGTCGAAGTCTGAAACGCAAAATTCGTGGCGGTAGACAGTCAAGCTGTTTAGTGTTGAGGAGAGGAACCAGAGGTTTGTGATCAGTCTCTATTAGAAAATCACGTCCAAGAAGATAGTCTGAGAATTTCTCACATGCCCATGTCACGGCCATTGCTTCTTTTTCTATCTGGGCATATCTCCTTTCAGTTTCGGACATGGATCTGGATGCAAAAGCAACCGGTTTCCACTGCTGCTTTCAAGTTGAAACAAGACTTCCCCCAATCCAAAGGATGACGCATCTGCAGACACCTTTAGATCTGCTAGACAATTGTAGAGTGTTAACACCGTTGGCTTGGAGAGTTCATCTTTCAGTTGTTTGAATGCCTTCTCTTGGTCTGACCCCCACAGCCAAGTCCGCTTGGTGCTGAGTAGTTCCCTCAGTGGTTGAGATAACTCGGCAATCTGTGGTGAAAATTTCCCCAATTGATTCACCATTCCTAAGAATCTCCTCAGGTCGGATATTGATTGCGGAATTTCCATGTCTCTGATAGCTTCAGTCTTCCCTGGGTCGGCTCTGACTCCGTCTTTGTTGAGTATAACCCCAAGAAATTTAACTTCCGGCTTGCAAAAATCACATTTCTCCCCATTCAACGTCACTCCTGCTTTCTCAAGTTTATCCAGTACTTTGAGTAATCGTGTATCATGTTCCTCCTCATCTTTACCATAAACGAGTATATCATCAATGAGACAAGTCTGTCCCTCTAAACCCTCCAGAATCATATTCATTCGTTTCTGGAAAATTTCTGGGGCACTAGATATCCCAAATGGGAGCTTGTTAAAACAGTAACGCCCATAAGGGGTGATGAAGGTTGTCAACAGGCGAGACTCTGGTGCTAGGGGTATCTGCCAAAAGCCGCTATTAGCGTCTAACTTGCTGAAGAACTTTGCCCCCGATATCTGCGCTAAAATTTCATCTACCCGGGGAATAGGATGGACTTCTCGCAGTACACTCTCATTTAGTGATTTCAAATCGACGCAAATCCGTGCCCCCTTCTTCTTGGGGACCACCACCATTCCCGCGCACCAGGGAGTTGGTTCATTCACTTTCGAAATAACGCCCAAAGATTCCATCCTCTGAAGTTCTTCTTCCACTGCTTTCCGTAAAGAAAAGGGCACCCTTCTGGGAGTATACAGTGCATGAGGATGAACGTCTTCCTTCATTTGGATGGTGTAGTTTTCACCAAAAGTACCCAATCCTTTGAAGACCTTGGGAAATCGTTCACGAATTGATAAGGCCGCTTCACACATTTGTACTTTCACCGTAGAATCCACCCTCTTGATCAGCTGTAGCGCGTCAATTGCTGGTAGACCAAGTAAATTGTTGTGTAAATTTTTGACCACATAAATCTTCTCAGTGTATGAGAGTTTGCCACGTTGCAAAATTCCATCGAATTGTCCCATGATAGCTAGAGGCTGATGTGTCGGCCCAAAGAGGTTTCTGGATGCTTTTTGTAACTTCCCTGTACTCAAAGTGTGATAAGCTTTCTCAGAAATTACTGTGACCTCTGCCCCTGTATCCATTTTAAACTGAACCTTTTTCCCTTGGAGTGATAGGTTGGTAAACCACACTGAGCCTTTGTCTGACCTGACTGCTCCTAAGAAGACTTCCTCCTCAGTGTCTGAGCATTCCTCTGCCTGAGTTGTGGCTGCAACTGTTTTTGATAAGCATTGGCTGGCATAATGTCCCTGTCTGTGGCATTTGTGGCAAGTAACACTCAGTGCTGGACATCTGTCTGGTGTCTGGTGCCTTGGCTTACCACATCTCATGCAAGGTTTGCTTTGCTGGTTAGCTCTGTGGAAACCTCTAGCTCCTCCTTTGTTTGGATGCTTGGATTGATTAGCTGATTGATTAACTGATTGAAAATCACTATTGACTTGTCTATGCCTTTGCTGCCTTGGAACTTGTCTAGCACTATCGACGTTGCTTGACTTCTTGCCTCCTTGGAGTGTTTGACCTTGGGCTGCAATCGCTTCTTTTTGCCGTATCGAAGTCTTTGCTTTTTCCAAGGTAAGGGCAGCATCCATTTGGAGTTTCTCCGACAGAGATTTGTCCCGGATTCCTACCACTATTCTGTCCCGTAGTAGCTCTTCTTCGAGTGGTCCGTATTCACAGTTTTCCACAAGGTGATGAAGGCAGGTAATGTATTGCTCAGCGCTCTCACCTTCCGCTTGATCTCGGCGATCGAACTTTGCTCGCTCGAAGATCAGGTTCCTCTTAACTTTGAAGAACCCGTCAAACTTGTTTATGACGGTAGCGTAGTCGGTTCTCTCTGCGTCGTTGATATTAGTTGAGGCGAGCACGTCATCTGCATCTTCTCCCATTGTGTAGAGGAGTGTGCTAACTGTCCTGCTGCTGTCCCCTTTGTCGAGTCCGGTGGCTGCCAAGTATTGTGTAAAACGACGCTTCCACTTTGGCCACTCGTCGGGGTTTCTGAAGTCAAACTGTGCAGGCGGTCTCAGGGTAAGGTTGGTAGCCACCATTGTAGCTGTAGCTGCAGGAGCGCTTTCTTCTTCTATCATGATCCCACCGCTGCCACGATGTACTATACTCTTGTATACTATAACTAGGTTTAGCAATACTCTCTAGCTAAGACAGGTCTATCATAGGTCTCTTCAACTGTAAGAATGATTTATCAATCAAAAGCCCACATACAAGTAATGATACAACAGGAAGTAATAAACCCACATAGATGAATACAATTACCATACAGGAAACAAGATGATCAGTCAATGCCTGATAATACTTATGCCACACTTAGAACATAGCTACTGTAGTTTTTTGTATTGTGACAGAGGGACTTTAAATCTCTTAGGTCCTTCAGGGAAGGATTCTATATGTAGAGTCCCTCCAATTGTGTTGTTAGGAACTGTTGCTAGGTTCTAAATTAGTTAGGCGCTGTGCGGCAGTCGTTAACTGCTGTTCTTAGGGTCCCTCAGGCCCAAAGTGTAGCGCCCTCGCTGTACTCGGGATGCTACAATCTAGAACCTTCAGGGACCCAAAAAACAGTAGTTCCCTCTGAAGCTGAGCCTAACTATTATTTGAACACTAACAAACTGTCTATCAAGACGATCTCTATAATGTTTCTATCGCCGCCATGTTTTAGGTTTTTCCACACCAATTGAAACAATTGGTGAAAGGACACTTACCTATGAAACCCAAAACAAAACATATCCTGCTGTGTTTTACTGCAAGCAGTAGCTTTGACTTTATTGCTTTGTTTTACACAATACACAGATAAAGCTGAACAATGAGGAAATGTTGGAGAGATGCCACCATTGTTCTGCTTCATTATCTATTAATTCTGAATGTATGGAAGTAATGACATTTGGTGGAACAAAAAATTTTTTTGGCTCAGAACAGTTATCTGATACTGCAATCCTTCAATTAAGTAAGTCATTAATAATATTACTATATGTTATATTCAATGTTTTATATAAATGTCATTTGCTATATACAATGTTGTTTTTCCGACTATAGCTATCATTACCTATAGCTGCCATCACCTATAGCTACCATTACCTATTGCTGCCAATACCTATAGCTGCCATTACCTATAGCTGCCATTACCTATAGCTATTATTACCTATAGCTACCATTACCTATAGCTACCATTACCTAAAGCTGCCATTACCTGTAGCTACCATTACCTATAGCTGCCATTACCTATAGCTGCCATTACCTATAGCTACCATTACCTATAGCTACCATTACCTATAGCTGCCATTACCTATAGCTGCCAATACCTATAGCTGCCAATACCTATAGCTACCATTACCTATAGCTACCATTACCTATAGCTACCATTACCTATAGCTGCCATTACCTATAGCTACCATTACCTATAGCTACCATTACCTATAGCTACCATTACCTATAGCTACCATTACCTATAGCAGCCATTACCTATAGCTGCCATTACCTATAGCTACCATTACCTATAGCAGCCATTACCTATAGCTACCATTACCTATAGCTACCATTACCTATAGCAGCCATTACCTATAGCTACCATTACCTATAGCTACCATTACCTATAGCTACCATTACCTATAGTAGCCATTACCTATAGCTGCCATTACCTATAGCTATTATTACCTATAGCTACCATTACCTATAGCTACCATTACCTAAAGCTGCCATTACCTGTAGCTACCATTACCTATAGCTGCCATTACCTATAGCTACCATTACCTATAGCTACCATTACCTATAGCTACCATTATCTATAGCTACCATTACCTATAGCAGCCATTACCTATAGCTGCCATTACCTATAGCTACCATTACCTATAGCAGCCATTACCTATAGCTACCATTACCTATAGCTACCATTACCTATAGCAGCCATTACCTATAGCTACCATTACCTATAGCTACCATTACCTATAGCTACCATTACCTATAGCTACCATTACCTATAGCTGCCATTACCTATAGCTACCATTACCTATAGCTACCATTACCTATTGCTACCATTACCTATAGCAGCCATTACCTATAGCTACCATTACCTATAGCTACCATTACCTATAGCACCCATTACCTATAGCTGCCATTACCTATAGACCTATAGCTACCATTACCTATAGCAGCCGTTACCTATAGCTGCCATTACATATAGCTACCATTACCTATAGCTACCATTACCTATAGCAGCCATTACCTATAGCTGCCATTACCTATAGCTACCATTACCTATAGCTGCCATTACCTATAGCTGCCATTACCTATCATTACCTATAGCTACCATTACCTATAGCTACCATTACCTATAGCTACCTTTACCTATAGCTGCCATCACCTATAGCTACCATTACCTATAGCTGCCATTACCTATAGCAGCCATTACCTATAGCTGCCATTACGTATAGCTACCATTACCTATAGCTACCTTTACCTATAGCTGCCATCACCTATAGCTACCATTACCTATAACTACCATTACCTATAGCTACCATTACCTATAGCTACCATTACCTATAGCACCCATTACCTATAGCTGCCATTACCTATAGACCTATAGCTACCATTACCTATAGCAGCCGTTACCTATAGCTGCCATTACATATAGCTACCATTACCTATAGCTACCATTACCTATAGCAGCCATTACCTATAGCTGCCATTACCTATAGCTACCATTACCTATAGCTGCCATTACCTATAGCTGCCATTACCTATCATTACCTATAGCTACCATTACCTATAGCTACCATTACCTATAGCTACCTTTACCTATAGCTGCCATCACCTATAGCTACCATTACCTATAGCTGCCATTACCTATAGCAGCCATTACCTATAGCTGCCATTACGTATAGCTACCATTACCTATAGCTACCTTTACCTATAGCTGCCATCACCTATAGCTACCATTACCTATAACTACCATTACCTATAGCTACCATTACCTATAGCAGCCATTACCTATAGCTGCCATTACGTATAGCTGCCAATACCTATAGCTAC
>WLWD01005107.1_pt1 | contig 16244 bp, 12 predicted proteins | sample 6712731 | NCBI WGS metagenome assembly WLWD01 (sample SAMN12718690, study PRJNA576275) | sponge metagenome | isolation source: marine sponge | host: Mycale hentscheli | place: New Zealand: South Island, Marlborough, Capsize Point | collected 2014-11-01
GAAGGCACACACTATGCAGATTTAAGTATTGAATGGCACTGGTACACTTAAATATAGCTTAGTCAATATGAAGTTATATTTTTCATGAAAAATAAGTGGTTTTCATGAGAGAAATTAATTTGTAATACATGCCCCCCCCCCCCCCCCCCCCCAACCCAACCACCACTCAGATCCCAATGGTAATGCTTCAAATACCAGCAGTGACAACTCCAACAGACTTGCTGATACATCATTATTAGTAGACTGGACTTTTGCATAATCTAGTGAGAAGAAGTTGCATGTATTATGAATATGCATGTGTTGTAGGGAAATAGTTAGAGTTGCTGATAAAATTAATGCACTAGGTGACCCCAACAAAACCTGCATTGCTTAGTTCTGTGTACCTAAATTTATAGGCACTTCAGGATTTCTACGTTCTGCAGTGTCAGGAATAATGATGCAGGATAACTAGTGACTATTATTAATCATTCAATCCTATATGTCATGCAGTGTCTGATTGTGTACTTAATCTGCAATTCAGTTATTCATAGTCAACTCAAAGTTAGTTTTGAAGTTGTAGTTTTGTTTAAATTGTGTCTTGGAATTATTAAACTTCAATATTTCATTGAATCGAACCTAAGCTACAACAATGAAATTGTAGAATAAACACCGTAATGAGCTCAGGCAGCTCAACTTAGCTATACTGTCCATCTACTTGTGTGTGTTTTTATTGCATGTACACTATGTAATATAGACACATGAGCATGTTGCCATGATGCAAGATGGTGCCATATGTGGGTGGCTGGGAGGGAGCATTCAAATCATGCCACCATCATGACTTGACATCTTACTGTGCAGCATATCCACTCCTTCAAGTGTATTTTTGTCTTTGTCATTTTGTGCCCCTTTCCCCCCCATCTATCATCATTAATAAATTATCTGTAGACTTACTATCTGAAGTAATATCAGACACTATTGGAATCCGGCACTGTTATTACTACTATTACTCTCTGATGTAGCTGCACAAATCATACTAGTAGACAGAATAAATCATGAGTTTCAGCATACTCTCAGATAATGTGCATAGGCTAGTGGATGACAAATTTTTAATGAAATTTCAAGTACCTTTTGATCCCATCATTAGTCTTCATGAATCACAAAATGTTCAGCAGTAAAGAGAAGGAAAAAAAGTGAGGTTTCGCAATTGCAACAGTAAGACAACAAAGTTGTTTTAAAAGTAAGCATTTAGCTCAGGTATAATATGTGCTTGTTATATTATAATATAGCAGCTATAGTTAAGTGTTTTTAGTGGTAATAACATATTAGTTTATTTAACAATTGCTTCATACACATCATGCATGGACAAATGGGTGGCGGGAGGGAGAGGCACTGTTGAGAGTGGGGAGGGACTGTCCTCCCACTCCCTTGTCTCCATCACTGGCATAAATCTTGCATGATTTCTGCTGAATCCTTGTAAGAATCATGACTGAGGTTGCATATTATTCAAACACTTCTTGGATGGTCATGATCTATCTAGGACCTGCAATGATCTATCAAGAAATGTATTACCTGATCTACATTTTGGTGATCTTAAAAACTTCCATAATTTTGAGCAAGATTATATTCTATGAACAACTTTCGACCTAAAGTTAAACATAACTTTTAAATAAAACATGCATGCACACTTGCATACATACTATTACGTGTTTCATCATTGATAAACACTTACTAATGTTGTCATGATAAAAAGGAAGTATATCACTGATATGAAACCACTTACCATATCATTAACTCGACGTGATGTACACTTAACGATATAGCAAACTTGAACACTTTTTAACAAACTTACTAGATCAACAGAAGAGTTTACATTTTCAACACATGCTCAACTTCAAAACATTTAATTTTGAAGTCATCACATGCTCACTACACACCTAATACATGTACATACATCTCTGATATAGTTATAACTGTATATTAGATAGGATTGTATTTCAATTATCCGAAAATACAAATGCGTTATTTAGCAACCATGTTCCAGGTGTACTTCAAAGTGATCCTAGTATGATAAGTGCCTTTCACATTGCAGTGTATAGTGCAAGTTATAATTTGTATGATAATTCTATTTAAAGATTTAAAGTGTTATTTCTTAGATTTTATGGCAAAATTTTGTAGCTAATTAAATTTTAAGTTGAGAACTGAGAAATATTCTATTAATAAAAATTATCATTATTGCCATCTTCATGATCATTACCTGCACTCCATTAGTGGTGGTGAGCATAAATAGTTGCATGTAATCAATCACTACCATAAAGCTACTATATGGTAAAAAGCCTGAACATATTTGAAAACAATACTTGGCACTTCATATAATACTTTGTACAAACCAATGATAAATTGAGGATTCATATGACTGCGCTACTGGCATTTAAATGTCTTGACATGTCATGTGAAGCATGAATAAAATTATGTACATGAATCTTTTTAGTTCAGATATTTTGCTATCGTAAAGACTGGAATGTTTTGGAATTCATTTGTTTCAGCAAAACTTCTCTATTAAAATGATGAGTGCAGCAACGTACTTGACTGAAACCAAACGGAAGATTCCTCTTGTATTAATTCATCCCCAAACATCATTCAGTAAACTATTCAGTGGACTCTGGAGCCCACCTCCTCCAACCTCTCCCCTCCCCATGATTTAAAGGCACAATCTGTTGAGGTGATTTCTCACATATACAATTTGAACTACAAACACATGACCTTTCATTCCTTATTTGGTTTAATTATATTCACAGCTTCACTGGAGTCCATATTTGGTTTAATGGTATTCATAGCTGTGATGACCACTAGGATAATTGAATTCAATAAAAAATATTTTTAGCAAACCCAAATGCTAATCAACTAAAGCATTTTTTTCATGAACCAGAGTGTGGCTGTTTGCAAGATATCACTAGACATGAGGATACCAAGTACATTGGTGGTTCTTCCATCAGGTGATAAAAAGTCTTAGTTTTGACTACTTCATAGCCAATAGGGCCACTTGCATTTACAAGCTGCTGGTCATACACAACCCCGCAAACGAACACGTATGTGTGAGCTCTGTTTTGTACTATTTGAATTGACAACACAAAATCAAGTAAAACACTGTCAATAGTACCACTTGTAATAAGATCTTCGGACTGGTTTCTTTGAAAATTTCTCGTTAAATAATCAAAATCACTTGTACATGTCACTTGAAATTGACGTGGTGGTAGAATGACAACACTAAAACCGAATCCAGAGTTTCACTTCTAGTGTCATTGGAAATTGGCTGAGACGACAACAGTGTAGTGGTGTAGTTGAAGCCATGATCAGCTATTACGTAAATTCGACTCACTTCTCCCATCTAAAAGCTCTAAGACCATAATGACCATATTTACACTGCAGCTGAAATTTACATAAGAGAGGTAAAGCTTAATTTGAAATAGTAAAGCCAATATTTACTTTTTAATTTTAATTGTTTTGTATATTCATTACATACAAATACCACATCTAGGTAGACATAATAATCATTTGTTAATTTTTTTGATAAGAAAGCACTACCACATTAAGATTTAATTGAAGCTTGTGACTTATGATATCAATAGTTACTCCTTCAGCATTCTATTGTTACAGTTTTTAGTTATTGAAATCTGTTAATTATATAGAGCCTAGTATCCCCCCCCCACCCCCAAATAAAAACAACAACACTATCTTGTGTAAGATTAGATTAATAGATTAATATTGATGAAAACATGTTACAGTAATAATAGGTCATAAAATTACATAAAAATATAGTAGCAGAAACAATAATCACTATGAAATTAATACTGGATTATTGTACATAAAATTAGTGTTGCAACTGTAACAAATATTGTCTGTTTGTTTGCAGTGTCACTAGAGTTCATTACTACGTCATCTATATTAGTAGACATACGATTATTTTTAGTGGTTGATATATTTTGTTCATTAGTTGCTACAAAATGTGCTATCAGTGACTCCCTCCACGGGCACAGTGTTCTGAGTCTCATATTCCAGATTGGAATGTTCTCTTCTTTCATTACCCTCATAAGAACATGTAACTTGCACATCTGAATTACCAGTCACAATGAAAATAGATGTTATACATAGTTAATAATGGTTCTGTTAATACATATAAAGTTTAATTAAGTTAAGAAGTACTGAAAGCTAGTGCCATCAGAGTGTACATTAGACAACATTATTTAGAAACTATTATTTTTGTAAATCCTAATTTCCCTGCCGGATAAACATTGAAAAATAAAGTCTAAAAATGTTTATTTACAGCATGACTTTTTATACTATTATATAATTAGATTGACACTTTGCCACCTAAATGGGTCTGAAAAAGCAAAGCAAAAAATGTGAAGAAATATTAGTTGTCGCCGGGGATTCAAGCCCAGCCAGTGGTCCAGGGTTCGAATCCCCAACGACAACTAAGATTTTTTCTTTTTCCTTTGCTTTTTTCCAGACCCCTTTAAGAGAGAAAGTTTCAAATCTTTTTTTTTATGAATGGTCAGAATTTGATAACTATTATAATTAATACACATTTTAATAATGCATGCAAAATTGAGTTGAAATAAAATCCCAGATTAATAGTTGCTATGTGATTTGAGTTTTGAGATTAAAATGTCTTTGTAATTAACCTCTTCATCACTTCCCTAGTCTACAGAGTAGACTCGTATATCATGTGCACTAAAAGTGCAAAGTGAGTCTCAGCAGCCTGTGTGACATGCTACAGAATTATAATGGAGGAGGACAACATGAAGGATAAACATACATTACTAGAGACTCTATCTCATCCTGCTACTAAACATAAACTATTTTTGCTATTTCATTTGCCAATGCTGTGATAATTTCTTACTGCAATTGCAAAGCCGAAAAAATATCTACTAACTTACTATTATATTTAACCTCAATTGGATTTAATTTGTTGATTCTATCACTGTGTTTTGAATCTAACTTTGTGTAGTAGCACCAATGCTTCCTAATATAGGGCAATTAAAAACAATTAACATATTAAGTAAATATGTAGACGGATATTATTATTACGAATGTTGTGTCTTGAAGTTTTGGAAACACTGACTAATATTATTAGGAGGGGCTGACTTAGTCACAGTAACTGTCAGTCTCAAAAATTACTTTCTGAAAAAAAAAAGTCGAAACATAATATTTTGGCACATAAAGGAAATTAAAATATCGAGTGCAGCACTTTGATGCTTATTTCAATACTTAGGAAGCTTCCATCTTCGAGATCCGTGTGACAGAATGAGTGACTGATTGACTGACAGACAAACTGAGTAATGAAACCCTCTTTCTCTGCATGCTGAGGGCTCATAATAAATTATTTACCAAAAGGAAAATTAGAAGCTTACTTTATCAGAAAGAAGTGACTTCTGGTGTAGTACATCATTATTATAATGATTTATGGAAGTTTGTGACTTATCAATTCATTTGACGACATGCACATATGAAGCCACACTGATAAAAAATGGTTTGTGGTTTCTTCACTAAATATCTTATCAGATGCAATAACTCACTGTCAGTGAACAGGCTGGGACAGTGACTTTTAACTTCTATAATTAAATATTACAGTACGATCGTTAAAAGTATATCTAAAAGTATCGAAGTCTCTCTGGCAGACTGTTGACCTATTTAGACTTAGCAAGTTAATTATCTTATGAAATTCTTTATACTCAGATTGTTTATAGAAAACCTTGGTTCACCACTTATAATCGAATGGGGATATTCAAGAGGTGCTGAAAGCTAGTGCTGGCAGAGTGTACATTAGAAAACTTATTTATAAAAACATTTAGTATAATATCATGACTCCCCTGACTTAAGTACACTGAAAATAATGGCTACAATATCTATTTACAGCATGCCATTTCTTTGCTATAATTATTACACATTTGAATTATGCAAAACATAATAATTAAAGTAGGCTTGAGTTTACTGAGTATTTAGGGTAGTTAGGATGTTCATAGCATATCCAAGTGACCAACCATTGTGGTTAGTAAGCATGATACAGCTTATATAACTGTGCACAAATCTATTATATGGAGTTCACTGGAATACAAAGATCAACGGTCTATGCTGTCTTATTGTCTTAGCTCAATTGAAACGATTTTGTATATTGTTCTTTATGGAGTATTTTGATATAATATTATTGTTATTATTATTATTATTATTACTATTATTATTATTATTATTATTATTATTATTATAATTGTTATTGTCATCTTCATCGTTTTCATACACGTAAAGCAAGAATTCTAAATTAACATCAATTCAAATAATAACCCTTTACCATGCAGTGAATAAAAGCACACACACACACACACATACACACACACACACACACACACACACAAACACAAACAGACACACATACTTGCTTATACTTATGGTTATATTGATTAGATGAAACAATTGTGACATTTAAAAATGTCAATCAATTGCAAGGTTCACAAAATAATTCAATAGAGTACTGAAGCCATTTCTGGTCTAGGAGAAAATTGTGTTGATACAAGTGGAATCTTCTGTTGGGTTATTTATTATACCCTCATCAATTTATAGGATTTCACTTAAGTTATCGTGTGTAGTGAGAAATGAATTCAGTCTTTTATTATGAACACGGCCTAACACCGCCACATAGGAAATGCATTAAAGTAGCAGGATGTAGCTAAGGAAATATTTTCTGATATCACCAGTGTTCAGAGTTATCACATTGGATTATTATGTACCCCCAGGTTATACAAAGATTACACAAATACTATTTTTTCTATGGTATTTTTAAATCCAGATGTTCAACTAACGTATATCAATGAATAATTTTGTTCATTTGATAATGAGAATATCACGTCTCGGTTAGCTAAGTATTCATGAGAGCCTCAGGCACAAGTGTAAATATGGCCATATCAGACGAGTGGTTGTGTGGGGCCATTCAATGAATAATATGTACTGCTCATGTGTGAATACGCATTATATTTTATTCATTCTCGTAATACAAGACAATGGAAAGTCTGCATCTGTCGTACATGAACCCTGAATTTACTAAGAGTAAATGTACAGGTGTGGAAGAATTTCTTAATCGATTGAAGGGAGGATAGGGGGGGGGGACACTTCATGACCAGAAGCTATCATTGAGTGTATCTTATGAAATATTTTTTATGCGGTCATAGCTACTATTTTCAAATGAAATTAAGAAAATGCTCATTCATAAATTAATTTTTAATGTCAATGCTGTCTCTTGCAGCTATAGGAGCATGCCTACTGTTAAATTCATTGATGTCCTCAGTGCCCCTCCAATAACCTACAATAAAACATATACCTAGTGCCAATGTTCTATCCCACTGCCTCCTCAGTTCCAGCGAGGGTTGATTGATTGTTATGGCTTATTACATCACATATTTTTTTGTCCATGCACAGCAGACAGATTTCCAGCCTTTACATGTATGATTATCTGCTGTGTCATCACAAATTACCAGTTATCCACATTTGGTATTCATAGCTCTTATCTGCTGTGTGTCCACATTTGGTATCTGGTGATGGGGACATGTAAGGGATTGGCGGTGATTATTGATGAGCATATACCACAGCTAGGCTAATCCACCTTGGGCTGAGTAGTATGCAGTAAAACAACAGTTTGTCTTGTTTTCTAAAAATAGGATCATTTTGATGTGTCTTGTGTGTTACTGTCCTATAAGGTTAGGGTTACTAAGCATTCGCCATTTGGAGAAGCAGACTAATGACATATTCCTGGCCGTAATTCGCAAGAGAGTTAACTCGTAGCACGTATTGAACTGCTGCTTAAAAATAATTCACAAGAATATAGGTGTTTATCTTGACAGATGTTCTGCGAGTCTATAGTGTGTGTGCATGACACTTATGGGATGTGGGTAGATGGGGTGTTGGTGAGTGTGTTTACAACGGGTGGGGGCGTTTGGCTATAGCTAGGACCCACATTTATTATTAACCCTCTTCCTACCAGCCACAGAAAAAATAATCATATTATATGATCAAGTTTTCCAAAAATCATATAAAATTTTAGGTAAGGAATCAATCATCATAAATGCTTTATTTGCGCCGTACATTGATGCTATTACCTATAAATAGAGAAAAAAATTACCTTCAGATTGAAATTTTTTTTTAAAAATTGCTGAAGTTTTAGTTCTAACTGTTCGAGTCAAAGTATCGATAGGCTAGGGTAGCGGTAGGTAGCGCTGTACTGTATAGCCTTCTCTAGAATGGATAACCCACTAGAAGGCCATTCCAATCGGTATGATGCTGCTTCAGTATGTTTCAAAACTGGAGTTTTTCCTGACAGGTATGCTCTAGCTCATCTGAAGACGACTTTGACCATTTTCTTCATATGATCATGATTTTTTCTTTAAAAAAATTATAGCGCAAAAAAGAGCGAAATTTGTGGTTTACGAAGTACAGGCTGAGTTATGACAGCTCTCCCAACCATCTTTGCTATAAAAACAAAAAAAAGTTACATAATCTTATGTGACAGTTAACTACTGTCTAGGTGGCAGCTATTGTGATAGTCTCTATCTCAAAATTAGATGTTTTCTCTTTCTTCTACTGTTACATCTTCTCTATCACTGAAGACATTTAGTGCATGTGCTATCATCAAGTTACAAAAGATCACATGATATTTAACCAGTGTGAAATTGCATCCTTGTTGAAGGTGTGAAAATTACCAATGCATGCATAGAGGAATCCTGCACAATTTTCAAGTTTCACAAGCAGCAAAACATCCACGATTATGGGAAAAAAAAACAACAACAATAGGTCATAACAACGCACACACACTGGATCTTGTATAATTCTTAACAAGATCCATAGGTAACAAAACAAGTGTAGAGAATCCAAAATTACTCACGGAAAATACATAAGAAGTTTTGCACAACTTTTCACAATTGTGACAGAAAACAAACATACAAAATCATTGGAAGAAAACACAAGATAAGTTATAAAAGATGCACTAAAAGATCTTCATAATTCTTAAGATCCACAAGTAAAAAACATCATAGATCATGCATAGAAAAATCTAAGGTCATTCCACATAAGAACTATTGTATAGTTATCGTCAAGATCCATAAATATCTGCATGTAAACTTACATAGAATCTTGAATAAAGATCTACAGAATCAGCCTCCCAAGATTGTGAAATGAAAACCCATAATATATCATGGACTATTAAAGATCTTGCATATATTGTATTCCAAGATCCATACAATATATAACCACCTAGGCCATGGAATAAAAAAGATACTCAAGTGATCTCATGGTATATTTCAGGATCCTACAAAAAATATTTCAAGATTTACCCAACAGAATATTTAAGATAAATCGTGGAGAAATATTTTGAAATGTAATATGGATTGTTGGATACTAAAACTTCACCAACCAAGATTGCTGAAGAAATATTTTATCTTAGAAGTTGTGATACATAAGCAGAGGAGGTAAGATTTGGCAATTGATCTTGCCTAAATTTTTAATTAGGGGCTGTGACTACAGTGTAGTAGGAGAGTGTGAAAAACTATGATAATTGTTTAAGGACATGTGTTGTGCTAGGTATGCACCTATTAAACATAACTTTGTAGTTATATTAAGACTTGATAAAACAAAGTATATAACATCTGCTCTCCAGCAATGTTTAATCCACAAAGGGCCTAACAGTTAGTTAAACAGAATGCATAAAATGTGACCAGGGTGTTATATATAATTATATTAACCCACTATAGTGAATTTCCAAACCATTATGTGCTCATATATAGTTATTTTTGAAAATTTATCAAGCAAGGTTAAGCAGTACTAGATTGAACACAAGGTAGAGTAGAGTTGCTGCCACCGGGCTGATTATCCTTAATCACAATTAAGCTAAGCATTTTCCCATTGAGTTTGATTTTAATTGAAAGAATCGCACATGCACAGACCCCAATACATAAGAATAACATCAATTGTGTATGCAAATGAGAACAAAGGAAAATAAAAAGCACACATACTTAAAATATCTGATTTGGAAAAAAGATGTGAGCGACTAGTATTAAAAAAAATCAACACTCATTACTTGTATATTACTATGACAACGACAACCAATGACTAAAGTTCTTTACATGTAGGCATGTGCCTACAGCCATTTATAGATTCAGAAGTATACTTGCGTGATCACATGACCCTTCATATTAATTCACTGTTGTGGATTTGTGTTTTTCCCCACTACTAATGGCTCAGACGAGTGAAGTGGATTCCCAATTATATTATCAAATTTTATCATTAAAATGAGTGTCACGCCTGATTTTATCAGTTGAAATTTATAAAATCATAACATCTGTATCATCTGTAATGTTTTGTTGAACAACATATTGGCTTGAATATTAATTACGCTCACTACGTATGATGTGCTTGTGAGATGACGGGGTTTTACTTACTTGGAGTGGTTCAGTTTACTTCTGTTGATATGCACAACATATCATGTGAACATTCATGCACATGCAAGCAGTCTTGACACACGTGCATATTATGTACATAAAATAATGTAATCGTTCAATGCTTACACAACTTCATGTTACAATTGTTGTTGACATTTTAATCGAACTATAAATTCAAGACAGTGCAGTCATGCAATTATCAATCTGATCTAATCAAAGTAAACATGTGTATGTGTGTGTGTGTGTGTTCAATAACATGATTACATAATTGACCATAATTAAAGATAGATTGATTGCAAGTAAGTTACAAAACCAGAATAACATTATTGTGATTTTGAGGTGGGGAATATCTCCAAAGGTAATTTTTATTGCAACTAGGGTAACTCCCACAAAACCAACTACAAGAAGTGTCCACTTTGTAGCCAGCACCTTCAAACAAAAAACTGTGGTGATAGAGCTATATAGCTATGATATCCAGAGTGTCCCAAGACTTGACTTCAGATGGGATTCAGTTCGCAAAGCTATCAGTAAACAAAACAGAGGGTTTCTCCCGTAGCTGAAAAGATGACCTTCAAATAGCTTTATAATAATATTTGCTTTTTTGTCATTTGTGTCATACAATAGAAACACTCTCTTTTCTCTTTGTGTACTTTGTTTTCTTCACTGGCGATTTGGGATGGTGGTATCACTTTTTTTAGTGATATCACTTCACATGGCAGTTACTAAGCAACTATTGCATAATACACACTATTCCCAACCCTCCCCCCATACCACCCACCCAGATACACACATCCAATAAACATAAACATCTGCAATAAGCAAGAGATCAATCACAGTGATGATTCTAAAATTATTAATAAAGAACACAAAATTAAACACCCACACACACACACAACACACACACACACACACATACACATACACACACACACACACACACTAATAGACACATTCCCACCCATAACAGCAGCTTGGTTTGACCATAGCAACCACGTCATGAACTTCTCATGCTGTTGTTGTTGTTTTGAATTTTATTTTTTTATATATAAAAATTGCAGCCACATAAACAATATAAAGGAAGACAAAAAAAGTTACATGCAACTAAAGCAGGACTAGGCTTCACATTTATAGTAGTGAGTACTTACAATTCATGACTATGTACATCTCAATGTACTCTGTGCTTATGAATGCTATAGGTTTCTTTGGATAACAAAGGCATAAAAATGACTCTTTGATGATATTTTTATGGTGGGTATCATATAGTTCCACTACCAAAACCTAATTATAGCTAGTATATTTTAATTGCTAGGGTTTTATCAATTTGTTTACAACAAGCACATATGCCTTGTATATTTGCATATCATATAATTCACATTTTGAATTATAAGATATACCAATTAACAAATAATTTTGGTCTTAAAAGTGCAAGCTAAGCAGCTTCCGTCCATGTATGACTATATACTATCAAGTAGTAGTGTGTTTATGACAGTAATTTGAGTCACAAAAAATTGTCATGATCACATATAAATCAATTCAGTGCTATAAATTTCCTTCATTAGTATGATATAAGTAATAATACACCAATTAATGATCAATTAATTTATCTCACTTTTTACCTTTGATGAAATATAACAGATCATGCCATAATTCATACATTTATATCCAGCTATACATTATTCTGTTATTTATCTGGTGTCAAAAATAAAAAGAAGATCGGGAGCAAAAAAACACATACACACATGCAGCACGTACAAATAAACAAAAAAAATTGAATAGCTTTCGAATACATGCAAGAATGTAAGCTCATGTAGTAATATCATTCAATTGGCACGTCTAAATTGCTATTATAGATTCAATACAGCACATGTCATGTAAATTAATTACCAGTGGTCAGTCAAGCATTTGTGGTCTTTCCCCTAAAATTTCTCTTGCTGAGCTTTTATACTAAAATGATCCTTGAGTTAGCTGCATAACATCCATGCCTAATGGTTATGGCATGCCTATAATGGTTATTCTACAGCTTATCGTCAATGATGATTGCTAGGTGGCCTGTGTCGCTTTACAAAAATCTTGCTTGACAACAAAATTGAACTACAAGAGCTGTTTCTTTTTATTAATATGTTCAGGCACATTGTCCATATTATCTCTATTCTTGTTAGGCTATCATAATTCTCACATGTGAAATATTTAAGATTTCAAAGAAAAGGAAGCATAAATAATTTGATACTCAAACCCGTGATTAATATATCTGGATTTTGCTGCATGCACACATATACTTGCATCCGTACCAGGGGGGTTCAGGGGGCGGTCGAACCCCCCTATTTGAGTGACCGGAAGTAACTTATTTAGCCACACCTCACATCTAACTTATGCTGGTATGTCGACTTCTATGGTCGATCGTGTCTAAATTGCAATGGAATATTCTGCTATTTAGATATAATATCCCCAGATATAGTTCATACTCTATATGTGGACGGCCTAGTCTAATTCCAAGTTTTCAAATAAACATTGAGCTCCTTGACTACAAAACATCGCTCTCGTTATGGCACTGATAAAGCAAGCTACACTACAACTATTCTTTTTATGGTGTGCGTAATGTACTTATATTTAGATAACTTATAGTACGAAAGGCGTATTAATGGTTCACTGTTTGTGTACAGCTCACATTAATGGTTAGAAGCCTGGTTACACGAGAATAATATAGCAACTAGCAGTTTACCGCTTATTGCTGATAGTCAGCAGTGTTCAATGAATTTATTAATAGTGGCAGACAAATTATTAGTTTTGGTATATTTTCCCAGAAAACAAAAGTAGATGTGGCTTTCTTGCGTTTCTATGAAATCTGAACCCCCCTGTGCTCCTGGCCTGCCTTGAATATATACTATATTGCACACATGCTGCATGCATTCACTCTGCCATTTGTGACCTGCAGATTATTTTATTTGCAGCTGCTTTTTGGCTGGCAGATCTACTTGCAGCTGCAATTAATTACTATGGACGATAGTAACAACATTATAGCTAATAACAACACCAATAAATAACCACAATGTACATTATAAAAAAAAGAAAAGAAAAAAAAAGAGACTATCAGCCACATCAGTTCACTACACTCAAAGAAAAGTACAGAACAATCAAGAGATGTCAAGGAAAAGGAAGATTGTATGATGAAAACTGCAAAGAAACTGAACATTGCATCATGGACTACAATATTAGATCTGCCTTACAACTTTTATCTAGCTGTGCCAATCCTGATTTACCTGTTGACAACCCCTGATCAAGTCACCTCCATTCAAATGTTTGAAGCCAGCCAGAGACACAGAGGGATCAGGGGGATCCCCTTTTGCTATTTATGTGCATCAGCAATAGTCTCTGTAATCTTTTTTTGTGTGGCAAATGGTATGAGACAAAAGCATTGGGAGGCTTCCCTCAAACAGATGTTCATATCGTATCAGCTGCAACATTTGAGGATCTGCTTTGAGGCACTTTTGTATTTACTTAATTAGCCACACTTGTGCATTTTATGTGCAAGTATCTACAAAATTTACAATTTACTTATTTGTTGAAGTTCTATACAAATGATTGCTTTGTTGATGATGCAATTTTATGAGACAGATTCGTACTTTCCAGTAAATTTCAATTTTAAATTGGTCTTCAAAGTGCGCCAATTAGCTTCCATCCATATATGATTATACTTCAAGTCTGCTGAGTGTACTTATAACAGTAAAAATTGTCATGATTGCTTATTAATCAATTCAAATTCTAAATTTATTCATTGTCATAAAAGCGTATTATAGCTCAAGGGCACAAGAAACCCTTTGAATATGACCTTAATTACACAAATGTCAGCACTTTATGTCAATTCTTTGCCATACTAAAGCTCAAAGCCCCTCGATGTTGGCATCTAAAAATTTAGTCAAAGCAAATAACCACACCCTCATACGTGACAGTTGCAGACCACAAGTACCAATTAAAACATATTATCCAGCTCACACTCATCAAACTTACAATCTAATCATAATGCTGGTCTGAACTTGTAAATGACTCATTACTTCCAACTGAGCAACCTGCTGGATGGTTACAGCATCAAATAGTCAGTTACTGATATCATAGACCCAACCTGAACATATTCATGGCGGCAACCTCCTTCATGAACATTGCAATGTATTGGCTTTGAGCAAATGTAAACACGCAAACATACATGTATATTTAGACCATAGTACTTTAAATATAACTGAAGTGTATAGACCATTGTTGCCATATGATGATATTCATGATTGGACAAAATGTGTGAAGAGTAGTCATGTGATTTGCATGACTTTGTATGACATTCCAAGTCAGCAGTTCCTTATTATACTAGATCACCCTTCCCCAAAGGAAGTTGCCTGTAATGAAAATGTCAATCATGTGACCATCTTAAACCATCACCATGCATAGAGATGACAATGAAATCATACTAACACCTTAATTGTTGCATAATGGCTTTCTTCGGCTTTATACATGCAGAGGTCATAGTTTTACTTTATAAAGGAATAACTTCCATCATATTGATGCTTAAAATGTCAAATAACTGTTATTGGGATTTCTGAAATCCATCATCAATGTGTACAAAAAAAAAGCACCTGTTGCTTTTACAGTTATACTTATGAATAATGCATCATACAACACAATTGGCACCAACAAAATGTATTCATGAGAGAATGAGAAATTACTCTCATGAATACATTTTGTGGGTGCGATTGTGCAACATTGTGAATGATGTAGTGATCAGACTTCTTATTGATGCCCTTCCACGATGAGTCTATGCTTCGAAACACCAGCAACACATGGTATTTTTCAAGATTTGTCTTCTATAAACTGTATTGCTGTTAGCTATAGAAGACATGTAGATAAAAGAATGTGAACTGGTACAACTTTTGTGTGATTGATATTTACTTGTGTGTTTATGTATGCATCAAATTCACGAAATTTTTGATTAATAGTTGTGATGTGAGTGCAGCACAGTAATGTATATGTGGTGTGTTTATTTGTAGTGTATGGATGTCTATTGTATGCCAATTAAAACATCCACCTTAGATGTCCTAAGAGATCATGAGTGGATGAACGTATCGTCACACGTGCAAAATATTATGTTTATTTCTTTCTCAGCCTTCTTTTTCTCATTAGATGTATTCTCTCTCTTTCACAGGTTTTTTTAAAAACAATACAGAATTAAAAATATATTTAATTAAAAATATTTTGTAGTAGCTCAGTGGCAGAGCGCTTGTGTGTTAAGCAAGTGGTACTGGGTCCTGGGTTTGATTCATGGTGGCGACCAATATTTTTAATTCTGTATTGTTAAAAAAAGCCTGTGAAAGAGAGAAAATAATTATGTTCCATTCATTATAATAATATGCTCCTATGAAAACTGGAGCACCTTCTTTTTGTAAATGAGTTAGACGGATGGCATACAAGTTAACACTCCATCAAACCCCAAAATATGCCCTTTGAGCCCACCCATACAGAAACACATTCCTACACCACTGCTTCACAAGTCCACTTCAATACCTCACTGAAGTTTCCAGTAATACAAAGAAGGCTGGTACACAAGATACATTGTTTGAGTGGCAATTGCAGGCAAACCTGGAGTATAAAATGAGGAAGTGCAGATAAAAGTGAGTAGTTGTTGTCACCATTTTTCACTTATATATGACTTGTACAAAAAACAAACCCTTTAGCAATCCCTTCCTCTCCTCCAAACATGAAGACACCACCTAACACATATCCCTCTTCCCTTCTCCTAAAAATAAT
>WLWD01005117.1_pt1 | contig 16239 bp, 11 predicted proteins | sample 6712731 | NCBI WGS metagenome assembly WLWD01 (sample SAMN12718690, study PRJNA576275) | sponge metagenome | isolation source: marine sponge | host: Mycale hentscheli | place: New Zealand: South Island, Marlborough, Capsize Point | collected 2014-11-01
GTGCACAGTAATAGTACTACGTGCGTGCATAGTGCTAGCACTATGTGCGTGCACAGTAATAGTACTACGTGCATGCACAGTGCTAGCACTATGTGCATGCATAGTGCTAGCACGGTAATAGTACTACGTGCATGCACAGTGCTAGCACTATGTGCGTGCACAGTGTTAGCACTATATGCGTGCACAGTAATAGTACTACGTGCGTGCATAGTGTTAGCACTATGTGCATGCATAGTGCTAGCACTATGTGCGTGCACAGTAATAGTACTACGTGCATGCACAGTGCTAGCACTATGTGCGTGCACAGTGTTAGCACTATATGCGTGCACAGTAATAGTACTACATGCATGCACAGTGATAGTACTATGTGCGTGCACAGTGCTAGCACTATGTGCGTGCACAGTGCTAGCACTATGTGCGTGCACAGTGTTAGCACTATATGCGTGCACAATAATAGTACTACGTGCATGCACAGTGTTAGTACTACGTGCGTGGAGTGTTAGCACTATGTGCGTGCACAGTAATAGTACTACATGCATGCACAGTGTTAGTACTATGTGCGTGCACAGTGTTAGCACTATATGCGTGCACAGTAATAGTACTACATGCATGCACAGTGTTAGTACTATGTGCGTGCACAGTGCTAGCACTATGTGCGTGCACAGTGTTAGCACTATATGCGTGCACAGTAATAGTACTACGTGCATGCACAGTGTTAGTACTACGTGCGTGGAGTGTTAGCACTATGTGCGTGCACAGTGCTCGCACTATGTGCGTGCACAGTAATAGTACTACATGCATGCACAGTGCTAGCACTATATACGTGCACAGTAATAGTACTACATGCATGCACAGTGTTAGTACTATGTGCGTGCACAGTGCTAGCACTATATGCATGCACAGTGTTAGCACTATGTGCGTGCACAGTAATAGTACTACGTGCATGCACAGTGCTAGCACTATGTGCGTGCATAGTACTACGTGCATGCACAGTGCTAGCACTAAGTGTGCAGTACTTCGTGAATGCAGTGTTAGTATTAGTACGTGTATGTACAATGATAACAGTAGTGCATGCCTAGAGACTTACCATTATTCTCTTCTTCAATCAAGAACACCACAACCTCAGTACAGATAGCAGCAGCCCAAGCACCATGAAATCTAGGAAATGAAAAAAAAAAGGTTATGACAATATTAATTCTAATGGAAAAGAAAATTAGTTATCAAGCCAAGCTAATGAAGCACCAAAGGTGTGAACCCTCAGCGCCAATGGCACCAATATCATTGCATACTACAGAACCACTAGCCTCAGCAACTATGATACTTGATACTTTATAATATCTCTGTTATATATGCAACAGCACAGGCCAACCAACACTTTCCTACTTGTTTCAACTCTAGTGTTATTAGGGCCCAAAGAGTGGGAGCTGGAGGACAACCTGAGGATGCTAGGGAAGGTCTAGTACAAAAGAATAGCCAAGTGAAGGGTGCATGGTAAGGTCATAAGGTAAGGGATAGCATCAGCAGATAAGCAGTGCAATGAGACTGTCACTAATAAAGCATGTATAGACTTGCAGCAAAGTGTGAGCATCAACCAAGAATGGGTCAAAGCCATAGGCTAAAGAGACAGCCAAAGCAGCCAGGGAACGCACAACTACAAGTTTACCCTAATAATGCCCACCCTGTAACAAGTAATAGGAGAATATCAGTAAGTCTTCAACTTTTTGGTTTGGACATAAATCCAGTGTGGTAGACTCAATGCAGGTGAACCTAAGTCGTGCCCCAAAACAAAAACAAACAAACAAAAAAAAAAACCCTGGAAAGATTAGTACCTAGACAATAAAAGAGGCAGGGCCACCAACATTATCACTATTAGGGATGAGGCCTGGTTATGTATGTTCACACCCGTTATCAACTTACTTCATGACACTTGTTTCGCCAACATCTTGTATTGACTGGCATTGATACATCAGCAGCATGTTGCTACCTGCAAAATAAGCCAATGGGAAATGCCATCACTACTGGACAAGATAATACAGGTGTAGTCCTGCTGTATAAAAATTACATGGATATAATAGCTATATGATTCCATTTAATTTTTATAGTTGTACCGCCATTCCATTTAGCTAGTCTAGCTATTAGGTGAGCGAATTTTTAATTTCACTGATATTATTACGAGTAAGTGACAAGTAGTACCCTTTAGACACTTGCTAACTAATGATAGGATTAGATGGAGGGGGGACAAATATACAAGCCTAATGCAGCTGTCTTGTGAAACCACTGAAGATGACTAATGTCAAGTTTACATAGCAAACAACCAGTTTTCATTTTTGTCAGACTTACATACTAGCAAACTCAAACAGGCACCTTGTACACACTATTTGTCTCTTACGAAACTAATGTACAGAATTATTAGACAGTCCTCCTCTCCCACATCACGAGAGTAATACTAGACTGGCATTACTTTTTTTAAGGGGTGCAAAGCTTTTAACTTACTCTTGAAAGCTGAGAGAGATACTTTCATTTAACCGAACCGCCATAATGAAAAGTTAGTCTCATGTACCCAATCCCTTTACCAACCGCTAATCGAGTGTAGAGGTTCTAGGTTGGTAAAGGGTCTCGCCGTCCCCTCGCTTTATTATGTAGCTTTTTTTGCGTTGAGCTACGGGGCTACTATTAGCTACTTTATAGCTAAATCACCATCCCTTCCAAACGTGCCTGCAAGGAATACCACCACTCCTTAATGATTATCTCCTCTCTTTGCACTCACATCCTATCACAGGACGATGAATATGGACTTGATATTATCGCTCAGCAACTCAAATCCAAGAATAGGGTGAGGACACATATCTTGGAAGAAAACTCAAAGGATGCCTAAGACCTCATGAAATTGCTATCTGCCAGCCAGAAGAGAGCAGTGAACCTAGCAAAGGAAAAAGGATCATAAACCTGGCTGACAGTGCTCCCACTAATGGAACACGGCTCCACTCTACACAGGGGTGCATTTCACGACGCCCTCGCACTGCGCTATGGCTGGACACCCATGGGAGACTACCAGCTAAATGTGCATGTGGGGCCGTCTTCTCAGTTGAGCATGCCCTTTCATGCCCCAAAGGGGGGTTTCCATCCATAAGACACAACGAAATACGGAATTTGACAGCAACTCTTAACTGAGGTGTGCAAGGATGTATGTATTGAGCCTGGCCTTCAGCCCGTGTTTGAAGAACTGAATGGTGCGACTGCTAACTCACAGCCAGGAGTAAGACTCGACATTGCAGCAAACGGTGTTTGGGGCGGCAATCACGAAAGAACATATTTTGATGTAAGGGTATTCAACCCCTGTGCCCCTTCCAACAAACATTCAGACATGCAAATGGTGTATAGGAAGCACGAACAAGCCAAGAAACAGGCATATGAGGAGAGAATTAGAGAAGTGGAACACGCCACATTCACACCAGTTGCACTCTCTACTACCGGTGGCATAGCAGAGGAAGCCAGTATATCTATAAAAAAATTAGCGTCCATGCTCGCCAATAAGTGGGAACACAGTTATAGCAGTACTCTTCAATGGTTACGATGCCGCCTATCCTTCTACGGTGTATCCAAGCCATTCGAGGAGCCAGATCATCCATTGGACATGCTGTAAGAATACCAGCTGCAGTAGACCTGGTGACCTCAGAAGCACATCTAAACTGATCTAATTTCATTTGCTTTTTGACTGTAACTGAGTTTATATTATTTTGTATTGTATTGTATTGTAGTGTATATATATAATTAAAAAAAGAAAAAAGAAAAAAAAAAGCTAGATTACTGGAACTCAGTTTTGGTAGCAACACCGTGACAGAACAGTGAGTAAAGCCTACACAAACCAAAAGCGGTTGATTTAAATAAGCTTACAGCTTCTTACCCAATGCACGGATGATCCTAGCGTCTTACAACTAATATATAGTTTGTTTCGAGTTCATATTCAAGGGTTTTTGTACGCACCTGTGCTAATCAATTAATTGGGTAAAGGGGTTTACAACTACTTCATCTTAAAGGCTTCTCAAAGTGGTTCGGTAAAGCGTCACCTTTTCAATTACTATGGTAAGTTGATTTGTGCAAAGACAAATGCTGTTTTTACTTTCTGGAATTGCGTTGACACTTTTACCATATCATTAAGATGTAAGCTGCATAGCAGAAATGCAATCTCAGGTTTTATTTAATTGTCTCCTTTTTTTTTTTTTAAAGCCTAGACTATCCCTGGCAGATGAAACCAATGAGACTCATTACTTAAAGGTTAATGTCATCATAATAATATAAATTTAATAACTATTAGAAATAACCACATATACATATTTAGCTGTGTTGTTCTCAAACTTAGCTACCAAGCATGCCTTGAAATTCTTCATTAGAACTTTAAGCTCTTCAGCTTCCTCGTTAGTGCTGTGAATAAAAACAATAAATTGAAATTAGTAAAGCTAGCTACTATTAATATAGCTTGCACAATGACACATAAAGTGTGTTTTATAGAATCTTGCCCACTAAAGACCAGCACAATGATATGCACATTAACTGTAAATATTCAATAATTATTTCCATCAACAAACTAACCAAAGTTGTAGTCAGCCCACTAGCTAGTTCCTACCACTGTGTCAGTAGTTGAACACCTCTTAAAGTAGCAAGTCTGCATGGGCGTACTGATACACTCCACAGAAGTGTAGTAAAGTCACTATGCTTATAAGGGTGTCATGGTACACTCCACAGTGTTACCAAACACTTCAGAGTGTAGCACAACACCCCACAATACCGAAGTGTTCCACTACACCCCATTAAAGGTGTAGTGGAACACCCCATTTTTTACAGTGTAGTTATTAGGAATGCGGATTACATACGAGTGAGATGATAGAGACACTAGAACACATTTGGATTTGAGGTCTGACAGTGCAACTGCACAAACTGGCAATAGTTCATTAAACACTTCAACTATAAAGCAGCTAATAATTTCAGAATTTGCATATTTTCTTAGTCGATCTCGACCAGGGTTTCCTGTTCTTGCGAGGATTGAGGATTGGGTAGGCATGAAGGGTTTAATGAATGCAAGTGGTGGAGAAAAGCAAAACCTTTGAATCTTGCCAAAACACTTCTTGCCCTTATAAGTATAACAACAAATCGAGCTATTTCTTTTTCCACTGTCAAACTGACTGGAATGAACAATAGTGTCGTTAAAATATAATTTGTTGAATGAATGGATTTGTTCTAATGATGGAATTGCAATTTCCTGCATGGCATGCCTTTCTTCCTCTGTTAAACTTGATAGCTTCAACTTTCCGATAGAGTAAATACCGGGAAGCACAAGCATCATGTCACTACGATTGGATATCAGACATGACATAGGGGAGATAAAGTTAATCATGTCTGCATTTTCAACTTCAACAAGTCTATCAGCAAGATTTCCAATAGTCTGTGTAACAGCTAGTGAAAAAGATAGTTGTTCTGCTACTTTGTACCGTGAATGAATCATGCTTGTCAAGTGGCCATTAAAGCTCTCAAATCCAAATAAAGAATGTGTCCATAGAGGACCCCAGAGCCTTACAAACATTCCTAAGTGTATAAGGCTGTGAGCATTCAGTGTGCAGCTGTTGGTGCCATAAAGACTGGGAAGCATACTGTAGAAATCTTTCAATAATTCTTCAGCAGCCACAATTTGCATTTCTGCTATCTCTGTCTGAAGGAGAATGTGAACTCCACATACAAGTAGAGAGAAGTGGTGTATGTATAATGGAGGCATTTTGGATGAGATAAGAAGAGGAAGAGAATAATAAAGGAGCCAAGTACGAAACTCACTGGCTTTCCAATGCTTGCGAGTCTTGGCTATGCTACGTGGGGCTCTGCTAAAATCATGAGGTGGGCGTTGAATGAGCAATAGGGAATCAATAGAATTTACAGATGTTCCAATATAGTAAGGCTGACCATGGTTTTTGGAAGTAAACCACTTCTCAAGTAGCCATTTGACCACCCCTTCTAAAATACAATGCATATAGTCAATTGGTACCCCTTGGACCAAGTCAATTATTCCAGACAGAACCGAGTGCCCTTTGATACCACATGTAACTTCCCCCTTGCTGTCAGCCTCATTGGCATTGATAATGACTGAATCATTAGTCCGAAGGTCGTAGTGATGATGAGGCAAGTAGTATTGTGATGTTGTTCTAACTCCAGGATTCAAGCAAGATGGGCAACCATATGCTCCATTAAATTGGTGCATGTTAAGAATTGGTGCTTTAGCCACCAAATCAAAAGACCCGAACAACGGCTCAAATGTGAGCTTCTTGTCTCCCAACGGAGTACTCAGTTTGATGCCAACTTCAGACAGGGAATCAAACATACCACTTAAAGGAGAAAATAAAATACTCATAGGAGGTTTCTTTCCACCAACCCAAAATGCCACCACTACTAAGTTGTCTTTATACCAACGCACTCTAGGTGGTAAAATTGTAAGAGCAAGTATGATGGGCCATACTGTCAGATTGGAAGATTTGAAAGGTGATATGCCATCAGTATTGAAAGCAATGCCACATTTACCTGCACTGATATACTCCATGTTTCCTGCAACAGATACAAAATGTTTTGTATGTGATTAATTTATTTTATAATACCAATTCCAACTTACTTCTTAACACTCTCTTTAAAGACATAGCAGCATCTAGGACTACAAGTGTGCTGGGCTCCTTTTTCAGGCAGGTGTCCAGATCACAATTCTTCTCTTTTGCCTGCAATTCTACATCACAAGTGGCACAAAAGTATTTGTGGCTGTTTCTAATAGATGATGCAGCACCAAAGAACTTTTTAATTTCATTTAAGGTCTTAGGTAGAGTGTTATCAGGTGGACAGAATAGCTGTAGTAGACATAGGAGCTTTTCAATAGCTGTGAACGGCAAATGACAGGAACGTTTGAATTCCATTATAGCACAGAAAGCTCCACACAATGTGACACTGGCATCTTTGTAAATGGGATCAAACAAGTTCTTTAATTGGGAGTAAGGATCATCAGGTTCAGAACTACCATCATTATTCATTTCTTTATCTGAATCAACAGGTTCAGAACTGTCATCATTACTTATCTCTTCATCCGACAGAGATTCAGTGCAGCTATCACTTGATATGTTGGCATCATCCACAATCTCATTGTTATGTGAAGTGGAACTACCAATAGAATCTTCTTCATCTGTGATTGCAATATCAGGGCCAATAGCAATCTCGCTACCTTCTGACAAGGCTCCAGTAAGTGATACAGGATCCTGGGCAGGAATGATTTTATTTACAGGTTCTGGAAAACCACTTCTTGAGAAATCCCTACAGCAAACATGCTAAATTAAATGCTATCTGATTGATGAAGTCAGGTGCAAGGGAACATTTAATGAGGAGACATCATGAGTTGGGTGTCTAGCAGGTGCTATCAAGGCATTTGCTCTATTAATAATGGTATTGTAAGTTGGTTGGTGTCAAATTAACAAAAGTGAGTACCAATAAAAACAGTTCTCTTTTCACTTCAGCACATAAGGAAATTTACATCATAACTCTGAACTTGCCACCCTCCCCTTCACACTCCCCATCCTACCCGAACTAATTCAACTCGTACTAAATTAATGGAACTCCGTAAGCATCATTAAGACATTTTTATAGTAATATAGATTATTTTGCTAAGTGTTTTCCACATCACAATATTGTGAAATATTCTTAACTCGACGAACAAGCAAAGAAAACAGAGCATTAGTAATTGTAACTAGATCAAAATTATATATGTATGGTACATTATGAGTTTCTATCAATGTACCCTAGCATGCTCACTGCAATGTCTATCACCAGTTCATTTGACAATACTTTTAAACCTGTCATAAAAATTAAAGGCTGTCCTTGACTGGTACGTAAATGATATATTCTGAAGGTATCTTGGACAACTGCGCTCTGTTTCAGCAACGAAAAAAATGTATGGCTTCTCCTTCAATCATGGATTAATTGACATATATAGGGAGCTATAGAATATTAATTTTAGGTAATGATTTATTGTTGATATGTTATTATGCTGCCCAGTGCATTTGTGCATGAAACACACCATTATAAATAATTAAAATTAATTAGCTAGAATACCTATATATTCTAACACTTACCTATGGTGTCTTTTAACTCTCCACCAAGAAGTCTTTGGTATAGCATGCCTTGGATCTCTTAAATACCTCTTATAAGGCCCCCTCCTAGCTCTAATAATTTTTTCCATTCCTAGTGTGCTCCAATTTGTGGTTGCATTGCATCACACTTAATTGGGTGTGGCATCAAGTCAATTTTGCAGCTGCACATGTGCTACAACTACAAATTGTTGGTCCATTTTTTTTATTTGAATAATGAGTATGTCCAAACGACCTCTTGGTGCTGATGAGTCTGGAGTGGAAGCAATAAGTGAAATGGAAACAGGAGAAGACTCTGATGTAGTCCCAGTGCCAGCAGAAGAGGAACAACCTAAAACTAAGCCTAGAAGGAAGACAGCTGCTAGCCGGGTTTTAAGTTCTTACATGAGGGAAGAGCAGTTTAAAGCTGAAATGAAAGACAGTAAGATTTTCTCTATATTACTCATGGCATACAATAGTTTATTTTAATTTCAGAAAGAGTCCAAGTAAAGTGCAATCAGACAGGTAAAATTTTTAAAGCTAAAATTTCAGCTCTTAGTAAAGAGAATGCGGAGCCTATCATTTCATCTAGTGATTTGGCTGAAGGAAGTAATATTTTCATGGACGTGAACAACAAGTCTTATCCGGTTACTGTGGTCAAAGTAGTTAAGGAAAATCCCAAACCAAGTAATTTAACTTTACAGTGAAGTTCATTGGGTTTATTCTATGTCATGCCTTTCAGGCTCCAGTAAAGCAAAGAAAATGCGAACTAATTCAGGTAGCGAGCAACCAGAACCACCATCAACACAACCACAACCTTCGACACCACAAACACCAGCTGAATTTATTCCTACTGACCCCAAGACACTGACTATGGCTTTGGAAAATGCTAAACAGTTGGTAAGTTGCCTTACAAGATTGTCTACATTTAATTCACTTTTGTATTTTGTGTGTTCATGCAGTTTGAGAATGGGGGTGATTCAGGTGTTGATGACAGTGCTCCTGGCAGTTCATCTAATCTACATTATCCAAGTCCAAGCTCTTCTGTTGGTCGCAGTTCCACTCACCATGCTCCTCAAATTCAGAAGTCATCTCCGCAAAACCAAACTTACCATATTAGTAGAAGCCGTGAAATTCTAAGCTTACTTCAGAAAATGGATTCAACTCTTAATTCCCTAGTTGAAATAACAAAGAAACTAGCTGCTGCTGAGGGAGGAATTAAGAAAGAGGATGACCCTAAATATACTGTGAGTATGTTATTGTCAAGTTCCATGTACATTCTCTTATTGTTAGTGACCTGTAACAACTCATGCACACACACACACACACACACACACACACACACACACATATATATATATATATATATATATATATACAGGCATGAAATATGACTTTATCTGAAGTGACATAGTGCATATAATTTATAGGTTAATGGAATAAATCTTCTTATGATTCCTGCACGAGATGCCTATGCGTATGGCAGGAACTTATTAGAAGTATTGTTCAGCAAGGAAGAACTAGCAAGGTCGGTCATCATAAAGTCTGTAAAGAGTAAGAAACCAGCATTGGATCAGGAACGTATCCAGTTAGCATTTGGTATGTCTGCAGTTGACGTAGTTGCTTACATATTGTGATGATTCTGCTTTACTTTACAGAGTGTGTACGGTTTCGCTATCCGATCTATGATCATTCTAAAATGATGATGATGTCTTTGGGTCAGAAGTGCCGAGACAGCGGCAGAGAATGAACATGTGCAATGAATGTAACTGTATCAAATGTTAACTAACTTCACCATATCTTGTTGTGAATGTCAATAATCGTTTTCTTGGAGTAAAACATGGGGTTCATATAAGATCATATCATGTGTGATCTTACATAACAATGCAGCATATTGCCACATAGCTATGCATAAGAACAAATGGGGTCACAAATGATTTCTAAGGATCTTGTTTAGGATATTTAATGATCTTGCAACATCTTTCTTGTAAGATAATACAAGAACATGATGGGAAGATCTTGCAAGAAAAGGTTCCAAATGCATGCCTGATCTTACATGGAACATCTTGCATGATCTGGCAAGATACTATTGTAAGATCTTACAAGACTAATCACTAGGGCCAGGTTATGATAGCATCTTCCTACATGGTACATGTGGTACCATTGCTACACTGAACATTGATGTGTATGTGTGTGTATGTATGATATTTCTAGTTATTCTGTTTTTATGTAGTATTCAGCAAAAAAAGATAGTTGTATGTGTTGAATGTCTGTGGCATGCATGTTTGAGGGGGGCACTCTTGTTGTTTGGTGAATGATAAATGTGAGCCCTGGCCCTAGCCACATATAAAGGTGGTGGTGGTACCTCATGGCCAGTCAGTCAGTTGTTAATCCAAAGTCATCTCTGTGTGTCCTGTGTTTGTGTGCTTCTTTATTTTTATACTAGCAAAACTTCGTATTTTCTTCAAAACAGTAATCAGTTGGATCATACCATATGTTTTATGTTTATTTCCTTTTAAAAAGTGACTAATAATTATTGACTCGGGAATTTGAGTTTCATTTATTGCACATGCTAAATACAAAATCACTGGTAAGACTATAAGCCATATGAGCTTCCCTCCCAATATGCTCTGTGTGGCTCACAAAATTTGCATTACAACTCCACAAATAACTATCCAAGTCTATAGCCAGAAATTTTCGATAAGATGTCTTGGCAGGCTTAAAGTTAGGCTGAATGAGATTGAATGCTTGATTGCACAACTAGTAACAAATTGAGATTGGTAAATAAATGAAAAAAAAGCTGAAAGGAATAACATAATATATATAACCAAAGGATTAGAGGTAGCTAAAATGAGGGGTTGTGGCGGACCTAGTGACAACAGGGAATACGAACACTTTCATTACATATAGCACTTATCCACTCAGATCATCTTCATTAGCTAACACACAACACAACATTCCTCAATATCCATTAGTAGATGGCAGACACACCATCACTATAAATAGCACCCAGTCCTGCAAACACAATCATGGCTTGTATGATTTAGAGAATCTCAATCGAACTGCTACAATATCATACTTATTACATGAGTCTGAGTGTGATATGGCGAAATATGTGTGAGGGGTGGGAGGGGGGAGGGAGTGGGAATTGATAAGAAATTAGAATTATCTCTTCCTACTTTTCTGTATCTTATAGAAATTACGCCTATTTGTGCACATGTATAACATAATGAAATGCATTATACAGTCATACTGGGTCACAGCTATTGGTTTTGTCTCCTTGTCTTTGTGGTCAAAAAAGTCCTTTATGTAATACGTTGTGTCTGGGGTGTCATCCACTAGAAGAACAAGGGACCAACCCAGACAAGCTTGACCGTAACCGAGGGACCTGATTGACAAGTCATTCATACTTAATGGACCCAATACCAGTTAGGCATTAACGATGTTGTGACTCTATTGTTTCATTTGTGCATATTATTCTTGAGATTTTTGTAGACTAGCTCAGTCTGACGAAAATTAGAATAGTTGCATTTTGATATTGTTACTGAACATTTCAATTAAATTAGTATTACCTAATGACTGTTTGACCATAGTCATACTTATAGTATACAAAGACCAACCTACTTTCTTTAGGAGTCATCTCCGGCATTGTAGCCTTTAGTGTGGTGTAACTGTGGATACAACACAATTTGCATCATAGCATAGTTTAGTTTGGAGAAGTTACATGGTGTTCAAGGTGACTTTCATATTTTTACTATCATTTTTTGAAAGTAACATCTTAGGCAATGCATTAAAAGTACTGCTTGTCATGTGAGTAGCAGATGTTTTAGTTGAACTCACGATCACTTGAAGCATGCAGTCGAGCTATAAAACTTTCAATCACTAAAAACAATATTGAACTAACTCTTAACTTTATTTAAAGAAGCTACCGTTAGTAACAATTATCAATTAATAAATAATAATAATAATAACAATAATAATAATAATAATAACCATTTTTAATTATTAAAAATTCAAGGATGGATAGGCACAACCCAAAATGGCTGTGGCATTCCCAGCTGAACTGCCACTGAGAGTTTCTGGAGGAGGTAGCTAGTACCACATAGTTCACGAGTTGCCAGAGACACATCTGCCTAGTGCTTTTTCCCCCGGACTTTCTTGTCTTATGCAAAAGCAGCCACACAACATGCTTATCTGGTGACATGACTCCTGTAAGAGTGTCTGGACAGGTGGCATCATCCTATACAAAAGGTTTTCCAGCATTCCATGGCAAAAAAGCAGGAGGACACCCTAGATAACAGCTGCAAGAGCCCCCCCCCCCCATTTGTTGTGGTGCACACTTTAAACAATTGGTTGTTGTGGTACTCGGTCACTCAATTCTTTCCTACGTCACTTTCCTAAATATCTCTAAAATAAAAGAACAATATGTTACATAGCTATGATATGTGAAAATTCAAAACACACACACATACACACTTGTGGGTACATGGGTGTTTCATGGACTCTAAAATTGTCATTATTACAAAACCACACTGTTACAACATAACACACACACACACGAACATAACACACATGAAAACATAAACATAACACACAAATTCTCTTGCACTGGCTAGCGGTTATACATAGGAAAAGACTTAAATAAATAGCAGTTTATCACACACACACACACACACACACACACACCACACATGTACAACAGCACAGCCACAGCCACCACGTACACATGCACATAATATTGTCTTGCAACCGCTAGCAGATCAGTTATGGGAGGGGTTACAACAAAGAGCGTATGTATATAAATAATAAACAAAAGAAACTCATGGATACTAATTTCACACGCAATGTATTGTATAATCTAAATGTAGTCAGTAACTGCTCTGACCACGTAAACATACAGTTAAGAACTTCCTGTAGGATAAATAGAAATTCCTGGCATGACTGACCTAGTCTCATACAACAGCTTATACTTACTATTCGTTCTACATATCTTCTGGGTGAGATGATTATGAGGGAGGGAGGAGGCAGACTATTGACTATTCCATGTGTTTTGATGCAAAAACATAAGCTCCTTATTTTTAGAAAAACATAAAGAGAACTGATCAGGCATATACTCAGGGAATTTTTGTGTACTCCTTGTATGAGCCTCCTCGTTTGAGCTTGCTACAATTAAATTTAATTTATTTTTTGCAATGGCATAATTGCAGCGGGGTGGGGAGTTGGGGTGAAGAAAAGCAAAGTGGCTAATAATAATTACAAGTGCACATTTCAATATAAGAATAAGATAGCAGAATCATGAATCATGTAACCAGATATAACGTGCTCTACTCTGTCACTAGCAAGAGCTTCTGCCACACAATGAATATATTAATAATGGATACATTCATGTGTATTAGCTGTTGATCGGAGTCCGCTCATTTTTTTTCTTTCTTGAATCACATGCATGCCCGGTTATGCTTAACCATTATGAGGCAGTATAACGACAGTATATAATCATACATCTCACTTAAGAGATCAGTATTATAACTTAATAAATTTCTCGCCTGCATGTATGTTACGACTTAATTTTAAATGATAGTTGAGTTAGTGTTTCCAATAAAGTGGAGGAATCTAGGAGTTGAACTATTCGAAACCTATATGGTCTCTTCACTGGTCGCAGCGTAGGGTATGTTATTATTACTAGAATTTTGCTAGGGTTGCACTTCAGTGCTCTTCTTTACATTTGATAAAGTTATAGCAACCGCCATAGCGTATCAAAGTCTCAGTATAGTAGAAATCAAATTAATGACATGAAGCCAAATTGATGATTGTGAGTTCAAGAAGAAGTGTATAAATAAAGTGGGATATGATAGAATGCATGACAACAGGTGTAAATTAACAAGTTAAACTGGAATGTTCGTGGCGTCTTTTCCAGTCATCTTGAGGGGGGGGCAATTCATCCTTGGTCTAGAAGATCCGTTAGCAAGAGTGGCTTTTTATGGGCACATGTACATCTAGTTGAGCAGCAGTCTTCCTCCTCTGCTCTTCCTTCTCCAGCCCTCTCTTTGCCTCGTTCTCCAGCCCTGCTGTTCACTTTCCCCTCCAGCTACTCCTGTCCTGTGCGGTCACATGCCACATCTACTCTCTCTATTCAAATTGCGTCCTGTCCCTCCATCATCTTGGACCACGAGCTTGCCTTTGCACCAGCAACCCTTGGAGATTCCCTTTTTGTCCACATATACACAACAAACACATACAGAATAAAAAGTATGTATATATACCATTTTTTGGTGGATCAAAAATGTTGACATCACAATTATGAATACTCAGATATGCACTAGAGCACTTGATAAACTAAAAATATCCATCTATTAATTATATAGAATAAAGGTGACCTTTGATCATTGAGACCACTTACCTTGACATGAGATTGACCGTTGGATTGAAACCAAGCGAGGTTTTGGTTATTTAACAGGTGAGCACTGGATGTGCTACAGTTTTTTTGTTTGTTTTTTAAGTATGCTACAGTTGATACACAATAACTCAGCAGATGCAATTAACAGTGGACTGATAGGAACGGTTACAAAAAATTAGTAAAGATTGCCACATTATACAAAATAATATGCCAGTTAAGGTGTAATTGTATACACTCATTTCATGACTACAACTGTGTACCTTTACCACAACCATTAGTCTTGCCTTAGTTGAAACACAATAGAAATAATATTTAACAGAAAACACACACATATATGCCCATGCAATGTGTTTAAAAGTATCTCTGCATGAGGTGGAATAGCTGCGGTGAAGAGTTGCCAATGATTGCGTGCCTGTCATATAATCGTCAATAGCAGTCTTAATTGAGTGAGAGACTCTCTGCATGTTGATTCCAAAATTACTGTGCCTAACTCTCAGCTATTTGGCCCAAGCAAACAGACACGAAATCTAAACTGCAATAGTGCTGCGAGTAAACAGTAATTGATCACAGTGGTTATTTTCAAGAATACTTATTAGGGCAAAATTTTAAGAATTTGATTCATAAAATTCAAGTTTTGCTAAAAAAATGTCCACAAACTTACGCACATACAATACACACACATATAATAATTGTTACATTAGTCAAGTGTGATGTGGTGAGACATTTCATGAGCAGGCTGACTTATTTTCATGAGCCAAAGATGAGCGAAAATAAAGCCTGAGAATGAAATATCTTGCTACACCTGTGTATACTCTATACTAGATATGTATATATCTTCACTGCAAACCAAGCTTGTAAAGTTGGCAGTGTTAGTTCAAAAGGCGCTCTTCCACACTCTTAGCTAATGTATAGCGGCTGCTTTGACCTGGATAGATAGTTCTTGTAGAGAACGATAGCTGGGGAACTAGTACGATTGGCGATTGCTACTGCCAGTGTATTTGAAGGTAAAGAGCTTGTGCAATTCAGCGTATGATTATTGTGAAATATTTCATGGGTCATAAACTTGAAAATACTATTGTGAAGATATCGAGCATATAATATAATATTACGGACAATTAAATGAATGCTTTCATTTTACCCTGCTGCGCTAGTGTGCGGGTAATAAAAAATAAGTATAATGTATGTATGTATGCAGTTTGGATGAGGTTAAACTGCTAACTGATATGCCAGAAAAGCACACCCGCAAAATGCATGATTATAACCAGATCTGATCTCTTTGGCCGGCTAAATAGCCGACCAGTTATTGTTTTGGTTGGATATCAAGCACTTTTGGGAAGCTAATATCCAATGGCCAACTGTAATAATCCACTCTGAGTATGTATAATGACCAGTGAAATGCATACTACTTTTAGCCCAGTTTCCCCAAAACCAATCATAATGTACTTTAGTTGGTCATCTGATAGCTTAATATTTTAGTTGTCAAAATATGTATTTCATGAAGCAACATAAACTGCCCAGTACAACATTGTGATGCCTATTTCTTCAATCTTTGGAAGGCCACTGTCTTTGAGATCTGTTGTTGTGTGACAGAAAGACCGACAGACAGACTAACAGACAAATTGATTACTGCAACCCTACCATGCATGTGTGCCAAGGGTTAAAAACTAGATGGGATGAGCTGAGTGCTAGACCAGTTTAGCAAAC
>WLWD01001756.1_pt1 | contig 16220 bp, 12 predicted proteins | sample 6712731 | NCBI WGS metagenome assembly WLWD01 (sample SAMN12718690, study PRJNA576275) | sponge metagenome | isolation source: marine sponge | host: Mycale hentscheli | place: New Zealand: South Island, Marlborough, Capsize Point | collected 2014-11-01
TTTTGTACTCTCTGATACTTCACTTATGTTGTTTAAATAGTATAACATTGTTAAAGTGAAAACTCAACAGCATTTATAGCATAACACTATGACATGTATGATAACCTATTAGCTACAAAATCTTACACTCACCTTTTATTGTATAAGAAAAAGCAATAATATACAATATCCACACTAAAACTTTTACCATGGTACTTGAAGTCACCATCTTAGTTTACTAATAAAAACATGAAAGTACAAAGTATAAATGAAATAATGTTTTTCACAAAAAAGATGATTCCTTTATACATTGTGTGAATGTGATTAAAGATCATTAAATACTGTAGTTATATTGCATAATGCCTAAGGTTTATACCAGATAATTTCAGTTCTAAACGTATCTATTTTAGTAAATAAAAAAAACTTGAAATATTTAATACAGAAAATTACTAATAAAAGAAAGAAACCTCTAAGTTAGCTGTTATAGGCTATAACCAATTTAGTTTAAAGAAAACTTAGAAAATAATTAGCTGACAAATACACAACTACTGTAACATAATTCTATAATGAATAGCTTATCTTTGCTTTATTTTAATGTTTTTCTTGTTTTTTTTTCTTCATTATAATGATTCAAACAAAATTGTGATTAATTTGGACAATCACATATTTTTATTTTTTATAAACAACACAACCACCTCCTATGTGTACCTTTTATCATACTCATATTGTAATTGATATTTTTACAGATTTCTTGTACACTGAGAATTAACGAGAAAGGAATGACATTGCATTAAACAATTCAGCCATATTAAAGTAGCTACAGCTATATATTTCTTGTCCTTAGCTAATTCTACATATCAAAATTTTCTCAAATGACAAAGAGTCCTTTTCACTTATTTTACTCTTTGTTGCATTGATTTAGCCAGAATAACATCCATGGACATATTGGTTGCTGCAAATTAGGTACTCTAAAGATCACCAAATATGTACCATAATACTGGAGGCTTTATTGTGTGCATTCTAACGAAACTTGATAAGCTATTATTTGCTAATGTGTTATCAGAGAATAATTTATAACATCATAACATGGCTGGCTTCAGCTAAAGCAATTAAATTTATATGCTAAATATTCAATGTTTTAATAAAGATATGTCCAATTTTGCCAACATTCAATATCCATAAAACATGGAAGTCTGTAAAATCAGGCCCTTGACACTACAATATGGTGACAAGTGTTTGGTATTTATGAAAAATAATTTTGAGCTTCTAAACGTTGTTAGCTACAAGCTATTATGTCCATTCTCAGATTGATAATTCTCAAATAGCTAACACTGTATTATTGTATACCATCAGCTATTTTCTGGTCCCTAATATTTCAGGAGGATAGAATGATGAGTTTCGAGCAAGATATCGAAAGTGAAAAACAGCAGAGTAAAAATGTTCCAGGGATAAAAAGAAACTTTAAAAATAGAAAATTACTGTTAACCTGTCAAGAGAGTAAACTAAATGAGCGTAGTACAAATACAGTTGTTTGATTGTCCATTGGCTGTCGTAGCTCAGTGCGTGGTAGCACTGAAGCATTAATTGAGTGGTTCTTCTGTGGATTCTATCCCAGTTACGGCTACACTGCACATTTTTTTTATTACGTAGCTAACAAATCCTGTGAAAATGAAAGAATACACCAAATGAATAAAAGAAGGATAAGAAAGAAATATTTATCCTGTTTCTAAAATGTAAACTGTAGCCACCTGGTTGTGTTAACTCATTGTTGCTGTATGACTTATATAACAAAGATTGTTAATCCTCAGCAAAGGTGTGATACGTCTGCACTATACTATACACAAACTAGCTAGCTATTAAATCATTTCACACACAGATCAGGTAACAACATAGCTGTGCAATGAAAAAGTTGGATGTCTTCACTGGAGAAGCTCGACAATACAAGGGACACTCACTGACAGTCTCAATGTGCAACTCCAATTTAAGCACTTAGTAACTTCTCAGCATAAATAAAAACCTACCTCATAATGCAAGACCTACCTTACCTATCTCATAATGCAAGACCTGACCTCATAATTCAAGACCTACCTCATAACATAAGACCTAACTCAAAATGCAAGACCAACCTCATAATGCAAGACCTACCTCATAACATAAGACCTACCTCATAATGCAAGACCTACCTCATAACACAAGACTTACCTCATAACACAAGACCTACCTCATAATGCAAGACCTACCTCATAATGCAAGACCTATCTCATAACAAAAGAGCTACCTCATAACACAAGACCTAACTCAAAATGCAAGACTTACCCTAATAATGCAAGAAATTATTTGTTCACATGATTATGATGTGATTAAAGGGATTAGGCTGAGCTTATAGTTTCCCATAATTAAATCTCAAAATATAAATGAGCAGCACAAGAAAATGTCTTAAATATCAATTTTGTAGCTATCTTATCAACAGTTAATAATATATGTTTCTTTTAGAGCGAGGAATGATGGACACATATAAATATATAATATACCAGTTACAGCAAGAAAAACAAGGTATGCAAGAAAAACAAGGTATGCAAAAAAAAAAAGCCAATGCTACTACTGCTCCACAGTAGCAGATTTTGCTTTTGTCTTGCTACCTTTTTTCCTGCTGTTTGGGTAGCTTTGTGTGCATGTTTTCCAGCATTTTCAAACCTCCTTAGCTCCCTAGCTAGATTTTGTGCAGACTATTTCTATTGTGTTCAACAATACTCTGTAATAACAATGTTGCTTCACTATTTCTTTCTCAGACTTTTTTTTTACTCATTAGATACATTCTCTCTCTCTTTATGCTTTTTTAACAATACAGAAATAAAAATATTTGGTTGCCACTGGGAATCGAGCCCAGGACCACTTGCTTAAGCACAAGCTCTCTCCAACTATACAACAACCAGCTGGCAAACAAACACTCCAATTCTGTATTTATACTGTACCGCTATAGTGCTGCAGTCTTGCTTTCAACAGATCAATGGCAATTTTTAAATTCAAAGACTCTTTCTTTCCGTGTTTTTTTGTTTGCCGGCTGGTTGTCGTTCAATGGCAGAGCATTTGTGCATTAAGCAAGTAATCCTGGGTTCGATTCCCTGTGGCGACCAAATAATTTGAATTCTGTATTGTTTAAAAAAACCTGTGAATGCAAGAGAATACATCTAACGAGTAAAAGAATGTTGAGAAAAAAATAATGAAGTGATCAATTAGCAGAGTAAAAAATCCCATTGATACAAAAGAATTTTTGAAAAACAGAAAATTTCCGTTGGTCCGTTGAAAGCAAGACCATAGTATTACCCCTTAACCATACAAATATAGAATAGATGTGTTTGTTAGCCGGCTGGTTGTCGTAGCTCGGTGGCAGAGCACATGTGCGTGAAGCAAGTGGTCCTGGGTTCAATTCCCAATGGCGAACAAATATTTTTAATTATGTATTGTTTACAAAAGCCTGCGAAAGAGAGAGAATACATCTAACAATGTTGCTCAATATTGCCATGGAACCTTATAATATGCCGAAGTGCATTAGTAGAGAAGGGTATATTTATCAGGGGAGGCTCAACAGGGGGGCAGGGGGGCAATCGCCGCTCCTAATTAACAGTCTTTTGTTTATTGTATTATTAAAGTGGGGAATGTGCTAAGGGCTACATAATTTATATAGTGCTAATAATCATAATAGCAGTGTGGTTTAGCCAGTGTATACTTAACTATTCCACCCACATCACCAATTGTTGAGAGGTCATTTTCTACTTTAAGAAAAGAGTTCACTTACTATCTACAATGACTGAACAGCATCTGAACAACTGCTGCATGCTACTTCATATTCATGAATTATTTACAGATGGCTTAGGTCTTCATGAAATAGCAAGAGAATTTATTCATTCCAAAAGACGATTGCAAAAATTATTTTGGACAATTCACTGTTAGTTAATAGCTATATTATTTCTTGGACACATATACTATACCTGCATTTGCATATATTATAATTCATTATGATAAATTTTTGTTACTTCTGAATTTTTTTGCTATAAATACAATGAAGGGCTTCCTTTCGTATATAGACCAAAAATGAACGAGCTATTCTTGCCCCTCCCCCCTCCAATTAAGGTACAGTTGAGCCTCCACTGCCTATGACTACTACAATAATGTGCTTACACATATGCCTACACAAATTGGATTGAAAATATAATATTTATTCCATGTCAAATGCTATCCTTAGGTAAATATGACCCATGAGATGTCTTACATTATCATATGGTGTTATTTCAAGCTGAATTGCACAAACTCATTGCCCTTTGATATTATAGTAGTTATAGCAACCAGCCTAGCTTACTAGTTTTCTGTTTATTCTGTGTCTACCAGGATTGGAAACGGATCACGTACAAAACAGTTAATCTAAGGCGTGTAACATTTGTTACATTCATTGGCGGAGCAAAGCTGGTTATAATTACCTACCTACTCAGAACTGTATAAGGCTAGCTAACTCGGGGAATAACTACTTCTAGGTCACTGGATATATTCTAATGTATAAAAAGTTTGTGCTTGAAAGAATTAGCTACTACCCTTTTGCAGTCATTCCACCAAAACTGTTATAATCCCTTTAAACTGTTATAATCCCTTTAGCTGGCTGGAAAAGAATCTTAAGGTGCAGGTTTGAAGCCAAACTAGTCCTGAATAAACATCTACATGTACACCATTGTGGACCATTTCAAAGGACATAATGAAAATAACATCTTCAATTAAAGTATGTAGTGTTTGTGTTACAATCCCTTTTCTAGAGAGCAAACTGTTACTGATATAATAATGACAATTGCATCATGTTGTGATCCCTTATATTTATAATTATGGTATAGGAATAATATTCCTATACCAATCTTTATTAATGTAAACTTTATAGGCATATTATGCCTATAAAGTTTGCATTAATAAAGCTTTAGTCAGTGTAAGTAATAATGCAATTGAGCAACCTTGAATGTTAATTACTCAAGTACATTTTTGATTATCCTTGAATAATGCACAAATAGCTACTTTGTTGCAAAGGCTACTAACCAATTTCATGTGCTCTCTATTGAATATTTCCAGAAGATTAGTAAAAAGACTTATTACTGACTCCAACTTCCTGATTCAGGTCCTAATGGTGCGTACTGCAGATAGTAGGTCTCTAGCTCTATCATTTTAAACTCTAGCAGAATGGATCGAAGCTCAAAAAAATATATATATAAGATACGCGCGTATTGTTACAGCGCCCAATTTGTATTGGTTACTGGGTGTTTCCAATCTGGGTAAATTCTTTATCAATGGTTTCGCCAAGTGCATTCCTCTTTTGCCACATTTGTGGTCGTGCCAACTCAACCTCAACACAGCACTGAAAAAAAAACAGTGAAGGGAGGCAGTGAGTATCTAATTGACTGAATTCATTAAGCATAACAACAAGAGAATGACAAGTTATTACCCCAACAATGTTTGTAGCTATATAATAATTATAATTATACATACTACATATACTGTACTTAAATCTTAATCTTACCTTTTCTGTCACGGTCAGAAAGAAGACAACGTCTCAGCGAAGCATAAACAAACAATAAAAGGTATCAGCTATGTTACGCTACTCTCCTGGCTATACTTTTTTACTCCAACAGTTCTGCTTTTCTTACCTTCCGCTCCACCCTAAATACAGTAGCTAATCCTCGTGACAAACTCGAAAAACCAATAACCACACCCACCCTTAGCTCGCGCCGGATAAGTATTATAAATAGTGAACCTACCGTTAATTATTTTTTTTATGATTTAGCTAACTCCCACTAAATAGACCCGAGTTTAAATAGAAAATGTTATTCTTTGTATAGTCTTCAGTTCCCCTACATAGCTACTAAGTATTTAGCTGCTATCAGATGAACTGGTGAGTAGTTGTCTACTATTCCAAGCAGTTGTAAGTCGCTGAGCACCATTGGACGGGGCAGGGCAGAGATGGATGGGGTTGAGCAACTCAAGGGTCAGCTCCAGCAATTAATACCGGAGTACAAGAGCAGCAGTGGTTAAGGTGAGATTGGGTTAGCTCAGCTAGCTAGAGGCAGACTTGATCAAGGAGCGAGTAGCAGTAGTGTCATTCTAGAGAGGGAGGGCTGCTTGGTGCAGGGACTGAGGCACTCCCACAAATACAAATATACTAAACAAACCTGCTCAACTAATGGAACAGTTCAGGATATAGAACTTTCATTGCAATGTCTATCCAACAAGGTGAAACTTCAAAGAAACTGATAATAAGTTGAGCTATATGATGAGAGAGAGAGAGATGGGGATTAAGGTGAGTTTCAGTGGGTTTATAATGAATTAGTGTTCTATAGGGTGTAATGTGATGAATGAAGTATTAATTGCTTGTCACCTTCCTGATTTAAGCTGCTATATTGTGCAGTCCCAGACTTCTTCATTTCAAATTGTGTCGTTTGTAAGTAGTATTATGTTTATCTTATACAGCTTAGCTTTCAGTTCCTTTGTTTTTGTTTATACAAAATAAATATTATAATAATGAATTACTAAATTGTAAATCCTGTAATATTATCATGTTGGCATTAACATGGTGCTCAAAGTATTTAATACCAATGGGTCTAAACATTATTCTTTCCAGGGCTCATGTGTATTTCATTAAAAAATGTAGAAACTTTACTACTTTGGAGTCTAATTATAGCAGTTTGCGCTCAACATATGTATTTCATGTTCCTAAGATATGCAGGAATGTTCTGGTAGGAAATGAGAAGTAAAGTCATTAGACATGGATTTCAATCTGAAATTTGTAGTGGTAGGTAGTATGTAATTTACACGTCGTGTGAAGATGATATAAAATAAAAATCATTTCACATGACATTAGACTAGAGTAAATGAAGTAGCTACCGGTTTAATTTATTAGTGAATTAAAATAATAACGCCTTTAGGTTTTATGGTAAAAAAATTGGCATAGCTAATTGTGTATACATTAAACTTCACCTCAACAATTCATATAGCTAAATGAAGTGGACAATAATTCAGCCAACATGTTGGTGGAACAGTTTTAGATGAATAATCGAGCAGTTTGTTTTATAGAATTGAAGGAGACTCAAGACATAAAGGTAGTCTAATACCAACATTAACAAGAAGTTTAGCACAAATCCAGTACTACTGTTAATTAAAGCATACCTAAGTCTCTTATCTCTACTGAGTTGCTTTTATTTGGTAATGGTATACCCATTAAGAACAGCAGGGAGCATTAACATACATTGAAAGGTAAACAGCTTTGCATTGAAAGGTAAACAGTTTTGCCTTAAAAATATTGTTAACCGTACCATATACCTTTTAAAGACTAAACAATCTAGACTGCTAATAGAGTTAAATATGATGCTGTATAGGTTCATTACTACGTAATACAATTTCTGGTAGTTTATTTATTAGCTTTCGTAGTAGATATAACTATAAATAGTCAAAACGTTTCGACCCGTAGGTCTTCATCAGTTGACAAAAAACACAATACTAAAAATGACAAAAAACTAGTTCAATAAAATGCAAAGACCCTGAGGATGCACTAGTTATAGTGACGCTATAATTGGTTGCCATGTTGGATTTAACTCCAGGCCATTGTGTCAAAGGGATTAGTGAAAACATTGAACATATATGCCGTTCCTAGAACATAAAAACAGTTTTTACATCAACACCAACCCTCAAGAAACATCTAATGAAGGTAAAAACACCCAGAGAAAAATAAAAAATCAAAAGAGTAGTTTATGAAATCCCGTGTATGGACTGCAGTATGGTATATGTAGGGGAAACAGGACGTACACTAGACAAACGTTTAAAGGAACACCAAAATGCAGTAAAAAGGCATGATGAGAAGAATGGTATAGCTGTACATGCATGGAACAGTAAACATAAAGTAAATTGGTTGGAGGCCAAAGTGAAAGAGAGAGTTGAGAACTACACCAGAAGAAGGATTACTGAAGCAATAGTGATCCAAAGCATGCCATCAACATCTAACTTGGACAATGGCCTGGAGTTAAATCCAACATGGCAACCAATTATAGCGTCACTATAACTAGTGCATCCTCAGGGTCTTTGCATTTTATTGAACTGGTTTTTTGTCATTTTTAGTATTGTGTTTTTTTGTCAACTGATGAAGACCTATGGGTCGAAACGTTTTGACTATTTATAGTTATAATCTACTACGAAAGCTAATAAATAAACTACCAGAAAGAGTTAAATATACTTGAGATTTTCAGCTAAGTGTTTTGCACTCACCACATTATAAAGCATATCCTAATGCATCAAATTGAAATATTTTACATTATTAAAGATAAAAACAAGTAGCTAGTAAGAATATGGCAAATGTTAAATTTTATTGGCAAGTATACATAGAAATAGTTAATTATCTGAAGTAATCAAAAAGTACTAACTTAATAACTAGTAAGAGTAAAGTATTCAATATTGTGGGTAAAATATTATAGGGTAATTGAGGACATTGATGTAGTGTAGAATTGATTGGTGCCTGGGTAAAAGCTGTAAATACACTACAGCCTCCTGAAGACCGGCAAGTGGGTGAAGCATAATTCACCGAACAGGAGTGTATGTAGGAGTTTTTTGGATTTATAGGTGGAGTTTCATGTTCTTATTTAAGTTAAGTTTTATGTCACGTGTATTAGCTCTTGCATGCCTTACTTTTATCAAAAGCTGAATCTTTGTTAGTTGGGCTGTGGGAACTGTGAACTCTGGTGGCAGCGAGTGCCCAATAGTCTCAATACTGTCTCACCAGTTTATTTGGGACTCTATGTAATGGGGAGGACCAATTGCTGGACAAAAGGACACAATAATTCCCAATTAAAGCATGTGACCGAATTCATTGCAAGTAATAGTGAGACGTTCCAGTGCCAGATGATGAGTGCGTGAAAAACAAGTTGGCCAACAGTCTGAATATGATGAGTAATACTGTTTGATGTGCCAATTGGCAGCAAGAAGTTGAAATAACACAAAAGTGTCACCATTCTCCTGAATGCACAATAGTCCAGTTGAAAAAAGTTGAGTTGCATGGAAGTCCAGTTTCATAAAGACTAGTAGCAGAGAAATGAGCTTGCTTTACCAAACATCCACGAAAAGTGAGTGTGGTGAAATGACTGCTCAGTATATCGGCAGAGCTGTAAAAAAAATTGCCCCCCCCCCCAAAAGGATTGCTAAGAAAATCTTTAGTATTGATTTCTTGTAAGTTGTGAATGAACTCATTCAGCAGAAATAGCTGACACTTGAGGAAATAGCATGTAGGTTGCCAAGGTATAGTTAATAGCTAACTGGAATTTCGGGAAGAAAATAAGTTCCTCAAGCTGTGTACCCGATAGCTCAATATATTACTCTCATTTTGTTGAGATCTTGCAAAGAAATCGATTGTAACAAGTCTTCCATCTTCAGGGTAGGTGGCCCTGTCGCAACTATCGTTGCGAATGGTAAAGGGTATTGCTTCACGAGACTTCGACGTTTGAGCAATCTGCATCGCTATTAGAGCCAGAAAGAAAGGGATTCTTCAGTGAGTAATGCATGTTAATTCTGTTTTTTCCTTCCTAATTTTTTGGACTAGTCAAATTTGATATCCATGACTCTAGTGTGAGTTCTAAGAGAAATCAGTTTTGTATATTCACTGTAACAAAATATCCATCAAATTTTGTCAAACTAAAAACATTTTGCTTGACAAGGCATGACTAGCTAATGAATATGATTGATTAGTATATATCATGCTTTCATCACTTACATCACTTCACTGATATGTCAATTTTTGGATTAATTACATTTAAATCATTCAAACCCCACCCAATAATGTAGGCATGGCAAATGTGGCAGCTTGATTGGCCTCTACACTTTAAAATTGCTTCCTACACCCATTGCTACTGAGGCGGAGAGTTCATACTCGTTTGGGTGTAATGTGCCATGCATGCATCCTGTAGTCATGTGCACGAGAAGCAGATCATGGAACAAAAAGAGTATTATAGACAAAATGTCGTCAACCTCAAGATTCCAAATCTGAACAGCTATATTGGAGCATAGGGTCTGTATTCTGTGAAGTGAACACAGCAGGGCAGGTTAGGAAATGACATGTTGATCAGTTAATGAGCCAGACTGGATTTCAAATGTCTTTAATTGCCACCTGAGGCAAGGCCTCCATATATGAATTTTAGTGGTGTACATCCTGTATTATCTTTAATGACACTCGACCCAGTGATTGGATCCTCCTACTGTGAGTCCATTTAACGAAGTAACTCTGATCAGCTTACAGCAACTGAAGATCTTCAAGCTGGTTATAGCCTAGTGACTAACTCAAAGATTCCTGACCAGCTGTCTACAGAGGAACCTATAGACCACCAGTTTAGTCCTCTCTTGTACATTATCCACATTGAAACTGTCAGCTTTTGTGTGAAATATGAATTTGAATATTTTAACAAAAAGTGGAAAAATATGTATTGACTTGACACTTATCATTATTCATAGTTGTATATGTGTGGTCACCGTTACTTCTGCTCATTTCATATTAATTGCTACAGCTTTTACCTTGTATATTTAATGCATAGTTTTGTTAAGCCCTTATCATTCAATAACATAACCTTAATTGCAATCAAATCGTGACAACTTTAGCTAAATGTCTTCTAACATTTGTTTGGCGGGCTTAACAAAAATAATAGTGGTTTTCTGGCTGTCTCCTTCAAGGGGTAATTCGGCACTGGTAGAAATCTTTCTCTTTGCATTATGTTGCATTCCTTTGAATAAATGGCTGTATGTAGATGTATCTGTGTCTTCAGAGTTGTTGTTAGGAGTTGGGCTGGCTTGACAGTAAGTAGAAGTAAGAATAGGGTTTGAGTCTGACGAATGACAATTATTAGGAATATGATGAATGACAGGAACTTGTAGGATTTGGGCTCAGATCTGGTGAATGACAACAACTGGAAAGAGTTGGGCTTGAATCTGATACTTGTATTGCACAGTAGTGATGGTTGTTGGCTAAATCAGGTTCACTGAGTGTACGACTCATAGCTGGCAGCAATACATTCCTGCTTGTTTTTTGAGACTCTGCAAGTCGGCTGTCTTGTGGAGGATTTTCAATGACAATGCATGTGTCTTTTATCATCTGGTTATTAGTTGATACAGGTGCAGATCTTGCTGGTCGAGTTCTAGGTTAAAAAATATTACAACTAGTAAATAAATCACATCTAACATATGGTATAAGTGATCATATATACTATAAGAGTGACCCTGTAATAAATTCACTGGGAACATAGCTAAGAAAACTTGACTGTCATCAGTGATTGAACCCGGGACCACTTGCTTATCATCTGGCATTTAGACTATTAAGGAGTAGCTACTTTTACGCTAGAGTCTCAACCTGAACAAACCAATGGAGTTAAAATGTATTTTAGCGGAAGTATATTCAAATATGATCTTACCTAGTTGTCTTTAGTCGTAATCCGGAGGGTCCTTGGCGAGCTCTTTGAAATGAATCAATTCTTTTGCGTATTCCAGCTTCTATAATTATGAGGTCTCTTTCTTTTCTTCATGTACTTACAAAGCATGAAAGTGATAATACTGCCAGTTAGAGATATAATACCCAAAGCTATCAATGAGGCAGCCAGTATAACTGAAATAAGTTTGTGATCATTATTGACGTTCTCAACATACTCTTCTTCTCCTTTTCTGCTTGATATCACTGATGCTTTATAATTATGTTTTTTACCTTAAAATATAAATTTACATGTCAGTACATTTTCAATAAATATTTGTATGTGATTTAACTATAGCTATAAATAATACAAATAGTTTGTAATTAGCACCTTTAAATGGATTATTCAACTTTTTGAATTCCTTTAAAGTGTGTGCTTCATTGCCTGAAGTGGTAGTAGTCTTATCTAAAAGTGAACACAAACACACAAAATGTTAATAATGACCTTTTTCTGCCAGTGCTAACCATAAGGTATTATTTCCTGTGACTTATAAACTGATGGAAGCTCAACAATTCCAAGCTAACACTGCATTACAGCATATATTTCCTGTGACTTATAAACTGATGGAAGCTCAACAATTCCAAGCTAACTGCATTACAGCATATAATTCTGAATTCAACTTACATTTTGAAAGTCGAGAGAGCTTTTTGAGTTTTTTCAAGGATTTATCCAAGGTAAGACTAGGATCCCTACTGTAGGTAGACTTCTTGTATTCTAATACAATGATTATTACAACATCAAAACTAATTATTTGACTAAAATATAAATACTAATATTTGTAATGGTAAAGCTATGTAATTGCAAGAATGTTATATCCAGGGTACCTGTATCTGGTAAATTAGATGAATCAGCAGTTGTAATTCCTGACATAGATTTTTTCATTAGATCAATTAACATTGACTTTGGCAGGTGAAGCACATATTTTAAAACTTGACTGAGAATGGGAAAGAGGTCGTCAATTTTGTAATCACTATTAGTTTGGTATGAATCGTCAAGTGCGGTACTCGATGGCACAGAAGTATGGCTGGTGGTCCAATTGATATTGTAGTTTATTCCAGAATCTCCTGACATGGTGGAATATATCGACTTAATTAGATCACTGTTGATAAAGTCGGTAATATCAAAGTGACTGCCAGCTAAAATCATCAAGTGGCTATGTGACAAAAGCATTAAAAGAATTGGTTGATCTACACTTACTAAAATTGAATAATAGCAGATTGTCGTGAGTGAAAGTATTAAGAGATACTTTACATACATATTGTCCTGTACTTGGAATCTGAAAATTGCTTAAATTTACGTAAAATTTGAGATCGTCAATATTTGGATAAATCCCTGTAAAGAAGTCTTTGTCTTTATCTAGACTTGCAGCCACATGAAACCATAATTTAACATTTTGTCCTCCACAATACAAGTCAATCTTTGAGGTATGTGGAATAGGTAGGGCATCAACCACTTGCTTTACTACTTCAACAAGTTGTTGCTTTAAATTAGTTGAATATTGTGCTGTACAGTTTTATTAATGTTATCAATGATATTGTTGATAATATTTTTTTTTTTTTAAATACAAAATAAAAAGAAATCAAAATGACCAACCTGTATTTAGCACCAACGCTTGTATCAGATGGGATACATCACTGTTCATAAAGTGAACATTAATAGCGAAAGTAACAGAAAAAACAATCGAAATATGACCATATCACCTTTAAAAGTGATAATTCTCAAGCATTCAATACGAGAACGATCGACTAACAAGTCAGCGTCAACGCGCCTCCCGTTATAGTTACCGCAGGTTTAATTAGCATGCGCGTAGTTCACTGTAAAATACAAAACTGATTGAACATCTAAATCGCAGAGGAAGTGGTTTGGGTTGGACTCAGAAATTTATAATCTATTACTCCACTAGGTCTAAGTAAAAGTAATCAAACAAGTATAATTACATTTCTACTAAAATACTAAATCTAAAAATCAAATGCAATAGTTTTTTTAACAGCAAGTTCATTTATAGTTCTTGATTCTACAGTGGTGAGCATAGTATTGCCACGCCCCTCTCATAATAGGAATGTCCAGATGACTCCGTAACACCTTGAGCCTTGAAGTCCAGTGTGAACAATAGTTCAGCGCGATGGCTGTTCAGATATACAGGAAGTGTCACCTAAACAAACAGTTGACACCATCATAAGTGCAATAATCACAACAAAAAATGATAACATACTTTTCCAATTGCCATCTCATGCATCTTCTTGGGATCAACCCTGCATCAAAATACAAGACAATAAAAACTGTAAAACCAGAAACTTTTTTCTTATAACAGAATTGTTAACAAGCAGTGTGCCTCAGCAAATCAAATCAAATCAACAGCATATCAATGTATACTACCATGTACAGTGCTTCCAGCTTAAAGAGTGGATTTTTTAGCTGTAGGTACTGGTGGATTTAGTGCACTGAAGCCCAAGGGCCTTGGTTAAGGTTGCTAGTTCTGCTATAATTTCTCAAGTATGTGTTATAGAAAGCTAAAAATTTGTATTATTATACATTAATGTCATAGTAACATACAGACAAAACAATTTTGTGGGTTTGTGGTTATTGTTGTGGTTATAGGTGATGGAACTGGGAGCTTCAAGACAGTGAATTTGGAAGTGTTTAAACTGAAAAAAGAGAAATTATTTTTCCTTATCTCTATAACTTGGTATACTGATACTTTAATACCAGAAGTTTCATATGAGCCAGATTTTGTGGGCACACGAAATTTGAATCTCGAAATATTTTAAATTTTAAGAAAAAAAGTGTTTAAGCCAGGATTTTTGAATTTATTGAGTATATCTCTAAAATTTGACACATGATGTAAAATTGCCTTAAAATTATTATGTATAACTTTGGTAGCTATACCTTGAAAATTGAGTGAGTTGTGGCTGTTTTTCACCAAAAAAAATTTACGCACGGTAAGGGTCATCAAATGATGACCTTTAGAGCGGGTTGTGGGCCTTTAGTACACGTAAACGCGACGTCACAAAACAGCGCATGCGTAATTGTGCAAGGGCGCCAGTTTACCGCTAATTGTTACACGGGTATGGCTGATTTAGCTACGGTTGTATCTCAGGCCCTAGGTATCAAGTTTTACGGCACTATTACTGCCGATCACGGCCAGCGTTTTAGCTTCCGTCTGGAGCTGCACAACCCGTAGGACTCCAACTGCATCGCCCTGATGTTGTCAGAATACCGAATGCTGGGAGCCTTGGGAGTTAAACTCCTTCAGCTTTTGAAAAAGACAACCACTTGGATAGCTCCACGTTAGTAATATACCAGCCAACAATTCTCACTGATTTCGACTTCGTTTACTGCTGCTAGTAGAACGATACAGCTGATTGCAGTTAGGGAAAGTCCCGTCTTACCGCTCGGGGAAATAACCGTTTGACCTTAGCTCGTTAACTAGTTACGTTTAATGACGAACTACCGCAAAATCTTGACGTCAAAAAAATGGCGTAAAATGTTTTAGAGTGAATGAGAAAAGTGCTGTTCTCCGTTTTCCATTCTCTAAACAGGCAGTTTTACTGTTGTAAACATTGTTGGGATGATGAAGAAAAGGTATGTGTATGTTAAATGACTGTAGTGAGGGTCTATACAGTAGTTTTAAAAAATCCACTCTTTAAGTTGGAAGCACTGTATCTGTAGTTACCTATATGTATTTTAGAAACCTCATACGTTGTATGTGAGAGTTGCTTTACTCTCCTTAAATCTACCAGACATTGCTCACTAAACAGTCTTCTTACCTGACCCACTCCAAGCTAGACAGAGGAAGCTCAGTCAGAATAGTGGCAGAGAGAGACAGAGTATTGGCAGTGCAAATAGCTCCTTGCAACTTCAGACCTAATCGAACAAGACCTGTTGAATCTGGAATACTACTGGAGATAGGATTAACAAACCTGTGACTCCAAAGCTGCAGTCATTGATAGGACCTTTAGTATCAATCTTCACCTAATTAAAGGGGGAGGGAGAAATGATTAAATAGAGAACTAAGAAGTAATACTAGTTCAAGTGAACTCACATCCAAATAAAGCTCCTCCAAAGACCAGTTGTTGACCTGAGCCACATACTGCCTAGTAGCTGTGATGTAAGCCTCCGTAGTGAACAATCCTCCGAGCCAGATGTTCAAGTTCTAAACAACAAACAAAAATAACAAAAATGTAAAAAACCAACAACAATAACAAAAAGAACAACAACAACAACAATAGCTAAAACTTGTGTACTTCACCTATTGTTCCCACAAACTTAAGTACTCACATTATCTTAAGTACTAGCACAAACCTTAAGAACTTTAGAGCCTCCATCTGCCACACTCTTGGAAACGGATTGCAACTGCTTGATGCGTTCAGTGAAGTCAGCCACCCACTGGATCACAGTCAGCCCAGCAGGAATGGTGTAGCGATGCCAACTCTGGGGTATAATACCTGTCACAATGGCATCATAATAAATCTGTGAAAACGAACAAATGGTAAATGAAGAAATTCACCTTTGGTGAGGTCACTGATGAGGCTTCTGATGTAGTTGGTCTGCTTTTTCCTGGCCTGACATACTTCCACAATGTCACCCAAGTCTCTCCGCACTGTCATCAACAACCGATGGCCAGAGTTTACCTGCATAATTCATCACCAAATCTACATGAATACTTTAAAATACGATGGTATACGAAACCAAGAATTATTTCTTCAGGAACAATTGCGAACT
>WLWD01005118.1_pt1 | contig 16217 bp, 13 predicted proteins | sample 6712731 | NCBI WGS metagenome assembly WLWD01 (sample SAMN12718690, study PRJNA576275) | sponge metagenome | isolation source: marine sponge | host: Mycale hentscheli | place: New Zealand: South Island, Marlborough, Capsize Point | collected 2014-11-01
GCTCCTGCAAGGGTAACTGTACAAGATGTAAATGTGCCAAAGCTAATCTTAACTGTTCACCACTCTGTACTTGCAAGTGCAACACTACTACAGACTCAATGGAATAATATTTTTATGGCTATCATTAAGGGTGCTGGCACATAGCAACGCGCGTGCACTGTTAATTGAGTCCCCAGACCACGAGTTGTAGTTCGTGGCTAGCCTAAAAAAACACTCGCACGGAATTCCGCCTTCAACTTCCTTGGGTATAGTTAGCGATCTTACTCAATCTATTCTTAGCAATCCCCTTGTGGATCCTGGGTTTAATTTCAGGGCTGGTTTTATTCTGGCTGGTCTCTCTTTGGTGGTGGGTTATCAAGTTGTGGCCAATGGTTAGTAGAAGAGTCAGAGGAACAAAGAGGAAACAGCAACTTCTAGCTGCTAGACACAAGAAAAGATGTAATCCCAGTAGAAGTTGATTGTTGCAACACACAAAAAAATAGTTCTAGCTACCTTAGCTACTTGTACACCAACTAACAATACACTGTCTGTCATCTGACAAAATTACTGGCAAAATCCTAAATATTCAATTGCACATCTGAGGAATTATTGACTCCTGTTATGTAGTACATAACGTAACTACATATATTACAAAAACAATTTGCAAAATTGAGATAAAAAAGTTTGTGTCAGGTTTATTATTGGTATCTCTGATGTAATATCACAAGTCCTGAATTGGAAGTGGGCGTAGGTCCATCTGTGCCAATGAATGCCGGTTCGTCTGTGCCAGCAAGCACAGGTCCGGCTCTGATGTAATATCACAGGTCCTGAATTGGAAGTGGGCGTAGGTCCATCTGTGCCAATGAATGCCGGTTCGTGTGTGCCAGCAAGCACAGGTCCGACCGTGTCAGTAAACACAGGTCCGTCTGTGCTAGCAAGCACAGGTCTATATGCACAATTCAGCGTAGGTCTGTCTGTCCCAGTAAGCAGCACCAGTCCATCTGCACCAGTCAGTGCAGGTTCCCCTGAAAGATCAGGCATGCACACATATGAAGCAAGCACTTCCCCCGTTGTTGGTGGTACACTTGTGGACTCGTTCTAAATCCTGCAGGTACTGCTGGAGGTGCATTGGAACTTGTACCTACAATTGCATTCAATAATAGCAGAGGTAAATATATTTGTGGCACAAAAAGTAACAGGATGTCTTGACAAACTTCACATTCAGTCGCCTAGCATGCAAATGAAGAAGTGGTTAGCTCAGAAGACCCTGTATACCAATGCAGCACTACTTACCAGATCCCTTGGAAAGCCCAGCATCACACCAACACAAGCCAAGAAGTTAGTCACTCAAGGCATCGATTTCCACACTCTATTGCTTCTCCGTAGTAGAACCAGTGATACCAAGGATGCCTTCGTTGCCTCCCTGAAGCAGGAGGGAGTCAGGAGCAAGCCGCCCGGAGAGAAGTTGTACAGGGAGCTCCGCTCAACTTAGAAGTCTCAGCCAGGCGCCTTCTCTCCATTTCGTTGTCTGTGTTTATTTATTTTTTCGAACGGGCTCTTTTCAGAGCCGCTGCATTCCAAAAAATTTCACCCTAAACAATAATCCGCGCGTATTCCTTACCTGCCCGAGGAGGGCGGGGCTGAAAGTGACAAAATTGTGCGAGGAATGATTGGCTTGTTCTGCATGCTATTTCTGGCCATAAGTACTGAATGGGGGTTCAGAACCATTCTAGTTTTGGAATACAGGTACAGAAGATAAAAATTAAAAAAATAACAGAGGAAAATTTCGTAATAACGGCAAAAAACGGATATATTTAAGGAAATGGTCGCCACAAAAATAATAACAATGAATAATTTGAAAACTAAATTGTAAATCAAAAAAAGCTTCTGTAATTTTGTCGGCGGTGAGTTCCAGAGTCCTTAGAGGGTGAGACCCCCAACTGTGGAGTTGAATTGTCGGAGATATTTTGCCATTTATGTTGGAGAATGTGACCGCTTATATTTGCCATAGTAGTTGCTTTGGACTTCTAATTTCTGGTAAGCCAGCTCCTTTGATATTTTACTGTGAGGTCCACTGTATAGGAGAGCCTGCAAAACTTAAGAAATATATAAAAGTAGGCCATAGCAACATAATTGATTTAGTTAATGGATTTGCGTGAGTGCATGCGTAGGCGGTGCGTAGGCGGTGTGCCAGCACCCTTAACTCATCAACCCATATTGTATGTATATTATTATTATCAATCCAACTTCTTACATAAAGCGTAATCTTAAAGTGTTGCTTATAATATACTCATTGTTACCATAAAAGGGGAAAGTTGTGCATCTTGTCATTCAAATCTTGTTCCAAACATAGTAACCACTTACATAACATGGTCTATGCAAGTTTCATACCCTCTTCCCGCTTTACAGGTTGATGGGCATTGGAAAAACCCAATAATGGCGGCCATTTTGTCATCGTATGAGTATGCAAAAAAATTCGGAGGGCTCCTCGGCTAGTATTAATTAAAAGGGGAAAATGGATTATTGTGCAAAATTTGGTGCTTTTATCCGCCCGGTAACAATAATTTCACTAAGCCACCAGACTAATGTAAGCAAATGTATCGTGCTGTAGAGTTGTGTGATCAAGATAAAGATCTTCATAGATTTGTGTGGAGGTCTGACAAAACATCTGAAGTCACTAATTATAGAATGACAAGGGTAACTTTTGGGGTTGCATCTTCCCCATTTGTTGCGGTTAAGGCCCTGCAGCAAACTACTCATGACTTTGGTGACTTGTTTCCAATGGCTAAGCCTCATTTATTTTCCTCCTTTTACGTAGATGATTGCCTTGCAGGAGCAGATTCTATCCAGGAAGATCTTGATCTCTACAACCAGTTGCGACCACTATTACTCAAGGGAGTCTTTGATCTGAGGAAGTGGAGAAGCAATTCTCAGGAAGTTCTCAACTCTATAGAACCTTCACTACATGAGCCATCTCTCACTAAGGTATTGTCCGACAATCACTCATCTCAGGAGTATCCTAAAGCCCTTGGTATGATCTGGAACTCCCACACAGACTGTTTGCATGTATCCATAGGAAGCACTAGCTCTTCCTCCTGTACTAAGAGAGGTGTCATTGGTGACATAGCCAGAACATTTGATGTGCTAGGGATGGCCCCAGCTTTAATTCCCGTGAAGGTGTTGTTTCAGAAACTTTGGGAGCTTAAACTGGGCTGGAATGAGGAGATCCCTGCTGAGCTATCTGAACAGCATCAGCTCTGGAAAAATCAGCTGCCCAAGACAAAGCCTTTCAACGTTGCTACTTTAGGTCAGACTCAGACAAATGCTCAGTGGAGCTTCATGGGTTCTCTGACGCCTCGGAGACTGCTTATTCAGCAGTGGTCTATTTAAGAGCTACATACATGGAAGGACCGCCCACAGTGGTCTTGGTAGCAGCTAAGACTAAGGCTGCCCCCTTGAAAAGACTAACTATTCCCAAATTAGAACTCTTTGGCGCCCACTTGTTAGCAAAACTTCTCACATCAGTAAGATTGGCATTGAATCACTATTGTTTTATACTGGTGGTAGCCCCAGGAAATTTAAGACATTTGTGGGTAATCGGATCTCTAACATTCTCACACTTCTCCCTAGCAATGCTTGGAACCATGTTCCAACCCTCACAAATCCTGCAGATTGTGCTTCTAGAGGTCTTCTTCCTGAAGAACTCAGCTTTGACTTGTGGTGGAATGGTCCACCTTGGCTTTCAGCAGATCCTATTCAGCAACCCCCTCAACCTATGTCCTCCCTTCCACTTGGCACATCGGAGCTAAAGGTCAGTGTGTGTGCAGCTGCTCCAATCTCTGATGAGTGGATTGAGAAAAACTTCAGCAGTTACTTCAAGCTTCTGCGAGTCAATGCCTGGATCCATCGATTCATTTCAAATGCCAGGACTGGTAAAAACAAGAAACCAAAGAATCTCTCCACATCATTGTCTGTATCAAAATCATCAGAAACCCATTTATTCTCATTATCTCAAAATCGTCATTTTCACAATGAAATTTGTTGTCTTTCTCAAGGTCATCCTTTGAAATCTCATTCACGTGTAATTTCACTGAACCCATTCATTGGGAAAGATGGTTTGCTCAGGGTGGGCGGTCGACTTTCTAATTCATCTCTATCATCTTCTAGTCTGTTCTTTGCATGTTTCCCTCTGCCACTGTGGCCCCTGTCTTCTTCTCAGTTCTGCAGGTACAACAGCCCATATCCTTGGAGCTAGAAGACTGGTCCGAGACATCTGCAGACGATGTGTCATTTGTCGGCGAACTACAGCTAAAACAGAACAGCAGCAAATGGGTCAACTTCCTGCGCCGCGTGTGACTCCAAGCCCTCCCTTCTCCAAAACTGGAATGGACTTTGCGGGACCATTTCTTCTCAAGCGTGGTTACACCCGAAAACCTGTGATAATAAAGGCCTACATTTGCATTTTAGTACCAAAGCAACTCACATCGAGCTGGTGTCAGATCTAACCTCCGAGGCATTCTTGGCTGCACTAAAAAGGTTTATAGCAAGACGAGGCCGACCTGACGAATTGTTCAGTGACAATGGCTCTAACTTCAAAGGAGCTCACAACACTTTGCAAGACCTCTACAGATTCCTTGCATCTGACACATCCCATAAGTCTACTCGAAACTACCTCCTGGAGAATCGCACCAGTTGGACTTTTTCTCCCGAGCATGCTCTTCACTTTGGTGGGCTGTGGGAGGCAGCAGTCGAGTCGGCAAAACTTCATCTAAAAAAAGTGATTGGTCAGCAAACTTTAAATTTTGAAGAATTTTCTACTCTCCTTTGCCAGGTGGAAAGCTGTCTGAACAGTCGACCATTGGTTCCACTCTCAAGCCACCCAGAAGATGGAATTGCAGCTTTAACTCCAGGTCACTTCTTGATCGGTCGTCCACTCAACTCTCTTCCTGAAACCGATTTAACAGATGTCAAGTCTCCCCTCAAACGATGGTCATTGGTTCAGAACATCACTCAGCATTGGTGGAGGTGGTGGTCAATGGAGTATCTCCAACAGCTTCAGCGCTTTTCCAAGTGGACAACTCCTAAGCGTAAATGTAACTGTTGGAGACCTCGTCATGATACAAGAGAAATCAGCATTTACCACACACTGGCTACTAGGAAGGATTATTTCTGTTTTTCCGGGAAAAGATGGAACAGTTCGTGTCGTGCAAGTTCGAACAGCAACTTCGACGTTCAAGAGACCAACAGCGAAGATTGCTCTGATACTTCCTGCAGAAAGCTGAAAGGACCAGTTGTCCTTTGGTGGGCGGCATGTTTGGGCCCAGCCAAACAAACTGAACTTTTGTGAACACACCATACACCACAATCCATTTGCACCTATGCACCAGCATACATCTTTCTCATGCAATTATCATTCTCTCTCACTCCCCCCACCAAGACCATGTGCTCGCCTTCATGGCACTGTCTGATTGGTCGACATGAACACCTCCCCTCACATTTACCTTGCTGTTGCACTCCACACACTTTAGTTAGGTTCATTTCTGTGTACACTGTCAACCTCAGTCTGTTGTGTAATCTTTATCTATCTCCTTTTTTAGTGGTTGAATCCTGTAAGTCCCCGTTCTTAATTTTTTTTTGTGAAAGACATCTTGTCTTCAACTATTTCTTTTTTGTCCTTGTAGTCTTGATGTGTGTTTCTTAATTATAATCTTTATGTCATAGTGAAGAACTTTATTCTTTGGTAGTCAATTTCCGAGGGTGTGACTAACAGTCAGAGTTACTCCTGACTGATACAAGGAACTATCACTCGCCCACATAACGCAGGTGGAACGATAATCTTTGACGTGGTAATCCGTCACCCCCAAACACTGTACAGATCTTCAATATCTGAGTTACATATCATGTGAGATTCAGTTCAATTAGCAAATCGAAATTATTGTAATCTAATGGCCTAACTAAAGACAATTTTGAAGTTTTTTTTTATCATTTCAGGTTTAAAAAGTGTGACAGTGGAGGGTAAATCACACATCAACTGGAGGGTAAATCACACATGGCTGCAGTGACATTGGATTTGAACTATTCATGTAAACTAAATTAAGGCAATTGTAGTCCGCATATTCATATCTTTCATGTATATGCAGCAACTCATATGTCACTCCTACCCAGAGACTAGTTTAATGCTCACGAGTATTTTACTCCTCTTGTTATTATCTTTTGACAACAACTACTATCAGAGTTAGATGAACCAGTTTATTTAGTTATAGTGTGCTTTTCCAGTGACATATTGTGAAGGCGATGTTTGAATGTGAAGTAATGGGAAGCATATGTATGTATTGTGTTAAACATGCCAGTCTACATAATTATAATGTTTTAATAATAATAGTAGCATGTACTGTTTGCTGAAACAACCTTTAAAAGGACGTATTCGAACTTTATATTGAATTGCAGGCTACTTCACATTATGAGGTTTGCATTCATTTTATAAATAATATGACTGTATTTTGGGTTGAATTCATTGTCTAACTGATAAAAAGATTGCATATAAACACTTGGTGATCAGTTTTATGTTAATGTGTGTGACATTTCCTTTTAATATGAAATATCCATTCCAGGTTGAAACTGAGTGTGTGAAAATTTTCACAAAGCCTTAGAGGAAGAGCACATGTTAGATGCAATATGTTCTACATTATGTCAGATAAACAAGTAACTGAAAATAATTTGCCTGTTACTATAGCGTTGTTGAGCTCAGTACATTATGCATAATTACTAACTCATACAACATTTGAGTAACAAATAATTATGCTTGAATTTGTTACAGTGATAAAATATATCTCTAATTAACAGCTGTTCTTATTCCCCTTCCTTGAGTTGGTGGCAGCGCTTGATTAACAATCAGGAGTTGTCTGATGAGGTTGCCAATATTTATTTATATTTATTATTTGTCCTATGTATTCCAGATCATAGACTGTCGTTAAAAACTCCTTTGTAAGCAGTCAATCAAAATATAATCAGTGGTTTTACCAGTAACATAGCTACGTACATTAAGTTAATGTTGTTATGCACTATTTTCTTGTGGATTTAATAGATTGGGGGAAGTGTTTTTGTGATGAGTTCACACATTAAGAAGAAGTTAATGGACAAAGAGTGTAGTGGAATCCAACATTGGTATAGAAAGGTAAACTACAGACTTATAATGCTAATTGGCAATTTTTATTCTTTACGAAACAACCCTAGGAAGATATTCTGAGTCATGATTACATTCTGACCTTTATCCACCTTAAGCGATGCATCTGGACACTTTTAGTAAGTTGATACATTTTGTTCGTATTGTCATAGGATTAATTGTGCTATATGGTAGATGTGAACATGCAATGCGTGGAATGCTATGACTCCTATCATGAGGATGATAAAACTCATTGGGATTAATTACAGTATTCATATTATGAGCAATTTTATTAAAAAGGGACTTTATCATGGAGATTTAATAAAGAAGAATAGCTTCTTCAGAATTCAAATGGTCCTATGAATCATGAAAGGTTAGCTTTATTTGTGACATCATTGTCAGTCTTGGATTAAGAATATTGTTTGTAGAATATTCCTCACCAGACGAATGGAATTGACTGTGGAATATTTGCTACTCACGTTGGTATCATAAAGGTATGAAATTTAATAACCTCAGTACTTGTTGTTCGTTTGGAGTGTACAGAGTTCAAAATGAACATAAGGATATTCACAAAGTAAGATGTAAATTTTAATTTACTCTATTGTGTAGCTAAACATCCACCCCCTTTTTTTTTACTGTTAAAAATGGAGTGTTTGGATAACTTAGCTTTGGTGTTAAATAGGAGGCGCTGCCTGTACACCTCATATTAAAGATTATTGTATCCATAGTTAGTGATTACTAAAAGATATTTGAAATAGAGAAACTAAAAGGTATTAGCTATCACTGTGTTCACTTGGTATTATATGTATTGGTGTGGAAGTTATAAGGGCTCAAAGTGGGGTGTCCAGACAGCACCTATTGTATTTTTTTTGTTTTTCTATTAATGTGGTAGCTATAGTGCTATATGAATATTATGCTCCATACTATGTTTCAGTGAAAGTGTGTTGTGTAAATTAGTTGCAACACTTTAATTTTACAACAATAACTGATGGGCTGCTATGAAGGAAGACAACTATGAAATACAAGCTATAATATTATAGTTGTAACTGTTGTCATAAAAGCTATAAAATGTATATTTCATTTTTCAGAGCATTCAGATATATATGTTACAATCTGAGGAATCTTACTCTATTTTAAATTATACATTGTCTGTCTAACGAACAGATATAATTATTTCATCACACCAGCCTTACAAAATCGCATCCTCCTGTCCTTTTATAAGTCAAGAGCACACAGAAAGGTGATTGTCATTACCACTGAAACTAAAAGCTATATCCTCTTATTCACTCATACTGAACAAAATAGTTTATTTTCTTCTGTGTATGTACCAGATTACATCATTGTTCACTTCAAGTTGGTAGCATGTTATTGTATATCAACCTAAAGACATGTGCTTGCAAAGTCTATGCTATCGATTTCGTTGTAGTCACAAACATAGCTAATTATCTACTTCAGTAATTTTTATATTTCAGATTCACCCAAATCATCATTATTGGCGAGCGTAGCGAGCGGGACACTTACGGGGGTAACGCAATCGAAAATCGGGGATGTTTATTATTTATTTATTTATTTATTGGCGAGCGAGCGAAGCGAGCTAGGCACTCTTAGGGGTAACTCAATCGAGATTTCGCTATATTTATTTATTCAGCGAGCGAGCGAAGCGAGCGAAGCTGATTCTCAGTCGTGTTCAATTGAGATTTCAGATAATTATAATGTATGTTTGCGTATGTCAAAAGTTTTTGCCCGCGCTTCTAATTACGTAAGTTAGGTAAAGCGTTCACAGTTCCAGTATTTTTCAATTAGCGGGCGCGGAGAATCCTGCTGTACTGCCTTATGCAACTTTGTTTCAACCAAAACGTTTATAGCTACTCTCTTCTTGAAACAATTGTGAAGTCTTTGTCAAGCTGCGCTTCTTTGCCACTACTTTTGAAGTTTATTCAGGTAATTCTGTTATTGTTAACTCTTCATGCCTAATCATTGCTATTAGCTGCTAAAACAGAGAAGAGGGCTACAATGCATGGGTCCACTTCAGTAGTCTGGGATCAGAGACTTTAGATTCTCTGATGCTAACTGAGAATGGAAAGGGTTACACTGTGCACTACAGTTAGATGTAATTTCTGTCCTATTTTTCTGTAAAAAGAGTCTGCTCACTCGGTGAGTGCTCTATCTGGCCAATCCGCTTTCAGAAAAATGAAAACCTGATTTCTGATTTATTTCCTCTGAATTTCAGAAACCAGATGTTCCAAATCCCGAATTTTATGGGAGAAATCAGATTTTGATCTATTTGACCGCTGAAACCTGAAAACAGATTTGCGTTGTTTTAGCCTGTTTCAGCTTTCAGCTTTTTAGCTTGGTAATCAGCTGAAAGATGATTTTTTGGAGTCCATTTCAGCTTTGAGCTCAGTTGAAAGTTAAAGGGCGAGTTCCCTACCAGCCAATTGGCTTTCAATAAAATGAAAACCTGATTTCTGATTTACTCGTCTCAAATTTCAGAAATCAGCTTTTCCAAATCCCGATTGTTTAGTGGAAATTTGGAAATCCAGTTTTATCAAAAGCTGAAAACTGATATACAATCTGTAAGAAAATTGAGCATTCAGCTTTCAGCTTTCAGAAGCTAACGGCCGATAAAACTGCTGCTAGCTGACCATACTTGAGAAACACCAAAGCTAATTTCTGAGTAAATGCTCTTCATTTTCAGAATCAGCTCAGCCAAAACCTAAATTTGGAATACAGCTAAAAGGTAGGATGGAGGGCTTACTTCTTTCAGCTCTCCTGCCAAATCGACTTCATTTGTAGTTTTAGAAATTAGTTCACTGCAAAACAGAATAGCTTTTTCATGGCATTCAGCTTTTAGCTTTTCGTTATGTGGAACGAGAATCAACTTTGATGGTGTCCCAATCCATGGATTGGAACACTTTACTCTAGCAATGTGGAGAGGGGGAAAAAATATCTCGATAATTCAATGTCCCAAGTGGAGGTAGTTGACATAAACATTTTGCCTGAAAACCATAACATTTTTTTGTTTGTTTGTTGTTTTATGTGTTTCATAGGAAAACTGAATCTGACAATTTAGTAAAATGGATGTTCTTCTATCTACAGGTCACAAAAGGAATCTTTGATGATGATAATAATAAAATGCTAATGGTAATAATGATAATAGTAATAATAATAATAATAATAATAATAATAATAATAATAATAATAATAATAATAATAATAATAATAATAATGATAATAATAATAATGATAATAATAATAACAATAATAATAATAATAATAATAATAATAATAATAATAAAACTGAGGTCGAACTCTCCTTGGTAATATTATAACACACTGTAAACAGCAAGATTTCTAGAGGGTACCCTTACTGTTTATTATATCCTGGAGGGTGATTTGCTTGCAGCATAGACAGCCAACATCCTGGAAGCTCTAAACCTATGTCTCTGTTAAACTTGTTGTTGTCAGGTGTCATCAGTATGTGTAGAGCTTCCTTGATCTTCAACTCACCGTGCTTACTGGCCAAGCATGTTCAGCAATGGCTGAAACCTTCTCATCACCTCTCTTACAAGCATCCTGATGTTCTTTTTACTCTCTTCTCAACTTTACCACAACTGCAGGGTATACTGTACACTATGGATGACCTGTAGTAATGGGTATAGTATGTTTGACTTTAGTAAGATGTGATCTTAGTGTCTTATCTGATTTAAATGCTGTTTTGATGTCAAAGTCTACACACTCTCTGAATGCTCTCACTCAATCCTGCTATGTATGGAATAGTAAGAATCAAACCGTTCTCTTGCTCAGTATCTGTGTGATCTTTAGAAGGTAACTCTTTAGAGCCTGCCCTAATGGTGGTGTTGTCATAACCATTACTTTGAAGTACTTTGTGTAGGTGTTTCTATTCTTCCTTCAAGTTTTCACTCATATTAGTTACCCTCCTAGCTCTCTGATACAAGCACACTATTCCTCTCTTTACGATTAGGATGATGAGACTTAAAGTGAAGGTATCTATCTGTGTGTATGGGTTTTCTGTACACAGTGGATGTAAGCATACCATCACTCTCTCTTTAATAAGCAATCCAAAAAAGGTCTTCCTCAAAGAATTCCATGTACAGGTTGGCCACAACTGCGGAAACAGGAGAACCCATGGCTGCTCCATCTATAACTTGTTCACAACAGTTCCCATTGTACCTAAAGTAAGTTGATCTAAAAGGCAGACCTCTAATAATTCTGTGATGCACTCAGGAGATAGACATGTTCTCTCATCTAGACTTTGGTCATTCTGGAGCTTATCTCTGATCACAGATACTGCCTCATCTATTGGAACATTGGTGAACAGGGAAGACACATCTAAACTCACCACCATTTCGTCAGATCTCAAGCATACACTATTAATGACATAATTATAGAGAATTCTTTGAGAGTAATACTGATTATTATATAAATTTCTTCGCTGGATATGTGGTAAAAAAAAAATCATAAAAATGTCTAAAAAAAGTTTTGAAGAGTTTGATGAATCCACTATCTAGGGCCATGCTTGATGTGCCGCCTATCACCACCCCAAACTCAGGTTTCTGTCGTAGCTGCAGTCCTAATCAAAGCCCCACTTACTTCTCACCTGCCCATAATGAGCCAATAGGTTTCTGAGGACAATTAAAAAGAATTACAAAACATTGGCTATAAATAATACCCATTACAAGAAATGAACCTGGTAAACAACAAAACATTAAAAACTTATAAATGTTTTTCTGTGTAAACTACACTTGCATGAAGTATATTTGGCCAATAACATGAGATAAATTTATATAAAAAAGTGCCAATCCCCATGAACAAATAAACCCCACTATTACAATCGTCCCCCCACAACTTCAATTCTGACAAATCATAGCTACAGGTCTAATCACCACGAAGTAAGGAAAAACGAGAGCATAAAAATTAGCAAAAACAATAGAATTGAGCAGTTTAAATGGTACTACATGTCATTTGATGCCATAGTTTAAAACAGAAAACAGAAGAGCGAAAGACAAAGGGAAAAAAAACACCAAGAAATGAACAAAATTTTTTTTGTCAACACAACACACCTGAAGAGTTGACAATATACAATTATAGCACATTACTATGGCTGAACAGTGACAAAGTTTAGGAAATGTTAAATTTATTACTCTGTAAGCTGATCTTTTGTTGTAATGATAATTTTTTATGAAGAATAACAGACACGCAACAATATAAACTGGAAGTGATGACACTGTAAACTACACACACAACTAATAAACAGTAACAACAACAACATGAAAACAACAACACGAAAACAACAACAAGAAAAATAAGTGTCATATAGAGTAAGTCGCCTATAATCAGTAACTCTTATCGACCATTCTGGTTCTATTATAAACCGGCATAGTTTCCGGACATCATGGAAAATTATATTATCAACTGGCATAGCGTACAGACATTCACAAAAAAAACAACAACACCCAAATAGTAATACTGTGTTATGTAATACTTGCTATTATTTTTTTTTGTTGGAGTGGCTACACTGTGCTTGTGACTTACGGGGACTAAACACTGCCAGGAAGTTTTTTGGATGATTAAGGTCAAGCGCAAATTAGCGCACACGATTACGATGATTTTTTTATACTATAAATTATTACAACCATGTGATACCTCGAAATTGCTAATATGGTTATGATTAGTGTGTGTGTGTGTGTGTGTGAGTGTGTGTGAGTGAGTGTGTGTGTGTGAGTATGTGTGTGTGAGTGAGTGAGTGATGTAAGTTCTGCTCAATAATTGGTGGCCTATGATAAGTCACAGGAATAAAGTTTATCTACGATACCTATTATGATTTTATAAAAAATTTTTAGTATTAAAAAATTGGTATTGATTCTGAATTACTTCTCTCTATGACCACATATCATGTGGAGTATGGCCAATGATCTTAACCCTTTTCTTCCGGAGCTGCTTTAACTACTGAAGCTAGGAAAAATGTTTATAGACCAGGTAGCTTCGAGAGTATTTCACAACTTTTGTGTTTATGCCTAGGTTGGTCACAAATTTTTACCGCGGACTCTATGAAAAATTATATAAAAAGTTACCTTGGTCACAGAAGCTTTCTTTCTCTAGAAGCATTGTAGAAGCAGTAAAAGAATGTCTTTGAACCTGTGATAACCTGGTAGAGTATCAGACTAACCATTTGTTTACAGTCGAACACTCCACGGTTGAATAAACTGTCTTCCCAGATTTTTATAAATTAGCCATTGCTATATTTAGGCCTGTTATTTCATAATATTTATGTCATTGGAAGCATGTGACTTTATAGGAAAAAAAGTGTGAGCATTGTGGGACCTCGGCAACTTTGGGAAAAATTTTTTTTTTGCACCATCATATTCAAAATACTTCAACTAGTTACAACGCTGAGGTTCCTGATTCAGTTTCATGTGGAAAGGAGAGAGATGAGGTCTACCCTTACAGTGGACCTAGTTTCAGTGCCGAAGAATCAGAATACAGCAGCTCTGACTCGAACTGACCCTGGTAAGCTCCTATTTTAGGTTGTTGTTTTTTATCACAAAAACAGCCTTCTTGTTAGCGTAGCTAGCAAAAGAAAGGTATTAGCTTCACAATGATATGTTTTTTATGTGTTATTCTTGAGTAGTTTTTGAATTATATTTTTTACTGTTGTTGATTTTTCTGACCACATTCAAATTTTCACAAAAAAAAAATTCAAATTTGTTTATGTACTTATAGCAGTGGGAGGAGATGCTAGCTACAACAAATTTGTTGTGTGTTGGAGTGCTCAATTTTCTTACAGATTGTATATCAGTTTTCAGCTTTTGATAAAACTGGATTTCCCAATTTCCACTAAACAATCAGGATTTGGAAAAGCTGATTTCTGAAATTTGAGACGAGTAAATCAGAAATCAGGTTTTCATTTTTTTGAAAGCCAATTGGCTGGTAGGGCACTCGCCCTTTAACTTTCAACTGAGCTCAAAGCTGAAATGGACTCCAAAAAATCATCTTTCAGCTGAATACTAAGCTAAAAAGCTGAAAGCTGAAACAGGCTAAAACAATGCAAATCCGTTTTCGGTTTCGGCGGTCAAATAGATCAAAATCTGATTTCTCCCATAAAATTCGGAATTTGGAAAATCTGGTTTCTGAAATTCAGAGGAAATAAATCAGAAATCTGGTTTTCATTTTTCTGAAAGCAGATTGGCCAGATAGAGCACTCACCTCGCTCCCATGCATTTGCGCTATTCGAGCGCACCACTAGTTTATTTATCTGTTTATGGGGTTCGCGAGACCTCTGTTTTCGCCCGCGCTTCTAATTACGTAAGTTAAGTAAAGCGTTCACAGATTCAGTATTTTCCAATTAACGAGCTCTGAGAATCCTTAATGGCGGTGGTAAGTCAATGCGCTCTTTGTCACGGTTATAAGCCGTGCGCAACAGTATTTACTTGAAAATACATTGTCCACTAGACTACTGCCAAGGTAAGTCTGTGTAAGTGTCAAAGCATTGTGTGTTACAACCACTACTTAGCTAAAGAATATCACAAAGAAAACTTTTAAATAACATGTATTGTTTTGTTGTTTTCCTTCCAAGCAGTTGCAGAGAGTTGTTACTATGGCACTCAAATCCCTTTACCCTGTATGCTAAATTAAAAAACTGGACCTTATTTTCAGTAGCTTCAGTGTTAGAAGACAAAATCATTCATATAACAATAGTATAGTCTTTAGGCTCGCTCGCCATTTGTGCTCAAGCACACCACTAGTTGGCGAGCGAGCTTAGCGAGCGAGACACTTACAGGGGTAAAAATGAAAAAATCGGGGATGTTTGTTTATTTGTTTATATATATGGACGTACGTATGTCATTTTGTACTTTGACCCTCCGTATTTTTGTGTTCGCTCCACGTTCGACCCCGTCCCAAACTTCACTAAACAGAATCCTCCGGTTTAGCGACCATTACCCGTATCACCTTAGAAATTGAATTGTTTACGGCTTTGAATTGTTTTGGGGTGCAGTTAAAACTCAAAATCTTGTGGGAGCTCCATTTCTATTCGAGTTAGTGGCGGTGGTAAGTTAATGCGCTATTTGTCACAGTTATAAGCCCTAACTGAACAGTATTTACTTAAAAATGCAACCACGAAGGTAAGTCTTGCGTAGGTATGTTCAGTTGTGTGAAAGTATTGTGCGTTACAACTACTATTAACAATATCACAAAGAAATTTTTAAATAACGTGATTTGATTTTGTTGCTTCTTTTTCAATTCAAACTGTTGCGGGAGCGGTTACTATGACATTGAAACCCCTTTACCTCATAGTAATGTAAAAACTCGACTTCATTTTAATAGCTTGAGTGTTAGTTGCTAAAATTAAATTTAACAATAGTGTAGTTTAAGGCTCGCTCGCCATTTGTGCTCAAGCACACCACTAGTATGTATATATGTATGTGGGATGGTACGTATGCCCTTTAAACGCTCGCGCGGGGAACTCTTTTCTCCTAAAAACACGGCTTTTTAGGCTTGACCCCAGTTTATTCTGAAACTACAGCATTAAGCAAGCCTTACTTTATACTTAAGCTCCAAAGTGTGAGAAAATTCCTGCGAAAATACTTGCTTTTCAAGAAACAAAAAGTTGATTCGACCGGTTACTATGGCATTGAAGACCCTTATCCAGACTAAATTTCAAAACTTCGCCGTTTTATGGGGGGGATATGGAGTGCCGGTTGTTGGTTGTCAAGAGCCGTTGGTAGTCAGAATGCCGTAGTAATAATGCTAAGGAAGCTACTACTTCCCGAGGGAAGCTGAGGGAAGCTGAGTACGTAATTCCATATTTGTTAGCTAAATATGCAAAATTAACTCTGGCCTTTCTTTTTTGTAGCTAAGAGCTTGTCAACAGGACTGGTAAATTCAAATAGTCAGATTGGCTCAAATTTGGTGCTACAAAAGTTACCACTGCTCAAGAAAATGGGGTAAGAAAGTAATTTTGTATTTGTGTGCTAAAATTGATTGTCTTTTGTTTTTGTAGGTGAGAGCTTGTCAAGAATTCAAGGTAATTCAGATGGTCAAAGTAACTTCAATT
>WLWD01004990.1_pt1 | contig 16195 bp, 18 predicted proteins | sample 6712731 | NCBI WGS metagenome assembly WLWD01 (sample SAMN12718690, study PRJNA576275) | sponge metagenome | isolation source: marine sponge | host: Mycale hentscheli | place: New Zealand: South Island, Marlborough, Capsize Point | collected 2014-11-01
CTTGGAAGTTGGAGATACTCTTGTGTTTACTGCATCTTTGGAGTCCTGAATCCACAGTAAAGTCAATAAACTTCTTGAGAAGACTTAAGCTATCATTGTAGCTTAATTCAAAGTATCAAAATAATCATGAATTATTGTTCTTGTTTTATAATTTTATATGAAAATATTTGATAAAGTTGAAGTGTATTGTAGCAAGGTTTATCTGATAAAATATATATTGTAACCACACTTGTAGATATGCTGTACAGAAAGCTATACTATATACAGTACACACCTGAGATGCAATGATAGATAACTGGTAGACTCAGGTAAGCAGCTGTAGCCATTACCCCCTTTCTAGTACCCAGAATTGCGTATTTGGCCTTTCAGGGACAAAATACGGAGGTAGAAAAAATGAATACAAACTGTCAATAATATATTGTGGCAGCCTCCAGTCATCAAGTTAGCATGGCATGGAGGTATTACTCATTGTGACCGTTACTGTACTATTACATTACCTGGATACCAACCCTTTACCTACTGCACACCAACCTTTTACCTACTGCACACAAACCTGAATCTCTCCTGTCCTGCAGTGTCCCATATTTGTAGCTTTATCTTCTGTCCTGACACTTCTACTATTCTAGTACCAAATTCTACACCAATAGTGTGGGGGCAGTCTGCCATAACTGTAACACACACACACACATTCAATTTCAATCAATGATGTACAATTGTGATTATACACATGATTAAAGAGAGAATACTAAATCAGGTCTGAACAGAGGTTGTAAATCCCTGAGCTCAGCTATGGTAGATTTGAAGGACCAGCCCAATAGCGGGCGACCTGCTTGATAGCTAAGAGTAGCTAATCAGATATACAGCAGAAAGGCTCAGGTTGTTATAATTGAAAGATACAAGCACACTTTAATTGAACAATCAGCAAGAGACTGAACAACCGAACAGAACAGCACGAGTTCACACATATATTGAGAAGTAAAGCATGTGCGGACACACCCGCACACCAGGGTTGGGGTCAAATACATGAGTATTTGCGGTATTTAAATACACTTTTTGGAGTATTTGTACGTATTTGTATTTTAAGATCTAAAAAGTGAAGTATTTGTATTTGTATTTCAAATACTTTTTAAAATCATAAGGTAGGAATGCGAGCTTTTGTAATAGTATCAAGTAGAAATAAACGATTTCCTGAACATTTCTTGGACAAATTCATTCTATTGTTTAGTTCTGGAAAGTACAGAATCAAGTGTTGTTTGGTCCATGCTGGCATAATTACATTGTAGTAACAAAATAGCTCCACCTCCTATTGTGCAAAGCTGCTGTTAAATGAGCTGAATGTAACTTGCGTCTAAGTTGCTTCAATGTGAATCAAACCAGTGCCCTCAAGTAATAGAGAAAAAACACTGAGCCTCTGAATCATAATCATACCTACAACCACCCCATGCTTGCAACACTAGTTCCAGTGTGTATATGCAGTCCTATATCTTTAGTGTCAGTTCAAACATTCTATAGCATAGCGGGAAAGATGTTTTAACCCAACAGATGTTGTTCAAAGGACAAAACTTTTTAAAGAACTAATGTTCGTCAGGATCAATTTATTTTCCATGTAACACTTTATTGATTGTAATTTGATGCAATTCAAAAGTTTTTGTATTTGTAATTGAAATACTTCATCTAAGAAAGTATTTGTAATTGCATTTGTATTTGAGTTCTTCAAAGTGTTTGTATTTGTATTTAAATACTATTCAAAGTATTTGACCCCAACCCTGCCGCACACACAAACAAACAGTCAATTAGCAAGTCCAGCTCAGTCCCAGGCAGTGTGGCCGTAACTGCCGTCCAGTTGTGGAGGTCTGCTGTAGGCAGTCCGGAACAAGGTCTACAAACTACTGAAAGAATGAAGCCCCAGCTAGCTATGTATCACAAAATGATTTCTGAGACCAAATTAATAATGTATTTATTTGGGTATACATACATACATACACCATGCAGCTCATGCTATGAATATGGTAGATGTAAATGCTGTCTTTATAAGAGAAGAGAAGCATGCAAAGAGACACTCGCCCATAGTTTCAACGCAAAACTGCAATTCTAGCTCCCAGTGAACATAAAGCAAAAAAAACCCGTGGGCAGTAAGAAATTACTTGCTCAAATGATTACAGTGTAATGATAGGGGCATTACTCACAAAAGCTGGTACCGAAGTGGAGCTAACTGCTTCACGTTTTTCTAAAAAAAATTAGCCTGAAATTTAATAAGCTGCACAGTAAAAGGACTTAAATCGCCAATTTGAGTAACTTCATACATACTTGAGCAGCTAATTATCACTTAACTTCTCAATCATGACAAATAGACAGGACAACTACTACTAGTGGTGTGCTTGAGCACAAATGGCGAGCGAGCCTTAAACTACACTATTATTAAATTTGATTTTAACAACTAACACTCAAAAGCTACTAAAATAAAGTCGAGTTTTTTTAATTACGTATGCGGTAAAGGGGATTCAATGTCATAGTAACCGCTCCAGCAACAGTTTGAATTGAAAAAGAAGCAACAAAATCAAATCACGTTATTTAAAATTTTCTTTGTGATATTCTTAATAGTAGTTGTAACGCACAATACTTTCACACAACTGAACATACCTACGCAAGACTTACCTTCGTGGTTCGTCTAGTGGACAATGAATTTTTAAGTAAATACTGTTGAGTAGAGCTTATAACTGTGACAAATAGCGTATTAACTTACCACCGCCACTAACTCGAATAGAAATGGAGCTCCCATACGTTTTTGAGTTTTAACTGCACCCGCAAAACAATTCAAAGCGGTAAACAATTCAATTTCTAAGGTGATACGGGTAATGGTCGCTAAACCGGAGGATTCTGTTTAGTGAAGTTTGGGACAGGGTCGAACGTCGAGCGAACACAAAAATACGGAGGGTCAAAGTACAAAATGACATACATACGTCCAAACATATATACATCCCCGATTTTCAATTGTGTTACCCCTGTAAGTGTCTTGCTTGCTACGCTCGCTCGCCAATAACCATTTCACATGTGTGCACTGAGAGTTAGATTGCTACCCACCCTTTACCATGTCATTGGCATAATGTATGCATCTCAAGGGAGACTGCACTAAATGAACTTCATCTTGCCTCCCCCTTCCCTAGTCTACACACATTGTTCCCTATTAGCTTAGATCACGTGTGAAGGAGTGACAAACAAGCACTGTGATAATTCATAGCAATGAACAACCACAGTATAAAAGATAATGATATTCACGAGATCACATGCCGGCCACTATTGTGAGTCTGTAGTTGCTACAGTATAAATACAATGACTACACTTGACCCATGAACATAGCTGCTTAAGTACATACAATGTAGATGAACATTATAATGATACAATTTAATTAGTAGATACATTTACAGTTGGGAAAGAACAGCAACAATCACACCACCACATCAGTCAGTGCCCACTTAATCGCTGACTTGGCAATTGGTAATACATACTGCATGCATGTACATACATAGGCAAACCTCCCACTTTAACTATTGCACTTGTTAAAACTCACACTTCTTTTCCGTGAACTGGTGCAGTAGACATGACTTGCCAACACCCATGTCACCTGGCACAAAACAAAGAGACAATAAAGCAATATCGATCATGAATCTTTTAGTTTATAATTTCATGCATGCTTGATAGAGCCATCATTAAATCACATCTACTGACTTTTACAAAAACTGCCACATGGACGGTAGCTGGTGGTGTATATAGCACTGCAAAGTGCCAGGCCTTATTGCTTAGGCTTTAAGACCATTCATAATTTGTTATGGTATGAATTCGATCCCCAGTGACAACCAAACATTTAATAACTCCAATATTGTTTGTAAAAGTGCCAACGAAAGAGAGAGAAAAACAACAACAACTAAGACCATGTTATTGATATAAGTTGGGGTGCCACACCCCCAGTACATGACTTATAGTTAATACTCGACCTAACCGGTTCTACCAATACCATAGCATTACATAACATGTGACTCTTAGCAAGTCCAACCCAAACTATACCAACTGTCAGCTGTGTGTGTATGTACGTACAACATTCTGATACCAATGTACAGTGAAAGCATTAAATGTGTTAAACACACAAGCATGTATGTGACCACCATTGAAATACATTGGTAATACATACAAGGATTAAAAGCAGAATAAGACATGTAACGCCAACTCTTTTACCAGAAGATAGGTCAACTACATATGAGCATTAGCTCATTATCTTATCCTAAATTAAGGGGTATCGAACATCCACGTATGCCACATGAGAGGAATCACTTTGGAGAAATATACTACACAAAGTAAAGGTAAGCCAAGACAATTAAGTTCATTGTACACAAATTACCAGTTGTCAACAATTTACTGAATACTCAGCATAAAATGTAAACTAAATGGTAAGTATTGATTAACTTTGTCTTCGCTGATATTGATTACACAGCTAAACTAATACTCTGAGTGAAGGGGCAACAGAAACACAAAGAAGTATACATTCTCTCCGCTTCTTTCAAACTTTGTTCTATTAAAAAATACCTTTTCATTCTAACTATATAATATATATACATACATTAGAACTTGAACATGAAAAATAACAACAACACAACAAACAAAAGGATGGCTGCATTCCACTAAACCACTTGTACCAGCCCACTTTCACTGGAGAAACATACGAGGCCAAGTTTTAAGTGCAGACTGAATATAGCTTCACATTAAAACCCTGTTCTGTGCAATGTTTGCAACTACATCTGACCAAATAGACCACACATTCTCCTGTATGTAGTGCAACAACTAAACCACTAGCCATACACTGCACCCTCCAATATAATCAAAATGAAAGGGAAAAGTAAAAGAAATAGCTACAGATATAGAATTATTATATTATTATCTGTGAAAATACTTTTAATTTCTTTAAACAACCACCACATCACTTCAAGGATAAGAGACAACTAGAGTCTTGATGTATGAGCCCTGATATCGAGTTATGGGCACTGTACAGTTAACAAAAAAGGCATACCACTAACTAGTATTGGGCGATTTTCAATTTATAAGCAACGATTATTCCCATTTCTGAATATCTAGATTATCCCGATTATTGCCAAAAAGTTAAACAATTTTTTTAATCATTAAATGTTCAAATAAGTAACAGTACAACATTGATGAAATGATTTTTCAGATCAGAAAGTAAATGGTTAAATACCAAACAAAAATAGCGATTATTATAATTATGCCAGGAACACTAGTTTGTTTACACTTTCTGGCAGCAGGCGGCTGCGACCATTCGTTATGTGACCTGCCAGGCTGAACATTCTTTCAGAAGGAACACTTGTTCCACAAACACAGAGATATTTTCTTGCAAGTTGTGTCAAATTAGTAAAACGTGAATGTTCTACTTTCCACCAATCTAATGGATCTGCATCCATTTCTATAGAAGCCATATCGAGGTAAGAAGATATTTCAATATTTAACTTCTCACGTGGAGAAAGTAAATCATTCTCATGATTAGGCTGTTCTTCAATATGTGACAGTACTGCTGCTAATCCTATTAATTTTTTTTTTAGGTGGGGGTGATGTCCCGGCAGCTCCAGGTGACGATTCTGTGGTTCCAGCATTACAAGCCATTGATCTCATGCATTCATCTATTATTCTTGAATTTATTTCTTCTTTATTTTCTAGGTGCCTATTTTTTAATCTTGGATCCAAAAAACTTGCCATTGATAGAACTGCGAGTCCAGTGCTGTCACTGTATCTGCCCTGCAAATCAGATAAGATTTTCGATTTCAAGCTGTCCCAAGTTTTATCGCCGTAGCTTTAGCCATTCCCGCTATATATCACCTAACCGTTCCCTTCGTTAGGCTTATTTAATACAATTTTAAGAACTAAATCGATCTTTTTGCGACGTCTACGCATGCCGCGTTGTGCCCGATTTTCCCATAGACAGTCACATATATGGATCACAAGATCCACTGGTCCAAAGGTCGGTAGTTGCAGCATAACATTCAGCCTTTGAAACAAGTGGCTTAACTGTATTGGCTCTCACTAAACTATATAATGCTGGTATTTCAATTTCAGAAAATGCTTTCTTGTTGGAATTTCATATTTTGGATTTAACTTTGAAACCAAATGCTTAAAACCCGGTTTACTTACAGTAGAAACAGGAATGGCATCTTTAGCGATGAAGTAAGTAACAGCTTTGTTTATCTCTATTGCCTGACAACTTTTTTAGCCGGGTACTTAGCTTTTCTTGCAATAGTAACTTCAAGAGTAGGCTGTGAATTGCTACTACACTCACCCTTTTTTGGAATTTTTTGTGAAGAAATTCCTGCGTAAGTTGAGGGATGATGTTCCTGTAGATGCTGCCAAAGATTGGTAGTGTTATTGCCTTTCGCTTGAACGCTTTACCGCACGTTAAACAGAGTGGGCTGTGTTTCTTCGCTTTCTATGACCTTGCCTTTGTCGTCCACACGAATCCCAAACTCGTTCCAGACACAGCTTTTTGTGTTTCTCTTTTTGACGACAGTGGCTCCGGCGACATTAAGCACGTTGACAGACATTTTTTTCACCTTAGGGCTTCCAGCAGGATTGTATTGTGCGCATGCGCGATTATCGTCGGGAAACACGATTAAATAATCGAGCGGCCATAAAATTGCGGTATAATCGGTAAACCGCTCAATACTACCACTAACACCTCATGTTGGCTGAGAATGTTTTAGTCTCTAGGTTCAGTGCTCACGAAAACACGCACACACACACATACATATATATATATAAACACCACACATACACACTGTAAAGGGGTCAGAAATATATGGCCGATAAAAATCATCAATCTTTCAAAAATTAAAAAAAATTAATGGGAGTGTTATGAAGCTACATCCAAATCGTTAAATTCACCATAGTTAAAAAAAAAAAAAGTCCAGATATGGACTAAAGTAAATACATGTCATATCACACTTAGACCGGAGAGTTGACTAGAACACACTCACACACACACTCTCTCTCACACACACATGCTTACACACTCACACTAATACCCACAAACTCACACATATTAATATATACACATACAAACACACTCACGCACACCACACATCACACACACCCACGCATACACACTCACACACACATTCATGCCCAAACACGCTAACATCACATAAACTGCACACAAAGATCTTGGATCATCCTTCAACACATCTACAGAAATACTTAAAGTATAAAAGGAGAAATAGCTCATTGTAGGACAATATTAATGACAAACTTTCATCAGCTACATACATGTCCATCTGCTATTAGACCACAACCTTATCCTGAAAAACCGATCAAAAGCTGCCTCCCAGTAGGGGAATCATCACTTCCTAACTTATAGAGCAGCTTTATATGACCTTTATTTCCATGCCCCAAGTGACACACTAGAATTGCATCCCAAATGGATACACATGCACAGGCTTTCTCCCTCCCGTGATCTTACAAACCAACATGAATGGTAAATTCACATGTGAAAATTGCTAATACGATCTCTCTCCTTCTATTTCCCCTACCCATTTTTTTTTCCCATTGGTACTATATAAGTATACTCAGAGAAAGGATGGAGAAATTTTTACTAAAGATCACCATCCAGGAATATTTCATGTCAAGCATTTCACTCTCCCTCCAGAGCTAAAATAATTAAACGCTTGAAATTATTAAAAACTTGCAAATGTTAATTACAGAAAAGCCTAAAATAGTTTCCTTTGATCATCGTGAGCTTCTTTACGAGTCAAAAGAGTAACACCAAAAGTTGGAGCCTTTCAACCTAATCAGTAACTTACTTGAAGAAGAACGAGATGAAGATAGACTTACGGCAGCCTACACAGATCCCTACCTTTACAAAACACTAGCAAGGTTTAAAAAATACCCACTCTACATACTGTGAAGACCATATCTATGCATATCATACATATAGGGAAAAAATGTCCAGTTTATAATACACTGTCCTGCCAACTGCCGATACCACTGCCAGTACAGTCAATGCAAATTGTGCACAGCTACGCAGAACATTAAACACACCACCAAAATGTTCCGTCTTACTCATTACCATAAAGATGTCTTCTTAGCCAATCCTTTCACACGGGCATGCTGAAAGTTTCACCCCAGGGAAATTACATGCAGAATGCCTTTTTCTCTCGTTTTTTGTTTTTGTTTTTTTGTTTTTCAGTGTGAGTCTGGTGCTGAAATTCAATAAGGACGCATAGTGTATTTATGCATGCATGCATTGCCATCAATACAGTTAGTGTGTTTACGTGCTCGTACAATGGATTTAGCAACCACTCTATTTATAAAAAACAACAATATTTCATCGTTGACCTAATAATACAAAATGTATTTCCCAGCTCATCTAATCCCACTAACCCCACCCCTCTATAGCTCCACCCACTAACCCCACCCCTCTATAGCTCCAGTTTACATCACAGATGGAATTTCAGTATAACCGCTATGCTATGCTTTATAGCCCATCCTTTGCAGCTGCTGTGCACACACCCACTTCTAGACAAGTACTTGATGCTATGCCAGTACTTGTTGATATGCCAATACATGATGCTATGCAGTCAGTTTGGTTCAGCGAGACTCCGGGTATCTCCTCAATCAAGTGATCTGTCTGAGGAGCTGCTTGTGCATGAGAAAAGAGGGCTAGCTGGCTTCTCTGCTGTTGTGTTGTTCCTTAACATGATTCCCACAAAGAAGAATACATACTTAAACTTAGAGTAGATAGTCACATGTCACAGCTGCATCCAGCAAGGGATTATCCAGAAATGAGTTGAGTCCAATTCCATTCCGATATTTCTATGTAACCAATCTTGCTCTGGAGAAGAAATGGACTTACAAAAGTTCATCTCTTAGCACAATTTACAATGTTGTTGTTCTTCTACTACTGATCAGTGCAAAATCAGTTATAGAGTCTGCACCATCACACTCCACCCTCATCACACGTGGATTACGTCATTATAGAGAGAGAAAGAGCCAATAGGAGGCTAGGGAATATTTACAGTTTAGACTACGTCAAGGTGAGAGAGAGATACCAGCCACACCACCAAAACTTATAAGGCAACAATTTAATAACACTTGTTCGCAGCAAAACATTACTGTCAGATCTATGCTTATTAAATATAGTCCAAATCACTCAATTAGTGTGCTCGCTCACCTGTGTATTTCAGGCATAAGTCACTCATTGCCTAATTGTGTGTAACAAGAGAAAGTTAAAAGTTGCTGTGCTTGTCTATGTGCTTATAAACAAACAACAGGGCGAGTCACACTAGGAAAAGGGCACGAACTAGGCCACACCCCTACTCCAAACCCAGTTTCACACTTTTTACTTACCTATAATGATGTACTTGAATATGTACGAGTAATTGTAAGGTCCCGCAGACATCTTGAATCCTAGAACCCTAGCTTTGCTGCTGCCAATAAAAGCTAAAACCCCGGAGCAGGGTCTCGAGTTTAACTACTTACGGAGGGAAGAACGTCAGGCGTCTAGCAGCTCTAGTATTGCATTAGAAGTTCAGGAAGTGGTTGTACTATGTGACCGCGCCAAGACAAGCAAATGTAAAGCCTTCTAAATTAAGAACCTTCCTTTCCCCTACTAAAAACTGGTTAGCCGAAGGTTTGACGTACGTCGGTCCCAAACACAAGTCACGTGACAAAAATTTGGAAGGCTCGGAGTGGGTGGGATGGGCAAAAAATGATAAAATGTATGTACACACACACACGAACAAACTCTATTGAAAACATTCACATTTGGCGACCCATTACCCGACTGAATTTTAAGTGCTATGGTCAGCAGACTGACTAGTCTGGCGTAGCCGACCCTTTACCTCTTCTATATTGGGGAATGGGGGAGGAAAGGGTCTGGGGACAGTAGTACTAATGACCAGTTCTAGCGCCAGATTCTGGCGCTAACCACTAATTTTAAAAGTTTACCGCAGAGGTTTAATTACGGATAGCCGTTTGATTGCGAATTTTTCTGCAAACTTGAGAGGCTACAAAGGTATGGCTAGTGGAGACCGAGCTGAAGCTGTAAAAGTGGTGGCGGAAGGAGTAGCTAAGCGCTTGGGATACAGCGGCTTGAAGAGCTTACAGGAGGAAGTGGTAGTAAGCTTTGTTACAGGACATGACGTTTTTGCAATTCTTCCCACTGGCTATGGAAAGAGTTTATGCTACGTCTGCTTGCCAGAAGTTTTTTATTTACTGGACTCACCACCACTACCTTCCATCATCATAGTAGTGTCACCACTAACAGCAATCATTGAAGATCAAGTAAATATTGTTTTAATGTTATTAGAAGTTTGCTAATCAACTAGCTGATAACTGTACATATAGGTGCAGCTCTACTCGTCCAAGGGTGTAGCTACTGGTAGTGTCACAGGAGAGTCCAGTGCAGCTATGCTGGACAGTGTGTATAGAGCTGAGCATCAGCTGTTGTTTTTCACAAAGTGGCGGAAACTTTTGCAGAGAGATGACTATAGACAAAGAGTGAAGGGAATGATTATTGATGAAGCACATACTGTTAAGAAATGGTAAGTTGTTTACAATAGGTTTTTCTAAAAATGCAAGCCAGTTATACATTAAAACTATGCAAGAAGATGTATATTTTATGTTGGCTGTTGATAATTGCAGGGGAGAAACATTTAGACCAATCCTGACCCATATAGGTGAAGTCAGAAGTATTTTGCCTGAGTCTGTCAACCTTTTGGCCTTGACTGCTACAGCAACTACTACAGTTCGTACCAGCGTGTCTGAAATACTTGGCCTACAGAATCCTATTGTTATTGTAATGTCACCTTGCAAGAACAATATTGTGTATGCCGTAAGTAAATTTAATAACATAGACACTTTCGCACCCTTACTCGATCGGTTACGTACGGATGGAGTAAGAGCACCTAGAACAATTATTTACTGCCAAAGGTATGATGATTGTAGTAGTCTATACATGTATTTTAAGCATGGGCTAAAAGAGAAGTTCACATACCCCACTGGAGCTCCTGACCTATCAAAATTCAGATTGGTGGAAATGTTTTGCGGATGCACTGACTTGGAGGTAAAGAACCAGATCATCAAATCATTTGGATCAGAATCCCAGCTACGTATAGTGTGTGCAACTATTTCATTTGGGTTAGGAGTCGATTGTCGCGATGTAAGGCAAGTAATTCATTTGGGGTCACCCGAAGACATAGATGCCTATATTCAAGAAACTGGTAGGGGTGGAAGAGATGGAAAGCACTCGTTAGCTTTACTCTTAAGCCACAAGCGAGGAGGGAAATTTGTGTGCGAGAAATCAATGCTACAATACGAGAATAATAGCACTATTTGCAGACGAAACTTATTATTTCAAAATATAGACAATTACAAACCATTTCAAACTGATTACAAGTGCATGTGTTGTGATGTTTGTAAGCGTGTTTGTCAATGTGGATCTTGTTTTGATAATCAAAAATCATTTGTGTATTTGTAATATTGTCAATTCATTAATTACATTAAAATTTTACATGTCCCTGGATCCAATCAATAATCACAGCTGAAGGTTTCGCATGCAGAATATTCCTTGGATTGGGGAAAGATGGGTAATACCTGCCAGTAATTTCAGTGAAAATAGACATTTCTTGTAACTCTTTTAGAATAATGTTCATGTCAGCTCTTGAGTTCGGCACATTGTGAGCAGAAGAACCACTATCTGAAATTTTGTTGTCTGCATCAAAAGTGTCCATTACTGCTGATATTGTTCCAAGGGCCTCTGCTACTCGCTGAATGCACTGGGGTGTCTTGTTTGCACCAAGGCTCTTAACAGCTGATTTACAAATACGTATCTGGTGCTCACAATGAAGATCATTGGGAATGTTTTTCCCAGGACAACCATGTACGTTAATGAATCTTGTCCATATAAATTCCATTGCTTGGCGCTTAGATAAAATATAATCATAGTTGAGAAGAAAATTTAGGGTCTCGTTTGCATAGTTTTTTCTTCCCGAGTTTTGAAAAATAGGCAGCATATACCTGTAGCAACGCAAAACTCGATCACCATCTCCTTCCTTGATGGCATCTCGGAATTCCAGATAAAACAATCCAAAACTCAATGCTTGCTTCGCATACAAGTAAATCCTGTCATCTTGACGAGAAGAAGAGCTTTGAGGGTCCGATGCAGAAGAGTTGTACGTAAATGAGAAAAATGTCTTCATGAAATCATCTATAATATGATTTAAGACTTTCCCTCTCTCACATTCAGGCTCCATCCAAGTATCTGTACCTTTGGGAGCATAATTTGTAGTTGGAATTTCATGCATTTCTGACATACCCAGCATTTTCATGGCAGCAGCAACTATAAGACACTCTACAACCAAAACGATAAAATCATCACATGCGTCAAAACTCTCAATCGGCACTTTGACCACATTACTGCGATTAATAGTGTTTCGAAGTTGATAAAGTGTCCCATGTTCAGTGACTGACTTGGCCGAATAATAGTACTTCCAGAGAACCTATACAGAAAAAGATAATATTAATCTCATCTACTATCTATACGTTCTGTTTACTTATCTTACCCCCAATAAGTTTGCCTTTGTATGCCAATCCTCCAAAGTAGGAATGAGACCTTCTAGCCGCTTTGATGGTGTTTCACCATTAAGTTTAGCCTTTATAGCTGACTTGGCTCTAGCTGCAGTCATCTGATCTCCACCAATAATTACTTTGTGCATCCTTTCATTCACCACTTCTACTCTGTCAGCCTCGCCAACAGCTACTTCTTCAGTCCATGAGACAGACGGAACAAACTGGTGTAAATGAGCCATTATATCTACCATATCTCCTCCTTTTGCTTCATTTTTTAATAGGACACCAAGAGGAATCTGTAGTACATACATACATGCATATATATACATACATACATACGTATGTACGTGCGTGCATGCATACATACATATACATACATACATACATACATACATACATACATACATACATACATACATACATTATACATACATACATTTAATACACACGCTTTTTGGAATTTAACACTTAAACAATATCCTGACACAACAACACATAATTAACTGATGTCTCTGCACACTCATGTAAAGCTAGTATGAATAAAGCTTACCACTTCTGATTTGCTGCTCATTTCGTTGTAATAACGATGCTTAATATGCCAATCAACAAGACCATCAAAAGTCATTCCAAAATAAGGAAGATGAGTGCATAGTATCCTGGATATCAGTATGGAAATGTTGGCCTTCAAGGATTGGTCGTCATGTGGTGTCGGCAACAATGACTTAGCAACTGATCTAACATCTAAACATGAATTATCAATTCTAACATCAGATAGAGCACTAAAATCTATTCTGTTTAGGACACCATACGAGTAGAAATAGTGCAGCGACTCAGTCTGTCTGTCTGAACGCATGTGACGTCTTCGAACATTTTTATCTAAATTGTCCCCACACAAACGAAACCCGTTCCATGCTGGCTTGCTGTATTCTTTTTGTATTAGAAGAGATCTTTCCAATACTTCTGGTGGTCTTGCAATCTGCAATTCTTGAGATACAAGAGAATCCTCAGTCATGTTATCAAGAGCAAAATCATCTGATGTGCAGCTCTCATCACTAGAAGAGAACATTTCATCTGTGTTAATATCATTCTCTTCTTGCTCAGACATTTCTTCTTCAGACTCAGACTCTGATTCAGTGTCTGATTCAGTGCCCGATTCAGAAGAATCAAAGATGCAAAATGTTGCACTGTCAAATTCTTCTCCCTGTTCTCCTTGTGTTTCCTACATATTGACGATAATATTAAGGTTTTAAAAATTACAGCCAAGGTCATATCCAGGGAGTGGGGAAGGGGGACTTATGCATCTCTCCCAATTATCTAGCTATATTATTTTAGTCCCCTTCCTTTGTATAAACTTTATCATCACTTACAGCTTCAACATCAGTAGGCAGAGATGGCAACAGTGAGTCCCTCCATTCCCTGACAGGCTTGTCATAATCTTTTCCCAAGTCCTTCACCATCCTTATTGTTGTTTTGTGAGAAACTGACAGGAATATTTTCTGCAACCTCTCATACACCTACCCGAACAGTATAATTAATTTGAATCATCATAAAAACATTTTTCTTACCTGTTTGCCACTATGTCCTGCATACAGTAACAATGCTATGATTTTGTGAACTAAATTCATTCGGCAATACCTGTATTTCAACAAAATTGCAAAACACATACCAATAGCTGCCACCCGATTTGACCGGGGTTGCTTGGTTTTTGTACATGCCATAAGTATTTGATACATCAGTGGAGCATTGCATTCAATCTCTGAAATAAATACTTTCCATTTGAACTCCTTCATAGCATTACAATCTCTCTGGAGTACTGAATTTACTTCAACTGAACACAACATCTTCATCTCACTATGTATCAAACGTGCAACTTTCTGCATAATGTATTCCCTTATTCTGGGATCAGCAAAGCACTGATCAGCAACACCTTTCTTATGCCCTCTTGCGGCTGCTTTGCTGATGTGTCTTCTGTGCGGTGTTTGCAGTTGATATTGCTTTATACCTGATTTGTTGCCAATAGCCACCTACAAATTAAATCAAACAGCTTTAGTCATAATTTTATACGTGTAAAGTAATAAGATACATCAACCTTTACTTTCTTTCCTCATCCATGTGGATGTTAATCAGCATAGCTAATTGCACCATGTGGACTAATTACCTACTTATAACATTTCATATTCTTTGCTCCATTTAGTGCACATATTGGTGGAACTACACACACATACACAGCATGCACACATACACATACACAGCATGCACACACACAGACATACACACACCACACCTATGAATGCCAAGAGGCAGGACTTTGTAATGGAAAGTGGTTAGCTATTGGGGAGTGGTTAGCTATGCACCTCTGTGGGAAACTTGCTGGACATGTCAAAAGCTTAACAGAATTTAAGACATTAACACGCTTTTGAAGTAACTAACTCATTCACCATGTTTATAGATAACAGAAGTGCTTCTGTAAAATCAGCCAGCTAAGGCTAGTACACCACACACACACACACACACACACACACACACATACACACACACACACACACATTCACACACACAAATTAAAAAAGTAAATTCTTTTGATACCACCCTGCACTAGCAGGCACTGTGAGCTGTGCAAAAAAGCTCGGCTAGGAACTCACAAGCTTTCCTCATAGCAAGTGATGTGCTGGTGGGAGGCTGAAAAAATAGAAAAAGCCAGATGAAGTGTGGTAGTGGGAAAGGCGGGGACACAACCACACAACCACCACACACACACACGCACATACACACTGAGTTCGACTCTGCGCTCAGCTAATTCAGGTTTTATGTGAGTCAAGGAGATTAAAATACGGATTACCAATATCAAAAACATTTTTTGCTTTTTCAAATTATCACAATACAAGTTCACAAATTAACTCATTGACTACTGAATACCAGGAGGCTGATTTTACAAAAATATGTACAAAGGTCATTAAAATATTAATAAAGACTCTAATAAAGGCAAGTAAATACATATGCTTCTGAAGTAAAGCTGCACTTGCCCTATTGAAGGTTTCTAATAGTCTAAACAGGCCACACCTACTATTATAAAAGGCCACACCTACTTTAATTACATCCGAATTTTATTGCACTCTAAAACATTTCTCTATACTTCTTGTTGTATCTTGGGCATAGAATGAGGTAGATTAAAAAAAAAAAAATTGTGATTCAGAACAAACTATTGACTTCATTGGTTCCAATTGAAAAAGCTTTATCATTTACACCAACCAAGAAATAAATCAAACATTAGGAATAATAAAATGATGAAAAAATGGTTACAAGGATGTGAAACTTCTCAAAACAAACACCAATGCACATGTGCCTCCTCCCACCACCAGATTCTGGATTTGCTCTAGCTAATAAAAGAGACTTGGTTAGCTGTTCCACTAACATTATATGGAACTGCTGATTGGTCTTGATTCCAGAATCAAGATTATTTTGTCTGAACATAATAGATAAGTTCAAGATGCAACACACACACATGCTCACACATGTACACATACACACAGTTACTAATTCAATATCTGATCATCTTCACTGTCTTGCTGTTCATCCT
>WLWD01003745.1_pt1 | contig 16190 bp, 13 predicted proteins | sample 6712731 | NCBI WGS metagenome assembly WLWD01 (sample SAMN12718690, study PRJNA576275) | sponge metagenome | isolation source: marine sponge | host: Mycale hentscheli | place: New Zealand: South Island, Marlborough, Capsize Point | collected 2014-11-01
AGGCTTACGGCCTATCTAGTCACAGGCTCACTGCCCATGTATTCTCAGGCTCGCTGCCTATATACTCTCAGGCTCGCTGCCTATCTATTCTCTGGCTCGCTGCCTATCTATTCTCAGGCTCGCTGCCTATCTATTCTAAGGCTTACGGCCTATCTAGTCACAGGCTCACTGCCCATGTATTCTCAGGCTCGCTGCCTATCTATTCTCAGGCTCGTTGCCTATATATTCTCAGGCTCGCTGCCATTCTATTCTAAGGCTTACGGCCTATCTAGTCACAGGCTCACTGCCCATGTATTCTCAGGCTCGCTGCCTATATATTCTCAGGCTCGCTGCCTATCTATTCTCAGGCTCGCTGCCTATCTATTCTAAGGCTTACGGCCTGTCTAGTCACAGGCTCACTGCCCATGTATTCTGGGGCTCGCTGCCTATATATTCTCAGGCTCGCTGCCTATGTGTTCTGGGGCTCGCTGCCTATGTGTTCTGGGGCTCGCTGCCTATGTGTTCTGGGGTTCGCTGCCTATCTATTCTCAGGCTCACTGCCTATGTATTCTGGGGCTCGTTGCCTATCTATTCTCAGGCTCACTGCCTATGTATTCTGGGGCTCGCTGCCTAGGTATTCTCAGGCTCACTGCCTAGGTATTCTCAGGCTCACTGCCTATGTATTCTCAGGCTCACTACCTATGTATTCTCAGGCTCACTACCTATGTATTGTCAGGCTCACTGCCTATGTATTCTCAGGCTCACTGCCTATGTATTGTCAGGCTCACTGCCTATGTATTCTCAGGCTCACTTCCTATCTATTCTCAGGCTCACTGCCTATGTATTCTCAGGCTCACTGCCTATGTATTCTCAGGCTCACTGCCTATCTATTCTCAGGCTCACTGCCTATCTATTCTCAGGCTCACTGCCTATGTAATCTCAGGCTCACTGCCTATTTATTCTCAGGCTCGCTGCCTATTTGTTCTGAAGTTGCATTATCTGATCCACATGTGCAATTCACACAGAACTTTAAGCCGGCATTAGCTATTCAGTCAAGTGATCGTGTCTTAGTAATAACAATGGGTGTGCCTGGTGGAGGCAGCAACAGACACAAGTGAGATGGAGCATGTCCTGATTGCGTAATGGGGTAATTGAGTGAGCGCCGTGTAGATGCATACGAGAGCCAGGGGAGGGTTGAACAGTAATACTAGGATACAGGAGTAAGTCTTGGAGTCACACGCCACTTGACTATGGCAAGAGTGGTGTAGAAAGTAGTGATGGTACTGTTAGCACGTAAGGTTAGATTCTCCACCCAATAGGGGTGTGGCGGTCAGACAGATCATACCTGGGTATGGGGTCCGTCACGTATTAACCACTACTGGTGGCATTCTCCTTCACCCGACGGCCACTACCCTGGTTGTGTTCCTAGAGTCTACTTAAACTTCAGTGTGCAGTGAAAGCAGATGAGTTGGGAGTATACAGTACTCACCAGTCCTGGTTTACTGAAGCTGTGCCCATTCGGGTTACCCGAGACAGACATGGTGGCTGGAGTCATCCAGGTACCAGGCCCTGATCACAACTCCAAGGTCGGTGGCACCACTCCCTTCTCTAAGGAACCAATACGTAGTCACTGGATGGCCACATCACAAAGCCAGTGAGAGGGAGAAGGTTGGGGGTCAAGGGTAGTTCAGCAGTACTCTTGTCATAATGCTCAGTTCTTACTGTGTATGCTTGTCTGTACTTACTTTCACAGGTATACAGCCTACTACCATTGGTAAGAGAACTGTCAACCCCCTTTCCTAACCTATTACTTATAGCCTTGGGGGTGTAGGCCGCCTCCTGTGCAGGGCAATTAATGCTAATTGCCACTGACCTGCCGAGTCTCTCACCCCCAAGGCCACACAGGGGGGTGGGTCCAAGGTCATACCGCTGCCTCACGCAAGGAGCATGCTCACACATGACTGCTGCTCACATCAGCTCAGACTGCCAATCTGTAGTTTAGGAGGATGACAGCAGGTAACCATACCAATAAGGCAAATTGTAGTTAAAGGCATTTAAATCATTGAGTAACCCTGACAACACCTGAAATTCAGCTATGCATGTTTGAGACTAACCATTTCTACAAGACAGACACAACAAATGAAGGCTACCACCTACATGTGCTTGGACGGTTAGTGTGATATAAACGCAATTGACAAATGATAAAAATCCCAAATAAATATTTACTTAGCATGAGAGATTCATTCGTATCAAGTGAAACTGAATTTCTTTACAGACAAGTCCCAATACTGGTGGGTACCATGTGCAGGAAAAAAAGAAAACATCAACTAGAGCACCAAGAGTGCAACCCTCAGCAAAAGTCAGTTTCGTTTGTTCAATAATTTGTGCTAACAAAGTCTAATGAAGTCTAATGAAGTCTAATGAAGTTCTTAGATTGTCAGCTTATAAAAGCAGGCATACTTGCAGTTGATGATAGAATCACACCTCCAGCAATAACAACGACTTCCTTCCTAACACAAGATGCACCAGACGAATATATCTGCACTGGTCATAGAGCAGCACTCATTGTAGTGTCTGTCTATTCTCTTGTTGTTGTTTTTTAACTTGGCTGAAATTCAAAAAGTGGCAAATCAAGGAAACTTAAAATAGTCCTCTAGTGTGAGTTCCTCTCTCTCAATACTATCTTTAAGATCTGCTGTTGAAAGAGTGAATGAATGAATGAATGAATGAATGAATGAATGAATGCCAAAGAGACTACTATAACCCTCACATGCATGCACAATGAGGAAATATCAAACCACAACAACCAACTGTGACACAATTTCAATTATCATTGCTACCTTGAAGAACCAGAGCACTGGATCTGAGATCCTGAAGAATCCTGGAGTAGAGTTGCTAAGATAGTGAGAGATTGTGTCATACCCAATCAAAAAAAACCCAAAGGCACTGGCAAAAGCATCCTGGTGTTTCTAAACAACAACAACAAAACATAAAACAATAAAACTAGCTATAACATTTCACATTAATATCTTTTCACTGAGTCCTTTTAGTAAATTATAGGCACATTTATTAATAGAAATTCAACTCAATAAGAATAATAAATAGCTTGGTAAAACTATTGTCTTTCAACTACTACCCAAATGGAAGTTTTTCACACTAATCATTCCTCCATGATGGGATTTCATTCATGTGCGAAGGTAATGGAAAATGAATAATACTCCACTTCGAAAGACGCCACCCTCTCATCCCTCCACACTGGCCCCACCCTCTCATTCCTCCACACTTGCCCCACCCTCTCATCCCTCCACACTTGCCCCACCATCTCATTCCTCCACACTTGCCCCACCCTCTCATCCACTTGCCCCACCCTTCATCCCTCCACACTTGCCACCCTCTCATCCCTCCACACTGCCATTACCCTATATCCCTCCACACTTGCCCACCTCTCATCCCTCACATTCCCCACCCTCTCATCCCTCCACACTTGCCCCACCCTCTCATCCCTCCACGCTTGCCCCTCCCCCACTAATGAAGCAACTGCTACACTCATTTATATTTGTACATACAAAGAAAGTGCCTCACTTCCTTCTTCTTCTGGTAAAAAACAACAACAACAACAAACAATGAACAAACAAAAACTACAGGCTTTTAAACTTTACCTCCACTTACCAGCACAATGACATAGCGTCTTTCTTTAGGGTTTCGGGCAAATGCAACTTCTAACAGCATGAAGCCAGCTTTCTACAGAAGTCAGAACAATTCACTTGCATAACCACTGGATTACCTGACCATTTCTCAAATGTGTTCCTCTCATAGGACACTACACCCACCCACACCACACCCACTACATACTTACCATGAAGAAGACAATGATGGAGCAGATGAGTACCCAGGCCGCACTTTCACCACTGTACCGTACATCCGTGTGCAAGCTATCATTGGAGCAAGCCCGCTGTACGTGTGTATTAAACAGAAGTATATGCATAGAAGAGATTATTCGAGCTGAACTGTAATACACCAAATATCTACCCAGAAGTCTATGCATAGAAGATATATACAGTCGAGCTGAGCAGGTAACACACCAAGTACCTACCCAGAAGTCTATGCATAGAAGAGATATATAGCTGAGCTGAGCAGGTAACACACCAAATCACTGCAGCAGTTAGCCAAAGTGGGTAATTGACAACATATATTTACGCTATTCCTGCGAATCTTGGTCAGCTATCGAGGTATTGTGCAGTACAACAACGACCCAGTACGCAAACTCACAAATTGAGTGTCGCAGTGTTCGTAGTCGAAGCAGTTACCTCCGTCGATGAAGCCAGGGTCTACCGTAGTGGTAGTCATGTCAATGGCAACTTCTTTCTCCTGGCCTAACGAAAGGCAGCTTCTATTATTATTTGCAAGTAGTGTGGCCTATTTCCGATCGATTGCTACTCCCGTCCAAATGCGTTCTCATGCAACCTCTACAACTTTTGAATCCCTTTACTATGGAGCGTTATCGTGCCACAATTGACAAGCGGGGTGGTAAACTGTATCGTTCCTATTAAAGGCGGTCAAAATGAAGGCGGTAGGCGGTCAAAATGAAGGCGGTAGGCGGTCAAAATGAAGGCGGTAGGCGGTCAAAATGAAGGCGGTAGGCGGTCAAAATGAGGGGGTAGGCGGTCAAAATGGAGGCGGTAGGCGGTCAAAATGAAGGCGGTAGGCGGTCAAAACTTTGAATTTTGACCGCCTTCATTGTGACCGACTACCGCCTTCACAATGTCACCTTATAGTCTACCGCCTTCACTGTCACCGTCTAGTCTACGCCTTCATTGTCACCGCCTACCGCCTTCATTGTCAGCGCCTCCTACCGCCTTCATTGTAACCGCCTACCGCCTTCATTGTAACCGCCTACCGCCTTCATGTCACCGCCTACAGCCTTCATTTTTACGGTAGCTACTAATACCCGGGACGGGACGGGACGGGACGGGACGGGACTAGCTACTAAAACCCGGGACGGGACGGGACTAGCTACTAAAACCCGGGACGGGACGGCGAAACACGCGCGTGGGAAGGGGGGGGGGGGGGGGGGGGGGGGGGGGGGGGGCACGCGGTTCCTACTAAAAAAAGTGGTTAAATGGATGGTTACCGTTGCTGTATGGCTTCAGATTTCGACAGTGCAGGCCCGTAGCCAGAGGTTCCCATTGGGGGGTTCGGATTTTAAGACGCAATAAGCCACACCTACTTTTGTTTCCTCGTTAATTCTTCTACAATACTAAAAAACGAAAGATAAGTGCACTAATTTGTTCTAGCTAGGTATTCAACTTCAAAACTATAATTCATTAAACACTGTTGATATTCGAGAGAAAAGCGGTATTATTCTCGTGTAACCAGGCTTCTAACCACTACGGTGAGCTGTATCTAAACAGTGCAACATTAATTCGCCTTATCCGTACTACAAGTTATTTAATAGTACGGCATGTGAACTGCCCGTTCAAAATGTATTGGAAAAATCGAGTGAAATAGCACTGGACCAAGTGAAATGTCACGGTAGCGAAGTAAGAGTAAGTGCGCAAACATGCAGCTCTAGCCTTGGAAATGTACAGTTGTAGTTTCTAGTTGGAGACAACGTCATTCTTTAGCGCAAAAGCTATACCCCTATTAGACAGAGTTTTTTTCAACAGATTAGGAGGAGCCATCGATTAAAGCAAAATGATCTTTAGCTTACTGTAGTAGCTCGTGCAGTTTTATAAAGCTGGCATACTATTAGCGTGTGATAGCATGGGTAACCATGCTATTCGAGATTAATAGCACGAACAACGCGAGCGCTACTGATTCTTAATAGAACAGGTTACCCGTGCTATCACTCGCTAGTAGTAGGCCAGTGTGTGTTTTTTTTAATCATTTGCAGTGTAGCTACACTAGATAGTGCACTTACTATCTGTATATTTGAGGTTTAACTTTCTCAGACATTTCCGACGGCTCCCTTTCTAATCTGTTGAAAAAAATCCGTTGCTTGTGCTATTAATATCGAATCGCACGCACTTTATAAAGAATAGATGTAACGTAGCAAGCTTTACTCATGTCGATATGAGAGCGAAATTTGTATCCAAGGAGCTGAATGTTTATTAGGTCACTTGGACTCAGACTAGGCCAGAAACAGCTGATAATTCAAGCTTAGGTTCAGCACAATTGAACAGATGACTATATTCCAGAAGTTATATGTGGGGCGTGGTTAAAATGTTTACTTCCGGTCACTCTAAAGGGGGGTTCGACCGAACCCCTCGAACCCCCCCTGGCTACGGGTATGCAGTGGTCGTGCTGGTGGCAGTAGTGAGGATTGTGCTGGTCGCGCTGGTCGTGATGGCAGTAGTGAGGATTGTGCTGGTCGCGCTGGTCGTGATGGCAGTAGCGAAGACTGTGCTGGTCCTGATGGCAGTAGCGAAGATTGTGCTGGTCGTGATGGCAGTAGTGGAGATTGTGAGGGCGTTTTGTTTGTAAAGCAGATGACCATTGCAGTTCAGGAAGCTATTGTAACTCTTTACAACCCACCAATGGAAAGGGCCATTTCTTCTCCACCAGTAAAACCGAAAGGAGGACAAGGTTTTCTTTATGTAGCAGAGAGCAGTGCAAATGAAGGTAGCTACTGAGTTAGTCATTATAGCTAGCAGGTTGTTAATTTTATATAATTTTTTCTCTTCAGATGATTGGAGATGTGACCAATATCGGTGGAGAAATCAAGGAGTCACCAAGCTGCCAAGAGGGGATCCTGTTATTCGGAAAATGTATTTTGTTGCAGATACAAACAATGGCATTAGCAAGGATTTTCAGAGGAATGCGTATCAGTTAATTGGTTAGTGAAAATAGTGTCTAGTTAAATTGCAGTGACCTTAATTCAATTATATATTGTGGTGTGGGCTTCTTTTTACTAAAGCTTGATATCGAAGGCACTGACTGGTTAGATGAATGGTAGTCTGTACTCTTTTGACAAGAATTATCGTGTATGAGTTAATTAACAGTATAGCTAGAATAAATTTTGATACTAAGCAAAACTTAATTTAGATCTTGTTTCTTGTCTCATATAGGGAGGAAGAAAATCACTTTGATTCATTATGTGGGTAATGATAGCATAATGAAGGATTTTTCACATCGGAATTCAAAGTTACTCCTAGACCTTTCTTCAGAACCTGTCCGTCTTTAATAATAAAGTGTGATAGTCTTCTTATGGATAAGAAGCCTAATATTGTATATAAGAAAGAAATAGCGAGCAAAGGTTGTGTTTCTAAATTGGCACCAGTGATGAAACCAAGAAACTTGAAGCAGCTGCGAAATTTAAGATTTAAAGCACTTAACTCTAGCCGAATATCTCACGATTCATTGTACAATCTGCATGAGATAGCTTATGATCTGACAAATTTTGTATGGAAAATAACCAGCTTTCCAGATTTAATATGTATGTGTGGTCTTGATGACCTGATAGAGGATGCTAATAAACTTCTCATGCTTTCAAACACGTTTCAGTTGTTGTCGTATGACACAACATTTCAGTTGGGAGATTTTTATGTTTCGCCTCTCATTGCCCGATATTCTATTTTTGAGCAAAAACCTTGCGTACCTATTGTTTTCATGATACATGAACGTAAGTTTAGCTCAACCCATCAAGAAATGTTTCGTGAATGTGTGAAAAAAATTCCATCACTGAAGAGTTCACCATGTCCCATAGTGGTTGATAAGGAAAAGGCAATTATGAATGCAATTCACATGGAAATGCCAGGAATTCCTTTGTTGCTCTGCTGGAACCATTTATTTCGAGATGTTCGCATGTGGTGTCACAAGCATGGAGCACCATCTTCAGACATATCAGTTTATATTGCAGATATGAAAAGACTTTTTCATGCACAAAGTGCTGCTGAATATGACAGCCTACTATACAGACTGTTAAGCAGGATTGGGATGCTTCATTTGAAGAGTACTTTAAAAAGGAAATTCATAGCTTTATTTACAGCTCTATTGGACGCTGGGTTTTGGAGGCTAATAAAGTGTATAATCCTTACAGTGGAGTGACAAATAATCAATCTGAAGGCTTCAACAGGTAGGCAAGTTATACAATAATATTCTTGTAATTTTAATGGGTACAGATAGCATCAGTTATCTGGACTTCACTAAAAGTCGGTTCAATGAACACCTCTTAAAACCACACCCCTTTGCTTTGCAATAGACTTTTCTACTGTATTGTATAGGCAAATGAAATGTTAGGCTGTTTGGATAAAACAAAGAAAGATGTGCCTTAACTCTGCACTATGAATGAAATTTTTTGTGTAGAGTTTTGAAAGATCTTCAAGGATGGAAGGAAGCTCCAGTTGATTGTGTTGTCCTGTCGTTGTTTCAGCTTCAATCATTTTACTTGAATGAGGTTAAACGTGGGCTAGCAGGACTTGGGGAATACATTTTATTGCCTGAGTTTTGTAACCTTCATGAAGATTTTGTTCAGTCTTATGAAGGAAGATCTCCAAACGAAATTGTTAAATATATTAAGGATGGACAAAACACAACACATGAAGACATGGTACTAGAGCTATACTATATGTATACGTATAATGAGAAATAATAATCTATTGTTGTAGGCTGGGAATGACGTGAAAGATTTACCATCACAATCTAGTACAGTCAAACTACAGTCTCTATCGAGTGAAGCCAGAGCTCATCAGATCTTGGTTAATGACACCATTAGTTTTGACTCAAAACTCCATGTTTTCAATGTGAAAGGAGTGTCAGGAATTACTCGTGTTGTTTCCCTTTTCCCCAAAGTTTCATGCAGCTGTCCATCAACGAATGAATGCTACCACATAGTAGCAGCCAGGATGTTTTTGGGTATGACAGTGCCATGTAAGAGTGTGAAACGAAATATGTCTCAGTTGCGGAAAAATAGCAGAACGAGGAGAGAAAAAAAGAGTGGTAGGAAAAGACCACGTCCAAATGATGTTACAGAAGGTATTTTTACCACATGACTGTGTAATAGCTAGCTACCCATTGATTTCATGATAATTTGTTTTTCCTCTATGAAGATGCTCAGGCGGGGTTTTATGAACAGAACAAACTATCTCATCAAGATGATGCCTATATATCTGCTGATGAGACTACTTCAAAGTCTGGCCTACCAAGTAAGGCTGTATGGGGAACAAGATATCTAATTGACTGAGCAAATTAAAGTCCTAGATAATGTGTCCCACATGAGATTGGAATGCATGAGCTAAGGGGCAAAAAAGAAAATATCATAAAAGGCCAAAACAAGGATTTTGAATGACAATCAGATGCTTATCTGATACATGACTTGGTTTAAACATGTATAATTGGTTCTAGGGGATTATGATGTCGTGCCAGGACCTGACTCTATTTCTAATTCTCAAGTCACTGACATATCTCTGGTTAGAGCATGTAGTGTTATTGGTGTGCTTTACTAAAATGTGTTCGCTCATTATCTTCAGACAATGTTTGTGCACATAATACCAACCTATTACATAGCACTAGTTCATATGAATTTACATCTTCTTGTATTTTGTCTAAATATTCCATGTCATAGATTGCTGAAGCAGTGCAGGCTAATGTTCAAGACAACTCTTCCCAGAAACATAGTGTCTTTGCAGGAAGTAATTATATTAGGTAGCTGTGTAGTATTATTTTTACAAATAACTCTTTTAATAACTTAGATAGACGAAGATATGAGCAGTGCGAAGGATGTTTAAGTGATAATTGTGGAACGTGCATTTCTTGCAAGGACATGAAGAAATTTGGTGGCCCTGGAAAATTGAAAAAAAAATGTATAAAAAGAAAGTGTACGAGTGTCCCAGTAAAAGTAAGTGCTATGCTATAGTATACACGTGTCATTATAGTATACCTGCATTTATTATCGGAAAGGAATGTTTGAATGCCACTACAATCAAGAGGCAGAACGTCCCTCCACTTACTTCCTCTACCAGTGCAGTTGTGGTATGTAATCAGAAGTAAAAGTATTAAATAAATAATCTTTTGTTTTTATCATTAGGAATCAATTCGAACCAGAGAGTCAGTACTTGATAATGGAATTGTTGGCATGGATGACTTTTTGCAGCAATATTCACGTCGCAGGCATTCAATCGTTGGTGATGGAAACTGCCTTTTTCGTAGCTTCTCCTTTATTTTATTTGAAGTGGAGTCAAAACATTTTGACATTCGCAAACTGCTGGTGCAGTTCGTATCCCTGAACCCCAGCCACTTTCAGCCTTATTGCTTTCCATCAACAGTTGAAGCTCACACTGACAAGATGAAAAACAATCATGTTTGGGGAACACTATACCAGTGTTTGTTGCAATTGATAAAGGCAATAATAATAAGTATTATTGGGCTAAGTACTGCAAGTCTCCCACCCAACAAGCCAATCTGATTTTTCCAGCGGACCCTCACTTCACATTGCCAACTGAAAAAAGCCACATTGAAATATGTCATATATATAACAATCACTATGATGCTGTACTAAACGATGATGGGTGTATTCCAAAGACATTACCCTACAGTGGTACTACCTCATCATCTCTTGCTGTGGACTCTATTGTTATTACTTAAATTTCAATATCTGCACTGCTATCTTGCATTTTTGTATGATGTGATTGAAAGATGGTCACTATTTTTGGCATAGTCATTTAACCAGTGGGGGTGCTCTTCCAATGCTAATACTGTTTGATGGGGCGGAACTTAGGCATGATAGAGAGAGAGAGGGGGTGTTGTATGTAGTCTGGAAGTGTACGGCAATAGAATGGCATAGTCTAGTGTAGCGTAAATCCACTGATAAACTACACCCAATTGGGTTTATTAAAGCGTCCGAACTTTTTGAACATGTGGTAAGGGGCACCAATCAAAGGGGGAGGAGTTACAGATGCAAATAAACACTTTGTGGGGGTTGTTTGGGGCCAGAAAGAGGAATTTCCAAGTTTCAAAGCTGTAACTACATTCATTCCAGAGATAAGGTCTATACGGTTGGGTTAATTATAGCGTACACTTTGTGGGGGTTGTTTGGGGCCAGAAAGAGGAATTTCCAAGTTTCAAAGCTGTAGCTACACCTAGGGGCCCAAATCAAAGGGGGAGGAGTTACAGATGCAAATAAACACTTTGTTGGGGTAGTTTGGGGCCAAAAAGATGAATTAGCAACGCTCCCACAGTAATGACACTGTACAATTAATAGTAGTAAAATAGTCTCGTTCGTCCCGTCCCGTCCCGGGTTTTAGTAGCTAGTCCCGTCCCGTCCAGTCCCGTCCCGTCCCGGGTATTAGTAGCTACCCGATTTGTACCGCCTACCGCCTCATTTTGACCGCCTACCGCCTTCATTTTGACCGCCTACCGCCTTCATTTGCACCCGGTTCAGGAACTTTTTGAGGAAATCGTTTCCTATTCAAAACGGCTCTTTTACGGAAATTATTTCCTTCGAAAGTTCCCTCCAGTAGGCGTGGCTGAATTATAAGCTGGAACACCCCCCCACCTGAATTAGAACTGGTACGGATCGTCATGCGTACGTGCCCACCTCTCCACGTTCAGACCGCGAAGCCGTGCAATGGCTGATAATTCCTCGGATTGCGTACTAGACCTGGAGCTGGACTATGCATCCTCGTAGGATGATGTACAAGCCAATGTGGAGGTCGGAGCTGAAAAAAATAATAAGAAATTCACTGCAGCTCAACAAGACACCCTAAATTTTTATTATACGTAGCTAGGGGAATGAATGGCATTCGAAAGGAATGTTCCGCACTTATTTCTAGGGCAGCCCTAGAAAGTTCCCTTACAATTACTCAAGTAATGGTAATTGAGCAAGTTGGCTGAAAGAATGACTTAAGACATTGATTGATCAGTATAGTAGTAGTAATACAACTTTATAAGGAGTATTTCAAAATACTGACTTGTTAATTAACTGGGTTATTCAGAAGAATATAGAGTAATGTAGCTAGCTAGTTGTATATAATAGTCATTGAAGCTATTGTGCTTTTGCAGGGATGGATAAAAAAGAAAAATTACCGGCAGAGGAACCTGAAACCTGTAGATGAAACTCAATATTTTAAGCCAATGAGGAGTACATCGTGGAATGAGTATTTTAAGACATTTAGTGCGAGTGAAGGTAAGAAATTAATTTTAAGGTAGTGTGCACTTATAATACAACATGATAGTACTAGCAAGTACCCCGCCACATAGTGGCGCTTGACGTATTGCAAAACAAGAATGCACTAGCACAATTTTTCTTGCTCAGTTATCTCAGTTCTCATTCTCTACCATTGGTTAAGGTTACATAAGTTTCTATCCTACTCTCTTTTTTCTGAACTCTGAGCTTTTCTTTAACCCCACCTCTCCTATCTTCAGCTCTTCTTCTTAACTCATGGAGTCCCCTTTACCTTTGTCTATCTCTCCTGCTTATGAACTTCCATTTTAAACCTACACCGCCTTACCTCGCCGATTCCATTCTCTTTTCAGTACAATTAATCATCTTTAACATTCTCTTCCGTACTTTTTGAAAACTATGCTGCCTTTCACCTGCTGTTTAGAAGTAACCAGCACGTTCTATTTAATGTGACAACACTTTACCTAGCATAGAGTGACAATGCTTTACTGAACCTTACAAAGCTCATGAATTATTCATGAATACACACACCGTCGGTAGTCGTCATTACTGACACACAAGCGTATTATTATATAGATTAAGATTTAGAGGTTTTTTTATGTGACGGTATTATTGTTTTGTACTAGATTTTGAGTTTGAGATGTATTCAATAAACATTAAAATCCATTTTGTAACATGTGTGTTCAAAGTAAATGGGGGTCATAAAAATTTACATATAGGAATTTTTTTATTCATATTATTTGAATGAATCACATTTAATGTTATCCACTGAGTATCAATGCCTATGTGTGCTCACAATTTTCTCTCCTCTTATTGCACAAGTAAGAGTACAATATGAAAATATTTCACGAGCATGCAGTCTGTTCATGAGCCTAGTAAAATATCTCTATATGTGACCGTCTACAGGAAAACCGGGCACAACGCGGCGTGCGTAAATATCGAGAAAAGATCGATCGATTTCTTAAAAATGTATTGTTTCAAGCCGACGGAAGGGAACGGTTAGGTCTATTATAGTGGGAACGACTTAAGCTACGACGATAAAACTTGGAGAGCTCAATATCTGGACGCCGACAACTCCGTAAGTGCAACAAAAAATTATTTTTGAAGGGTGCCGCGTTGTGCCCGGTTTTCCTGTAGACGGTCACATATTATATTACAATTGTGATAAGTAATTTGCTGTACCCTTTTTTTTTTTGTCCACACCTTTTTCAATATTTCGATTTGTTTCCCTTGCTGCGCATATAAAATCTATTACTGCAGTAGTGAAATAATTTTAGCACATTTATAAAGTGAGGTTGATCGATGAAGTTAACATAGAATGATAGACTTCATATTGTGAAAAGAAGAGGAACTAATGCTATTTCTGGGATTATAAAGTACCCCTGCATTGTTCTTCTCATGCTGTCTTACTGAACTGCTGCCTTGTAATTAGTGTTGTCATGGACATGGACTGTGAGTGCAATAGAAAGCTGGGCATGGTTATAAAATTATAAGCATGTCCACATAAACTAAGTGTAATCTGACTTGGAAGTAATTATATTCCACTATATACTGGCCACTCAATAGATAAATGAGTAGCATTGCAGTGTGGTGGATTCTCTCTGTGATCAGTGTTGTTGTGAATAATAGCTGGTAGAATAGCAAGACAAGATGGAATACAATCTTTGAATAAGGCTGCAAGCCAGAGCTACAAAAGGATTTCTCCATCTGAAAGGGAAAGTATCGTGCCATTAAAAAAAATGAAAGAAATGAAAGTGAAAGAAATAAAGAAGGAAGGACTCTTAATTTTCAAGAAAATACAAAAGTTGGTGAGTATGAAAGCATATTCACAACATTTTGTATGTGTCAAACATTGCAAAATTTAATTTACAAGATCATGATGTCAAATTTAATATTTTGTTTGCGTAATCATGCATTTTCCCACTTGACTTGAAACTGAGCTATTTAAATGCTTAATAACATGCTGGGGTATGGAGAAAAAATATGTTTACTGTGCAAGTGGTATATTTATATAATTTAGATGTCAAATTTAATATTTTGTTTGCGTAATCATGCATTTTCCCACTTGACTTGAAACTGAGCTATTTAAATGCTTAATAACATGCTGGGGTATGGAGAAAAAATATGTTTACTGTGCAAGTGGTATATTTATATAATTTAGTACTTCATACATTCAAACTGTCCAATCAGATTGCTCAGTTCACGGTGAATATATTACATACCTCCTAGGAGGGGAATAAGTAAACCATTCAATCAAATGTGTATTTCCTACAGCATAGAGCCGTGGTACAAGTCGGTTGCACCACTCCTTTCGATCAGTACGGGATTTCCACTATCCTCGGGCCTTTGGCCCTGGGTTGTGTACATACCGTACCACCCTCCACATTATGGTGTAACCTAAACTTGTATCGGTCATTTACACATTAAATATTAATTAATTTTGACTTTTTAACACTCCCACGACAAAAAACGGTCGTCAAGTTTTTTTTAATTACGTACATATGGTAAAGGGATTTCACTCTCTTAGTAGCAAAATAAACTGTGTAAAGGCAGCCTATATATATTTGCTACTAAAACGTTTACTCTGTACTATTTATTAACTAAGCAGTAGCTGTAATGCACAACACTTTCACACTTGCATGTTTACTGAACATACCAGCACAAAACTACTTCTGTCTTAGACTATTGGACAATGGATTTTCAGGTAAGGACCAATACTGTTGCGTAGGGCATGTAACTATGACGAATAGTGCATAAACTTCCTTTCAAATACAAAATGAACTCTGGTAAGTTTGTAAGTTTTAACTGCACCCGCAAAGAATTCAAAGTGGTAAACAATTCAATTTCTTGAATTTTACGGGTAAAGATTGAAAAATCAAAGGATTCTGTTTAGTGGCGTATAAGGACAGGATCAATCTCCTAGCAAACACAAAAACACGAGGGTCAAAGTACAAAATGACATGTGTATGTCCAAACAACAAATATCCCCAATTTTCAACTGAGTTATCCCTGATAGTGTCTCGCTTGCTTGCCAATTGGGGATATTTTTTTATGCTATGTTTGAACATACACTATGTCATTTTTGTACTTTGGCCCTGGTGTTTTTGCGTTAGTTCGGTGGTCGACCCTGTCCCAATCTTCACTAAACGGAATCCTCTGGTTTATCGATCATTACCCGTATCATCCTAGAAATTGAATAGTTTACAGATTTGAAATTTTTGCGGATATAGTTAAAAACTAACCTGAGTTTCACTACTAGTGGCAGTAGTAAGTTATTGTGCTATTTGTCTTGGTTGTACGCCCTACGCCACAGTATTTACTTGGAATTCATTGGCCATTAGTTCAACCGTGAAGGTAAGTCTTGTGTAGGTATGTCCAGTTGTGTGAAAGTAGTGTGAGTTAGAGCTACTACTTAACAACAAAAAGCAAATGTTTAAATAACATGACTTGTTTTGTTTTTGTTTTTGTGGTTTTCATTTGTGCTCAAGCACATCACTAGTTGGCGAGCGAGCGTAGCGAGCGAGACACTTACAGGTGTAACACAATCAAAAATCGGGGATGTTTATTTGTATATATGTTTGGACGTACGTATGTCATTTTGTACTTTGACCCTCGCGTTTTTGTGTTAGTTATGTGGTTGACCCCGTTCCAAATTGCACTAAACAAAATCCTCTGGTTTATCGATCAGTACCCGTATCACCCTAGAAATTGAATTGTTTACCGTTTTGAATTCTTTTGCGGGTGCAGTTAAAACTTGAAAACTTAAGGGACTTCCATTTCTATTCAAGTTTGGCGGTGGTAAGTCAATGCGCTCTTTGTCATGGTTATAAGCCGTGCGCAACAGTATTTACTTGAAAATACATTGTCCACTAGACTACCGCTAAGGTAAGTCTGTGTAGGTGCATGTCCAGTTGTGTCAAAGCATTGTGTGTTACAACCACTACTTAGCTAAAGAATATCACAAAGAAAACTTTTAAATAACGTGTATTGTTTTGTTGTTGTTTTTTCCTTCAATTCAAGCAGTTGCAGAGAGTTGTTACTATGGCACTGAACTCCCTTTACCCTGTATGCTAAATTTAAAAACTGGACCTTA
>WLWD01002456.1_pt1 | contig 16172 bp, 9 predicted proteins | sample 6712731 | NCBI WGS metagenome assembly WLWD01 (sample SAMN12718690, study PRJNA576275) | sponge metagenome | isolation source: marine sponge | host: Mycale hentscheli | place: New Zealand: South Island, Marlborough, Capsize Point | collected 2014-11-01
ATTTATCAGCCGAGCTAGGTTGGTAAAGAGTTATCAATAATGGGTTGGTAAAACATTGTCAATGACGATGGTGGGTCAGCGAAAAAAGCGACAAAGACGACAGTGTGAGTATTCATGAATAATCATTAACACTTTCACCAGTGTAACCACCATATGGCAGTCGAACTACTGGCAGTCACAAAAAATCATTAAAACTGAACCGCCGAAGCTATTGACTTCATTCAAGCATTAAAATAGCTAAAGCTTTGCCTTTGTATTTATATTTAGAATTTAACCTGACCTTTCGACATCTCATCAAGATACTTTTCAGGAACAAGAACTCCCTATGATCATTTTATGTAAAGAAAAACACAAAACAAAAACACAAAAAAAACAAAAACAAAAAAAACTGCAAGATAATTGGTTGTATATATTTCTATAATAATTACACCTGCAGGACAATTTGCACACACCACAGAAAGCCAGCATACTGGAAACTAATGCGTCTATAAAACTTCAGGTTTTCTAGTAATAATTGTGATATGTAAAGCTTCCTCATAATTATAAGCATGTATTAAACAGTGAACACGTGCCACTATCCTGCCATTTATTTATAAAATCTTCACAGAGAACTTGACCCTTGTGACCCCAGAGGACTTCAACAAGAAGTTTGTGGATAAAATGTAGTAGAACTTCAGTTATCCGAACTTCAATTATCTGAACATTTCATCTCCATTTCAGTTAACAGAACCCCCTAAATTTAATAGTAGCACATACAGACATGATTGCTTGACCACACCCTAACATTAGTGCTGCTTTATAATGCATTTGAATGGTGTTCAGTTATCTGAAAACTCCAGATATCTGAACACCTCTCAGTTCCTAACGTGTTCAAATAACTGAAGTTCTACTGTATGAATTTATTGGCTGTTAACAGCACAGAAAACTGTAGGCCAATATTATTGCATGACTATACTGTAGGATGTAGCAAGAAAGAAATGGAATCTGATTACATACATACCATTTACTTCCACAACTGGCCCAACATCTGTCTTCTAATCCATTCCCCTCCAATGGTTGAAGCTTCCAATTAGTAGGTGATGGGCTCCTCCAATACTCTTGTTTCATTCACCTCCAAGTTCCTGAGGAAACGACTCATTTACAGAATGAGAACAGATAGTATTAATGACAATGGTAGGTTTATAAGCCTTTGTAGGGTTCTTTCCATACCACCTAAAAACAAAGTTTTGTCACCCGCACTTTATTTTGTATTTGGCGGACTGTGCCACTCAATGCCAAAGTCTGCGAGACAGCTAGTAGCCCCACCCCCAGATTGCGGTTCCAGCTAGGGTTCTCTGCGCAAGTTTAAAATAATCTTCTAGCAAGTTCTTCCAGAGAGGGCTCTGGTGAAGAAAGAGCTGGGGTTTATAATGGGGTATTTTTGCAACCTCAAATGTGGTTTGTAAGTGTTTGTTTCGTATGGAATGTGGTCTGATAATGGAGTAGCCTCTCTTCTGTGAGACTAACAATGAGATAGCCTGTGTCCTGTGATGTTGCTGCAATTTGTAGCTCACTATCTTTCATCTTCACTGTAAATGAACTTCCATTGTTGAAGGAGCAAGTTTTGTGGCACAGCCGTGTGGGATGATGTCCCCTTTAGTGAGAATAGATACAAATTGGAGGCAGTCGCACCAGTAATCAGTATAATCAATTGATACAATTATACTGTGTTTGTTTGATAGCATATCTCATATCTCAACTGCAACCAAAGATGCTTCTTGAATATAACTTATATGGTATGGCCATGTCACCTGACCCTACGAGTAGTGGTTCAATAAAGTACCAATAAGTGCCTGTGGGGGTTAAGTTGACAGTATCGGGTTGTTGATACTGGTAGCTGCCACCAGAATCTTCTTTGGATGAATCTTAGCGTAGAGGGGATTGTGGTTGAGAGCTGTCCCTGTTCCTCTAAGCAAAGTCACCCAGGTTACAGTAATGCAACTAGCTTTACAGTTAAATATGTTTATTAAACTAGCTTATAGTTACAAACTTAGAAGACTGGCCCAGGCAGAGTGCTGGCTAGCCACTATTATACTAAACCTGCCAGCAAGCCTGGTGTGAAGGTGTGATACAGCATTAACATGAGAATAGACAGGAAAGAGCAAGTTAATTTGGTATTTTGTCTTATGAGACCAATCAGATATGAATGTATAATGTTAGTATTCATATTACTAATGTAAGTTAGTTGAGTGTAGAGGATGTTGAGGGCAGGTCTCAACCACAGTGCCATACAATAATACAGGGTAGTGGTTGGTAAAGGATCTGGCTACACCAGACTACAAGCGACCATTGGATTCTTTAATGAAAATTTATTTAAAAGTAACAGTAAAAATAAATTAACAATGTGTAAATTTGAAATATGGGATATGATATACAAAAAATTGTAAAGTGCAATACAATGAGTGTTTTTAAATGTATGTCCATGTGGCTTTGTCAGACTTCATTCCACAATTCTATTACACAAACAATACAATATTAATTCAAATACTACAATAATAACAATACACTTACTGGAGCTGTCGCTGTATTTTATCTGCTAAATGATTACATTCTCCTGTTTGGAACAATACAGTAACAAACTCCTTGAGAGCTGAGGGTCTCGATGAAAAGACTCTACGAATGTTGTCCAATAGAGTCCTTGCTCTGTCTTCATCAATCAGGTCTTTACGCTCACGAAGTTGGTCATAGGTATATTGTGATATGAGTCCAATACTGTAGCAGTGATCAGCTACTGTCATAACACAAGGCTTCACTGAGTGCACCAAGTCAGGATACACACTCAGAAATATACTCAAGTTATTGCCACCTATTAATAAAACATTTATAATGAAACCAAATAAAAACAATAACTTGACTTACTTTCAGAGACCTCTACCACAGGATCTTTCTTCTCATATTTCTAAAACCAAATAAAATAATTGTTAGTTATTGCAAGTTAGAATACATAAGTCTATTTCTACATACCTGTCCATACCAAATGAGGTGTCTATTCTGAAGTGCAATTCCTTGTGAATGGTTGAAACACTTCATGACTGAAGGAATGGACTCTACTTCATGAACTCTCCCAAGATGATTCCCTCTTTCATGTGAACGACAGTCAAAGGCAAACTGGTAGTCCATGGAGCTGTTGTAGTTCATTCTGGAACTAGCTTTCTTTATAATGTCTTCTATTTCTTGTTTTAGAGCAGCACATTCATGGTGAATGGAGTCTTGGAAAGTAGGATCACACGAAACTACGACTTCAAAATATTTGCATCGAGATATAAATGTTACACAAATTTGTTTAGATCCGTACATAAAGTGCACCATGTTTTTCTTGACTCCTTCTCCAATGAAAGTGAAGGACTTGTTGGATACGAGACATGCCATTGCAGCAGGAAAGAGTCCCATAGGAGTAAACCCACTACTGAAGTATATCAAGAGAGGCTCCGCGAAACTTGAGCAACAAGATTCTTTGTGGAATTGGTCAAGTTCCTTTGCACTAGTGTTTTCTAACACGCAAGGCATGATGTATTCTTTCTCCTTTTCTAAAACTGAGATAGTATCAGAATATTCCACTGGCGCAATCTCAGCTATTAAGTGAAGATATGCAAGCAAAGCTACCAGTTGCACTGGTGGAATCAGATCTCCTGAAATGTCAGCTGTAGCTGTCTTCAAATCTGTCATAGAGAATCGACCTGTCTTCCTGAATCTCTCGGATGTGGCCTGACCTATGCTGTCAAAGCTCATGGCTTTAAGAATGACACCAGTGATACTGTCATACACTACCTGGATGTCAATGATGACCAGGTCCTCCAAACCAGGCACACTGGGGAAGTACATCAGAACACCGGCATGGTGGTGAAGAAACCACAGAGCTGATTTGGTCTCGTAGGGTGTCATATTGAAGGCATGGGACAAGGCCAAGCAGGTCTCCAGGCTGGCTGTCCTCACTTCTCTCATGCGAAGACACAAGCTGAACAGAAGCCACACAGCTGGAATTTTCAGCTTATTAAAGTGTTTCTCTATGGCATTCTCCAGTAACTGATGCAAGTGATCGATCTCTTCTACTCCGCCTCCCATGTTGTCTAAAGAAACAACAAGCTTGTCTTTTGAGCAGAACTGAACTATGCCTTTTTTGTAGGAGTCAGTGTCTCGAATCACTTTTTGAAGCTGTGAGTCGACTGTAGCGATGACTTCCTCAGAAACCTTGTCTTTGTGAGTGCCCACTATATACACTACTGACTTGGAGGACTCCAGTATCTCACCAATGGCTGAGTTGTCTGGTCCTGGTAGAGGTTGAAGATGGGTGGAGGAACTGAAACAAGATATACTGGCCAGAGTACGCAAAAGCATCTCTTGCAGAGTAAACTCAGATTTCTCTGGTGCAGTTGTCTCTCCTGAAGCTCTCTGATAAAAGACCCGATACTCCTCATCTAGTTGGAACTTGTAGCTAAAGAACAGCAAGTAGAGGGCAGGTCCTATGGTGAGTGCTGGTAGCATGTCCATCAGCTCAGGCTGGCCTCCGGTGTCCTCCATTCTCAAAAAAGCTTTAAAAGAATGTTTCACATTTTCTGCAAAGTGTGGTTGTTTGGACACTGTCTCAAATATGGCAGCTATTTCAGAATAATCTGGTGATGATACTGCCTGATCAGCTGGTTGGTCATGTGCTGTTGAGAGTGGAGTGATTCCCTTACGTCTGGGTTGCTTATTTCTAGTAAAAGATTGCAATCTTGCCATCATTTTCTGTAATAATGAAGGTTGGGGTGGCTCTTCCACAGAGTGAGACTGCCCTGTACTACTAGCCTGACTGACCTCTGCCCTGGTGTCACTACCTCTATGGGAATCAGCTGTAGCCTCAGAAGTGGATTCAATCTGAAAACTATCTTTGAGAGTGTGAAAGAGTAGAGAAGCTTCCTCAATGAGATTCTTTACAATGGTCCACTTTGTGGTTCTTTCTGCTGTAGTTGGATCAGACTTGCCTTGGACTAGCATATTGGAGCAACACTGCACTGTGCCTGTGCTGCCATGAATCTGCTCCTCTTCTTTTGCTGACAGAAGATCTATGATCTCTTTTTGAATTCTCCTGAGAGTTGTACTCTTGCCTTGTCTTGGAGGACCAAGGGACATAAACTTTAAAGACAGAAGCTCCAACACTTCTTTGGAAACAATGAAGTGTTTGTATGACTCTTCATACTTGAAAGCTATTGAACATAAATAAAATAGGAATTATAAAATATTGCAAATAAAACACTAACTAGTGATGTGCTTGAGCACAAATGGCGAGCGAGCCTAAAGACTATACTATTTTTATATGAATGATTTTGACTTCTAACACTGAAGCTACTGAAAATAAGGTCCAGATTTTAGTTCTCGCATACACGGTAAAGGGATTTCAGTGCCATAGTAACAACTCTCTGCACCTACTTGAATTGAAGGAAAAAAACAACAACAAAACAATACACGTTATTTAATTTGTGATATTCTTTAGTAGTGATTGTAACACACAATGTTTTGACACAAATGGACATGCACCTAACCTTAGTGGTTGTCTAGTGGACAATGTATTTTCAAGTAAACACTGTTGCGCACGGCTTATAACCATGACAAAGAGCGCATTGACTTACCACCGCCACTAACTCGAATAGAAATGGAAGTCCCTTAAGCTTTCAAGTTTTAACTGCACCCGCAAAGCAAAAGAATTCAAAAAGGTAAACAATTCAATTTCTAGGGTGATATGGGTACTGATCGATAAACCAGAGGATTCTGTTTAGTGCAATTTGGGACGGGGTTGAACACCTAAGTAACACAAAAACGAGAGGGTCAAAGTACAAAATGACATGAGTATGCCCAAACATATACCTAGGAAAAGGGACCTTTTCCGTAAAAAAATGAAAAATGAGTTATTCATACCACTGAGTAGAGCACTTCTTATGGAGTATTTTGATATCAAGTTTATAGGCAGGGCTCCTTGGTTCACTAAATATACGAGCGGCAATCTGACCATCTTGAGCACAGTTATTTCGAGAAAACTGCAATTAAAACTTCTTATTCAATTTCTCGCGGAGTTAACGTTGAATTCCGTAATCTAACCGGAAGTCCGCATTACGGGTTACGTAAGACTGTTGCTTATGCTTGGAAAATGGTGGCGATCAGCTGAACGGCAGTAAGTTATAGTTGGGGCCTCTTACTTCATTGATGGGGGAGGCCTTACTCAGTTTAGACTCTACATTGTGTAAGAGTACTAGACAGGTATGTCTTTAAATAGCACTAGATGCGTATAGACATAATTTTGCAGGCCGTTTTGTGCTTCTTTTTTTTTTCTTTTTTTCTGTTTCCAACAGTTTGATAGTTACAGTAAGTCATTGATACAGTCACTCTTTTAGAAATGATCAACTAGCTTGGTTTGTTAGTTCACTGGCTAGCTAAGTTTAGGATTATATTTGTCATGCAGCCAGCTTGTTGCCTGTTTTGGAACAAATGAACAATAGGAATCTCTTTAAATCAATGAACAAAAATGATGGACTTTCAAAATGTGTTGCCTTCTCTTGTTGTAGTGAGACAGAAGTCCTCATCATCACTGAAACCTTTGTCCAGTCAGAGACTTGCTGATTCTTCTATTGTCTTCACAAAAATAGTCCCAGGAGTCTGCAGGCTCCAACTACAAGACTCCATAAATAGCAACATCAACCTGTATAGCTTGATTATTCACATTTACTATTTCTATTCTGTTGCTGCAATGCTAACAAAAACTTATAAGAATATTTACCCGCGATTATCCGAGGTAGGGGTAATTTGTTGCTAGGCAACAAATTGAATTCGCCCACGATTTTCAATTACTCGCGGGTTGGATTTCCGTGCACGCACGAAAGGTCAAAATAGAGAGTAAAAGGTGACTGTGTTTAAACGGGGCGCTCGGACCTTTAACAACGGTTTCAGCCACTCAAATTTGGTCTCAGTGTAGCTAAAGGGTAGGAGATACCTGTGGGCCAATAAAAAGAAAACCAAAAAAAAATTTTTTTTTGTCGGTGTTTGGGCTCTACTGTACATTTTTGATTTTACGTAAAAGGTCCCTTTTCCTAGGCACTGTCACATATACAAATAAACATCCAAGATTTTCGATTGTGCTACCCATGTAAGTGTCTTGCTCGCTAAGCTCCCTCGCCAATTACAGGTATTAAGGTCCCATTGGTTATATTATACAAGTAACCTACACACTACACCAGTAACACCATTAGCTGGCTCCAGCAATACAAAGTGTGGGCAGCTGGTTTTATAGCCTGGAGCTAGCTAAGCCAGTAGAAGCAGCTGCCAGTAGAAGCAGCTACCAGTAGAAGCAGCTGCATTCCAGTGCTTGCAGTTTTGGCAAAGACAATCAATTACCTTACTTACTATAATGTCATAATATTACAATAAATATTTAGTTTTAACATAATTAACACAATAATAAATAATAATATTCTAGTTATACTATAGTACAAGTTTTAATACCTAACTTTAGTTTCCCATACAATCTATTAATGGGACATTCTAAAGAGAAGCCAATATCACTGAAGGCAAGATGGCTTTCTAGAGATGCTGCTATTTACTTACACTAACCTGACAGAGTTTCTTTGTATACTCCATCTCTATTAGCAACCAGCAACTGTCCAGTAGACAAGACTGCAGTAGCTATCCATCCACTAACATGTTCTGGTCTATCTCCCTCACTAGTAGTCTCAATCCACTCCTCTGTCTTGTTGGAGTAACTTCTAATGGTAGAATCTTCATCGATGCCGATTAGATTCGATACATAGGAGACAATAGCTAAGATCTCAGTAAGTGTGGTTACTGTCCTCCATATTGTTTGTCTTCTTGTCCTGCCATTACTAGCAGATGCTATGAGAGACTCTAAACTACAAATAAATAGAATCTCTCTCTTGCCAATGCCTCCTGTGAAGTAGAAGTTACCTTCATGGAATGTTGATCGCATGTCATTGCATGAAGAAGGAAGTGAGTCTGCAGTCGTCCAATGGTGGTTGAGTAGAACTTCCACTACGTCCAACCACTCGCCAGGTGAGCCTAGCCCACCAGCCACGACCAGGACCTCTGGTGATCCTCCACTAACTGATGATGTCCAGGAGCGACGAGTAGGCATGGCACGTAGCGATGGCTTCCAGTCGTCTCGACTAGTAGTACTAGTCAACAGAGAGTTAGTAGTACCAGTGGAGAGATTGAATCCACCAACCAATACAAACTTAGACTGGTAGGTAGTTAGGGACGAGCATTCATATGGTGCATGAGTAGTAGTCCATGAGTGAAGGTCAGTAGAGATGTGAAGTGTCTGCCTATTATTCTGCATAACTAGCAGTTTATCATGTAGTACTACACATTGTGCAGGCCGGACATACCCACTCCATGTATGGCAGTGCTCCCAGTGAAGTGAGACTGGAGGATGGAGATCTCTCTAAATACAAACAAATAAATATATAATTAAAGTGATAAATAAACAGATAAACAAACAGCACTAAGTGCTATTTAAATGAGAGCTTAACATGCAAACACACAAACAAACTTATATAAGACTACACATATCTTATAAACAAACACACAAACAAATTTATTCCTATATCAGTAATGATAACAGTAACTCTATGACATGCTAACACACAAGCATACAATTTCTCACACAACGATTAATACAATACAATAATATTTTAATAAATGAAATAGTAAAAAACAATGATGAGAAATTTAAAAATAAACAAACACACAAACATACAACTGGTACAATGCATAAATATGTGCACACAAACACACAATAACTACACGATATTCCAAACACATAATAAGAGAATGTGTTGTTTCCTCCTGTGCTAAAGTAATGTACAGTAGGCACCAGAAAAAATAGGTTTTCAATTTTGTTCAGTAAAATGATTTTTTTTTTGCACAGAAGGAGCTATAGTAGAAAAAACAAACAAAATGATATCGATAAAATATAGTTTTTCGGTTCGACAATGTTAATGTTTTAATCTTCACTGTTTACCGCTATGCATCACTTCTAGGAATGAAAAAAAAAGGATGCTAGTTTAAATATTGGGGACATCAGTGGCTTAGATAATCTTACTTCTAGAGACCCAACTGTAGCTGGTAGAAAGACTAAGAAGTACGGACCTGTCAGAACAGCAAGTTCAGCAAACATACAGTCAGTCTACTTAATTGAAGCGAGTCAGTTTTTTATTTATTGTGCAAGCTGTTTAGCATGATCCTTAGAAGGTAGTACAAGGCTTTAGCTTACAGATATAGCTGTGGAAGAGTTTCTATAGCTTTTAGTAGTAAATCTACAGAAACAAAAACTGGACTGTTAAAAAATTTCATGTAGTAGTGGTACCAACTGTTTAGTTAAAATGCAATGAAAAAAAATTGTAAAAAAGCTTTTTTCGTTTCGAAAGATACTTGCTGCTGTTTATAAAAATTCTAACACATGAACATATTAAAAAATTACAAAAAACATAATCTTAATAAAAGTGCACCATACTAATACCTCTCAATACAAATTCAATACACACTGTAAGAAAGTTTAAATAAAAGGATGACAAGCACAACAACAGCAACAAAAACAAACAAAACAAAAAACAAAAAAAAAAACTAAGCAGATAAATAACATTACAACAAATATATATTGTGCTTATGTGTTATTAACACACAACTTACCATATTTCTGGAACAAACTAGACTTCAAATGGAACAAACTATTATAGACTTCAAATGACTAGAGTAAAATAGTTACAAACTATAGCAAAAAGAGAGGGATAGTCTTGCCTAACTATCCTCAAAAACACACTAGCAACAAAAAAAAGAGAGGGAAAGTCATGTCTGAGCATGCTCATAAAAAGAACCTGGTGTTTATTTTCAAGAGCATGCTCAGGAACATGACTTTTACCCTCTCTTTTTTCCAGTTGCCAGTGCACTTGTTGTGAGCATGCTCAGACATTAGTTTCCCTCTCTTTTCCAGTTGTTAGTATTTTTATGAGCATGCTCAGACATAAATTCCCCTCTATTTTTCCAGTTGCTGATGCCTAGCTAGTTTTATCGAATGCTCAGACTTTAATTTATCTCTTTTTTTAGCTTAGTTTTTGGAAAAATTATGTTTGAAATTATGCTAAGCACTTGGCATGTGTGTAGGTAGCAGTGTTTTCCCATCTTTCAAACCTTTTGTAAAAGTTATCTATACAAACATCAGTGGGCTAGTGAAAAAGATTGGATCTAATAAACAAACAATGGATCTAGTAACTAGGTAAATCAAACACTCATCTATTAATCAGCTAGGAATTAGCTATGTGCTCACCTCATTCTCAGTATGAACTCCAGGCTGGCTTTCCGCCATAACTGGCTTACAGACAAGATTCTACTGTTGTCCAAAATTGGGCGTTTCTACATTCTCTGTTTATCTCTGACCCACCACACCCAAAATGCAGACTGTAAAGTAGATTCATAAGAGATTCATAAGGGTGCCCGCAGATAGCAACGCGCACCGCCTGTAGATCCGGACATTAATTTATTCCCCACCACCACCAAACCCGGCCCATATCCGATCGACCATTCGATAACGCGAGCAGAAACAATCGCGCAGTAGTAGCAGAAGTATACTTTGCGAAGTTGTGCTGTTTTAGTTTAGCTTCTTAAATGTTGTCTCATATTCGTTACAGCAACTCTCCATACGTCGTCTGAGCGCACGCGGCAAGGTGCACCAGGCTGCCTCTCCTCCAGTAGCCGTTCTCCAGACTCTGCGCACCTGAACTCAAGTGGATGGATCCACCAGGCTCGATTTCTGCGGAGCGAAGACTTCCCAAGCTGCGCAGATCTAATACCTTCACCTCTGGCTATCTCCAATAAACTTCTCTCTCTTCTGACTCTCTTGTCATTGTTGTATTGATGTTTGTTTACTCTTGATATAGGCGGGCTCTTTTTAGAACCAATACGAACTAATTGAAAAAAAAAATTGCTCGCGTACTCGTAGTAGGCAAATCGGAGTGCTATTTCAATAGCTTTGCGAGCGCTACTGCTAATAGTAGGCCAGCTTTTTTTAATCATTTGCAGTGTAGCTACACTAGGTAGTGCACTTACTATCTGTGGTTTAACTTTCTCAGGTACTTCCCGATGGCTCCCTTTCTAATCTGTTGAAAAAATTCCGTTGCTCGTGCTATTAATATTGAATCGCACGCTTATCGGCGCTATTATTCTTACTAATTAATAAGTGCATTACGTTACACTTTATAAAGAATAAATGTAACGTAGCAAGCTTTACTCATGCTGATGTGAGAGCGAAATTTTGTATCCGAGGAGTTGAATGTTTACTAGGTCACTTGGACTCAGACTAGGCCAGAAATAGCAGAGAATTCAAGCGCAGGTTCAGCACGATTGAACAGATAATGATATTCCAGTAGTTATATGTGGGATGTGGCTAAAATATTTACTTCCGGTCACTCTAAAGGGGGTTCGACCTAACCCCTCGAAGCTGGCTACGGGTATGTTGCGTAGTGCACCGCACCAAATAGCTATCACTGGAAGCGCATTTGACCAGCTCTCACTGCTGAAGTGATGGCCCGGTAAGTGTTCTCCAGTGTGTGTTGGTAGTAGAGAAGTATTGGTTCCAATAGGTCTATATTGCTAGATGATAATGCATGCATCACCAACTGGAGTGCTATTTCTGACACTAGGCTAGCTCCTTGTAATAACCTGACAACAGTGTGTATGTTTCTGTGTATGTTTGTGTGTTAAATATACATGTACAGTGGAACATCAATTATCTGAACATCAATCATTCGAATCATCCATTAACCGGAACAGAACAAAGACTTGCATGCACATTAAAAATTGCAAGCGGCTGAAAAAGGGAGGAGCTACAGAGAAAGGCTAGGGTAAATTAATAATCTGGAGAAAAAAGAGTGTGTTTGTGTGTGTGAATAGAAAAAAGAGCGTGCTGGTGTGTGTGAGCAGAAAAAAGAGGGTGCTTGTGTGTGTGTGTGAGTAGAAAAAGTGTAAAAACGAGTGTGCTTGTGTGTGAGAGTAGAAAAAAGTGTGTGTGCGTGTGTAGAAAAAGAGCGTGTTTATGTGTGTAGAAAAAAGTGTGTTTGTGTGTGTAGAGAGCGTGTTTGTGTGTGTGAGCAGAAAAGGAGGGTGTTTGTGTGTGCGTGTGAGTAGAAAAAGTGTGAAAAAGAGTGTGCTTGTGTGTGTGTATAGAAATGAGCGTGTGTGTGTGTGAGTAGAAAAAGTGTGTGTGTGTGTAGATAAAGAGCGTGTTTGTGTGTGTGATAGAAAAAGAGTGTGTTTGTGTGTGTGTGTAGATAAAGAGCGTGTTTGTGTGTGTCAGTAGAAAAAGAGCGTGTTTGTGTGTGCATGTGAGTAGAAAAAGAGCGTGTTTGTGTGTGTGTATAGAAATGAGCGTGTGTGTGTGTGAGTAGAAAAAGTGTGTGTGTGTGTGTGTAGATAAAGAGCGTGTTTGTGTGTGTGATAGAAAAAGAGTGTGTTTGTGTGTGTGTGTAGATAAAGAGCGTGTTTGTGTGTATGATAGAAAAGTGTATGTGAGTAGAAAAAAAAGAGTGTGATAGATGAGTGTGACTAGTTATTATAAACTAGCAAGTACCCCGCCACACAGTGGTTCTTGATGTATTGTAAAATGCAGTAGCAATAGTTATTTATATTCATGTTATAATTCTCTACAGGTATTGAAATTATTTATTGTTGATACATGTTGTGGTTGCCACCTTCTCTTCCCCTAGGCTAGTAGGTGGTGTCAGAACACGATGGTTTTACTGAACAAGAAATACCAGCAGCACCAAATAACGGCAACTACATACTTATACTCATAAATATTCATGTTGCCAAGTACACGCTTTCCTCTTTTATTTGTACTCCAGATAAAGCACACCTCCCTGTTCCTGACCAACTTCCAGCTGAGCCAGTTAGCTGATCGTATTTCCCACACCACAACTGACACTATGGCAGAGTACAATTCTAGCAAAATGACTCGGAGGAATTGCAGAAACACTTCCAGAGGAAGAAGAGAAAGATCATGCCGAGAAGCTCTAAAGAAGAGAAAGTGAGTTAGTTAAAAGAAGTGGGATTTAATGGCGAAGGGAAACTTGAGAGCTGTAGCAGTGGGAAGGAGAGTTGGATATATTTGCAGCTGGAATTTGCCTGTGAAAACAAGATTATTGAAAGTTATATTCAAACCCCATTATGCTATAAGACAAGCTAAGTTAGTTTAGTGTTGTTAGTCTGCCTTATACATGTTTCATACGGCGTAGTTCATAAATTTTATTCTAGTAGGCTAGAAATCTTAAAATTTAGCACAAATCTATGGGCCAAAATTTAGTTCCTACAGATTCATGTGTCAGTTATTTCTTACCTTTTTATATTTTCTTAATTCATATTATATATATTTTAAATCTATTAAATACCGTTGCTATATTGTTGTCAGGTGTAATAACTTGGCAAGTGTGCAATAACACTTGCCCGGTATTTAAACTAGTTAAAGCATGAGCGCTTAGTGCCTAGTACATTTATCGCACTCAGTCCTCGGGCCTACGGCCCTCGGGCTGTCGTGCAATAAATCGACTAGAAACTAAGCGCTCATGCTTTAACTATAACTTATAGTATTGCAAGCTTATTTTATTTATTCATTTTTACAGTAGGCCACAAAATATCGTGCCGGTTTTTGCACCATGCGACAGGCGTAGTACGGTAAAAGCGTTGCTGTAGTTTACCCGGTTTTTGTCAAACGTGCGAACGTACTACGGCCATACCATTTGTAGAAAACGTCGCACCGTTTCTGCGTAAAACGGTAAATTAAACGGTTACACCGTTCGCGTGGTATACAGTAGAAATTGACGCGCACTTTTAACTTTACTCGCGCCGGGAGCCTCTCGCCTGGAACCTGGAATTTCTTGCAGTTAAAAACTTCACCATCAAGAAGACACTGAGTAAGGATGATGCTGCATTTAGTGCAGGAGGAATCAGGAGGTTTTTGGTTATTTTCCTTGTCACAGGTAACACAGAAAGTAATGCACTATTGGCTAAAAGGAAAAAAAAAAGCACTTTTTTCAATTGTATATTTATATATATATACAGTATATATATTTTAACTGCACCAGGATCACTGAGACATCCTGGAGTGGGTAGAAAAGCAAAATAATGAGGAAAGTTATAGGAATCTTTAAAAAAATAAAGACCACTGATAGTTAGTTGCATGAGCAAGAGCCCTCTTCCTTTCTCTTGCTATTAAGGCTTTCGGATGGACATTCAGTAAAGCTGCATTACTAGTTGGCAGCAACAACCAAGAACAAGTAGCTAGTAGTAGTAGTCGTAGTAATATTAATTCTTTGATAGAAACGTTTTGTGTACCATTACTAACCAATATAAGAGTGATCTGTAGCTTGTCGTGACGAACTTGCTGCAGCACATCAAACAGCAGTATAGCATAATTATATGTTAACAAGAGCAGTAAAATGTAATGATTGTGTCACCTGAGAGAGTGATTAATAATGATAAACAATAATAACAATATTTCATAGAAAGTTCAAACTGTCAGATGAACAGAATTGTGAATAATTAAGCTATCCAACATCGGTTGTGAAGCTGAAACTGGATTTCATGACGTGGCTTGACTGAAAAGAGTACAGTTCCAGCAGAATCACACAGCTAACTGTCCTGTGGTATATCTTTCCAATAAGAACAATATTAAAACCAGTGCAATTCTTTATGATAGTTTTGTATCATTCTTAGGCTTTGTAATCATAACTCTGTCATTTGTTAGTATTAAAATGCCAGAATATTATTTTTTATGTGTCAGACCTAAACACCCTTTGGTTTTAGATTAGCCAGCTGCTTCATTGTGGGGGTGGTGTTATTACCACAAACCCATTAGTGATATGACCAAATAAGGGCAATACTGTCACTTGAGTTAGGTACACATAAACAATAACAGAAACATTACAATCATAGGCATTGTTAGTTATATATTTCTATATCCCTATCCCAAACTATTAAATCCTAGGCTGCAACCGTGACCTCCCTTATCTAATTCTAACTTCACAACTTGGCTGCTCATTTCTACCACAGCGACACCTTTATAGAGTTTTCTACAGTCTAATCCACACAATTCATCCCATTAATAAATCAATTTTAATCAGAATAGTTGAGAATGAAGAATTCTGTACTGATCAGGTTTAATTTTGTTTAGTGGCAAATTTATCACTCTAAATAATATACCAAGTTGTAAGGGAATGTTGTTGCTTTTTATCATTGAGATAGTTAGCTTAAAATTATGAACTTAATGTTGTACTTTTTGGGATCAGCCTCAACAGTATACGGCACACAACAGTATACAAATATATGGGGGGTGGGTGGGAGAGAGCAGAAAGTTGGGGAAAAGCTTCCTGCCCCTCCCACTTGACTGAACTCTTGACTTTGTAAAAACTGCTTGCCTGTAATACCACAGTCTGGAAAGGGGAGAAAATTTTCATCCAACAATTCTAAGCTTAAGCTTTATAAAAAAAAGAAAGCATTAAGCTAAATGGTAATAGTTTGAAGTAGCTTTATAGTTTTTTTTAATATTTACTAAGTGAAAGGAAAGTGGCATCTTCTAAGTAATTTCTCTAACCTCAAATGTAACTCACTAGAAGCCTCCAAATTATCTAGGACAGGTAATTCTGTTAAATCTCGAGCTAATCATCTTGTGCACTACGGCTGGACTCCTCGGCTCCCTCTTTGAAATGTATTCCTAAACGGCAATCGTTAACATTCAATATGCGTAAGAATTAATGAAAGTTACGGAAAGACGGGAGACGGTGGTTACAATTAAACAAAACGTCCGTTTTACGTCTGTGCTACAGTGCGATGCTTACCGTTTTATTGGCGTTCACTTACAACTTAACTGTCACTGACAATACAGGTTAAGGGTGGCTCACACACCGCCTACACACTCAACCCACGCAAACATATTAGAATTAATTAACGTTAATTGACTGTTGCCAAGGATCGTAACTTCAATGTCGTATACTGCAGAGCTCTACTAACATGGGAACTGGGAAGACAGGCAGGCTGACAGGAAGCCTACTAAAATGGTGGAGAAACTCACCGATGCCTAGGAGTTATGAAACTACAAAGTTCCT
>WLWD01005530.1_pt1 | contig 16168 bp, 4 predicted proteins | sample 6712731 | NCBI WGS metagenome assembly WLWD01 (sample SAMN12718690, study PRJNA576275) | sponge metagenome | isolation source: marine sponge | host: Mycale hentscheli | place: New Zealand: South Island, Marlborough, Capsize Point | collected 2014-11-01
GGGGGGGGGGGGGGGGGGGGGGGGGGGCTTAGGTAAAAGTCACCTAAAAGCACCCAGTATCCTTGTCCTGCAGCTATTCAATTGCCTGAATGAGAGCATTATAATATGCTTAGAAATTCATGTCTAGTGTGATAATAATTGTAAGGTTCAGAGAATTGAACATCGTAGGAAATGCATTAAGGTGTTGTTTGATCCAGAAGGTTTCATGATGACTAAAAATAACTATAGACACCCTTTTATTATAAATTAAAGAATTCTAACGAAATCCAGTAACCAAGAGCACCATAAATTCAAGTTCTGGATATATTTACCCCTAGCTACAGTTCAGTCTACTCCATAGCTACTTTATGGTGCTCTGTCAACTGTAAGGTAAACTATACATAGTCCTCATTTAATATCCCATTCTTTGTTTAACCAAGAAAAAAAATTGATTCTCCCCGAGTTAGATTTGATCATGTGTGATTTTGATTTGAATAGAGTAAAGATTGTACAAGTAATGAAGAGTGGCTACTTCCGATTGACTGTGTATAGAACTGGTACAAGATTGTATCTGTGTGCATGCAAATTCGCTTATCATTACTAAACAGTTATAATAGCCCAAGGGAACACAGGGTGGGGGGGGGGGGATGTGGGCTGAGATTGAGGGTCATCCCATTAGGAACTACTTGGAACACTCTTGAAGTGTTCCCATGCTAGTTGTCTTGTGGCCAGGTAAATATAATATAAACAGACTATTTATTACAGTTATTATCTGTAACCTCACACCATCACATGACCACTCAGACCATTGGCTTCTTATCTGATGCAATAAACTGCAAGATTTGCTCATGTATTAATAATATGCACTATCATAACACAATTGTTTTCCATATAAGGCATTCCATCCAGCTGAGGCTAAACTGTTTATAAGCAGAGGTATTCATGAGCAGCTAATTCAGATTAATGAGTTATCAAACATACTAAAACAACTCTGGATGTTCTGTTATCTAATAAAGTTTTGGACTAGAAGACAGTTTTCCTCATTTTACGCAGATTGCCACTCCATCTATTTTACATTTTACGTGTTTTTTTGTTTTTTTGCAAAATTGTGAACTTCAAGTACACTTAATTATATTCATAGCTGGTAGTTCACAATGGCAGATAGTTTCATCACAAAAAAAAAATTCACTTTTTAGAAATAGGAGCGAAAAATTTTAAATGTAACAATCTAGACTTAGAGAGTACAATGCACAGTGAAACAGCAAAGGTGCAAACCCTTAGCGCTACTACACACTAGCTAGCTATTACAAAATCATCTCTGACCAACCAGCAAATCCACAATATAGTTTTATGTGTAGAGCTAAGAATACGCCACATAGACTCTGATAATGACTTTAAAATAGCCTGGGATTGATTCCAAGCTCTACCTAGAAGCTTTGTAGCAATAACACGGACATGGAATTACTATTTAGCTTTCATCATCCGTACATGATTGGGTTCATTGTTTTTCCAATGATCACACAATAACAACTGAAAGTTATGTGTTTCTATTGGTATCATTAAAGGAAAACTTTTGAAGCATATAGTTTAATATTTTTGTGCTAAATCGTTTTAATATTTGTTTAATTGAAATTATTATACCTATATACGAATTATAGCCACTTACTACTGCACTGATATCAGTAGCGTGGTTACAATGGTGGTTGCACTCCAGTAACAGTACAGGGGGGAGGGAGCACGTGCAAAACATAAACTCGGAATGTATTATCATAACAGAGCAGTTGAGTTTAATCACTGTCCCAAAACTCCATAATTAGCTCAGTATCATACTCATTATCATTATTATTATCATTACTATTACTACTATTTATTACAGAGTGTTGAATAAGTTCAGAGAACTCAATAGAAAAAGACATATTGCAGGTGCAGCTAGGCTCTATTTATGTATATACATGCCATCCAGTCTGTAAGTACAGAAGGTTCATGATAGACTCTCATGGTTACACGCTTTCTTAATTAGTACATTCTTGCATATTCCCCAGTACAACCCCTTGTCACATGTCTATTTGGAGCCATTTGATTATTCCCAACTCTCTAGAGCATGTGGTTGTAGGGAAAGCACCAGGGAAAATCGAAATTATATTCATAACATCCAAATGGTTATGATGACTCTGCACTATGATGCTGTAGACCTACTGTACCTCCAGTCATTTTGATGCTGAATGCTGAAAGCTGAATTCAAACACACATGAAGATATTTCAGAGCCTCTTGTCACATACATGTATGCATGGGACACCATACAACAGATTGTTGCTGATCTGTCTCCATTAAATCTCCTAGTACCACTAGCCATTTCAAATCAGTCCAAGTAGTCCAATTTAAATTCACTTACCATCAGTCGACTTTGTTACATGTTAGTAAAGATCATCAACAACATCATCCGAGAGGTGATGCTGCCATTAACTAGATTACAGGCTCTTCAATATAATTCATGAACGCCATTTCCATAATACTACATTATAGTAACTCAGTTTGTATGTAATAATTAATACAATTATTAGTTGCTATTCCAATTGGAAATGCCTTGACATTACGGTTTGATTCCAGATTTTCCCAGTTCAAAATTGACTTTGCAGTAATCAGAATGATCAATCTTTAGCTATCAACTTTGGTTGCAAAAAAAAATAGAAGTATTTTTATTCACTTCCACCACTTGTGGCTCTGGTGTACAAATCCATTTAGCTGCATGCACTGATCCTATCTTACAGTTTTATAAGCACAGTTGATTGACACCAGTATGATTCAGCTGTAGCTATTCATGTCAACAATGACAGCGCAATTTCACACGTAATAGGAGTTCTATAATTAGAATAGCTACCAACACTATAAGAACAAGTGTAATGAACAATTTTTGCACCACTTCTCTACTGGTTGACTCGTAAAGTGACCCGTAGAATTTATTTCCTTTTTACTCCAAATCCCATGCTCCTGATTTGGGAACTGAAGGTCCAAATGATTGTTTACAAGACTCAAGAGCTACTACTCAGTGTTCTGTGAACTATAAAGGAACTTAATATAGTCCTTACACAATATCCTATACCAAGACCTACAAAAAAATAATAACAAAAAAAAACAACTTTATTATCTACTCAGCTTGGTCTAATTATTTGTGTGTTGAGTTGACTAATTAAAAATTTGTATTACTTTTTGTACATGAAGAGTACTTATGACTGACTGTGTATAGAGCTGTTACAGCTGTCCTAGGGGACCTTACACACATTCACTAACTCAAAGCTTGGGTGGCTGGATGGCAGCCCACAAGCTATTAGGAACTACTTGGCAGCACCCACCAAAGGTGGTCCAGAGGCAGTCTTGAGGTCACAGGCTATATAAACTGACCAGTAATTATTATTATTACCAGTAAGCTCCACTACCAGGCACTGGCTGACCCAGTGCACTTGGGGCTTTCTGGTCACTTGTATGATGCAATCAACTGTATGTATGAGTTTCTCATGGTGATACTCCATATGTAATCATAATCCAGCTCAATTAACTAAAACTGCTTACGAAGCAAAAGAAATAGATATTCATGAGCTGTGCTTAACTCTCCTGGCTAAAAATAACTTAAGGAAGGAGCCAAAGAAGGTGAGTATTGAGCTGGTCATGGATAGATGAAGTTCTGAACTAAAAGAAACATCTCAATAGTTTTCCTCACTACACTCGGGGATTATGCCAACCCTAGCAACCTGGCTTATGTTTAATACATGACCTCTTTCTGCAAATACTGTTCTAAAGTGAGCATTACGAACATACAAACAGCACTAACCTTAGCCAGTAACTGAACACTTGCATTCCACATTCTACTGCTTCTAATAAAACGACTGCTATTGAACTCTCTCTAGCCAGTCAGGTAGCTTCTGTTTTATATTACACAAATTTCTTTTATTCAATGACTCAGCTAAATGACGATGCAATTTATAGTTCCATTATAGATATGACTGTAATGCAGTATAGTTCCATATTGATGATGACCACATCAGAGACGCTAAACCTTGTAACCTCATCACAATAAGTATTGTTGGGCTTACCTTGTGTACCTCATCCACTGCTTTTCAGACTAATCTTAAATGAGAGGCAACGGCGTTGCACAATAAACTGACAAATTGTGACACTTCAGGTGAACACGTCATTAGGTCAAACACTTAATTATATTCATAGCAGTTTGTTCTCACAACTACCTCGACTTTACTGTATCATTGTGTGTACTGTGTTCACAAATAAACATGCTCAATGTTGATAGGTTTTATCCAATCTAAATCAATCCAGATAGTTTAATCCATAATAGCATTAATGTGGAATGTACACTCAAAAAATGTTTAAAATTTTAAACAAAATGAAACAAATCAATTTAACACACTTGCCACACATACTAAGATTGTTATGTGACCAGTAGCAATTATTGGGTATTTGTAATGACTAATACACGTACATTAGAAGGGCCTACACACTCAATATACACCACTCACCACAATACTCATAATAATACTCAAGTGGATTCCAGATGTCTTGCACAAAAATAGCAGGCAGAGGCTGGCTGGAGGAAGCTGATCTGTAGCAATCACCAGGATTCCCTGTCACCACTACTAGCTGCAGAAGCTGTAACTATTAGCATAATTACTAGTGTCTCTGCCACACCACTGTAACATTGGGAATTATATGAGCTTAAAAGCATCTCAATAAAAAATAAAAAATAAAAAAAGACAACATTAATAGCACAACACTTCAGAGAGTTGACTGTCAGATGGCTACATGTAATTAGTGTCATAATTGGGAGTGAGTTTGGATATCAGTTTCTTAAATTTCGATTTATTGAGTAGTACGACGTAGTCCCGATATACCGTATGTGAAGCGGATAACTTGGGAATGTAGAATGCTCGGAAAAACCTGTGAGAACTGCACACACAAACAACAAACAAAACTTATCATTGACTAAAATAGATATCATATACAAGTTACTAAAATTATGTACTTTTGGTAAGCAAATAAAACTTTTGGACACTGTAGTGCAACCAGTTTACAGTTCACTACTTGCTACTAGTCACCACACTCACACTGGCAGGAGCACTCACACTGGCAGAAGCACTCACACTGGCAGAAGCACTCACACTGGCAGAAGCACTCACACTGGCAGAAGCACTCACACTGGCAGAAGCACTCACACTGGCAGAAGCACTCACCACTGGACGGAAGTCACTCACACTGGCAGAAGCATCACATGGCCAGCAGAAGACTCACCATGCAGAGAAGCACTCAAATGGCAGAAGCACTCACCATGGCAGAAGCACTCACACTGACACAAGCACTCACACTGGCAGAGCACTCACACTGGCAGAAGCACCTCACATGGCAGCACTCACACTGGCAGAAACACTCACACTGGCAGAAACTCACACTGGCAGAAACACTCACACTGGCAGAAACACTCACACTGGCAGAAGCACTCACACTGGCAGAAGCACTCACACTGGCAGAAGCACTCACACTGGCAGAAACACTCACACTGGCAGAAGCACTCACACTGGCAGAAGCACTCACACTGGCAGAAGCACTCACACTGGCAGAAGCACTCACACTGGCAGAAGCACTCACACTGGCAGAAGCACTCACACTGGCAGAAGCGACTCTACAGTACACTGCCACCAGGATCTGAATTGACTGATCTCTCAACCCCCAACTAGCCTAACTCCCACTATCACCAGTGAAGGTAGTTAAATTAAAGGTCAAGTATAAGAAATGAAATGACACAAAACTAAACACTATCAGCCAATCAAGTCAGAACAGAGTCAAGTCCAAACAACAACAGCTTTAGTAGTCCACCACTGACATTATGACACACAGAGGAAACTGATCACACATAGCTGAATAATGGGATGACTGACAAGTGTTTGTTAGTCTGCATGTACTGAACAGAAGTGTTTCTATGCAATGTCCAGAGCTCAAAACATATTTATCTGTTTTCTCTTCTCTCCCTGACTACAAGTGGGAGAGGGGTCCCACTGACACACTGTTACATTTTCAATCTCCCTATGGAAGCAAAACTTGACTATAACATTAAAATGGCGCATGGTGAGGGGGGGGGGAGGGAACTCTCCCCACCCGGTGTATAAAGCAGTTTCCGTTTCCTCTTTTTGGTTGGCAGTTTCCTCTTTTTGGTTGGCAGTTTCCTCTTTTTGGTTGGCAGTTTCCTCTTTGTGGTGGTTTCAGCCAGTTGCAGCTTCGTTTTGGTAGATATTCTCTTGGGGGGTGGGGGGGGTGGGGGGGGGGAACTTGCTCCACGCGGTATCAATTCGCCAGGTACTATTCCACGCCACATTTCTGTGGTTAAATTCACGGAAAAAAGTGCACACGCGTTTCTATGTGCGAGCACCCTTACGATGAGAAACCTCTTGTTAGTGTTTCTCACCATTTTAAAAGTCAATCAGTCCATATTGAAGGTGGTTGAGAAGTGGGCATAGAAAACATGTCAACAAGACTGGAGTAAGTATCGAGTAGGAATTTGTCAGACTATTTCACATTCAAATACATACATGTTGATGTATCCCTCAAACTGCTTTAGAACTTCAGCTATTTGTTACTTCCATGAAGATGTAACTGAACACACGTGCCACAGTTTGTCTTCTGAGATATAATACTTTAGCACTACAACCATCCCAAACTGTAGGTACCAGATACACAACTACATGATATACTTTCTCTCCCATCCATGCATGTTTCTATGTTACTGGGAATCACCTGGAAGTGTCCAAGAATGGATATGCTGCCACTGGCGTCCAATTAGCACTGTCCCTGGCGTAGTTCAAATTATCGTCATTAGAGGACGGCAGGTCAAACTCTATTACAAAATGGCAGTCCTCCACTGGAAACTACAGAGTAAAAGACACACAGCAAAAACAATCAACAGTCTCGGAATTTATTATTTTTCTCAATTCTAATTAACTTGTCCCAATAATTTGGAACTAAACTAGGCATTACCAGGGCAGTGCATGAAATGAGCGCTAGAAGAGAAAATCTAATCATTTATATCACTAATTAATGCCTCCATACAGTACATGTCATCACTGCCAGTTCTTTACAGTCTAAATGACAATCGGTATTAATCATCAACATTTACTAATTATAAGTCAAGTTCATTGTTCAGCTGCTTTTTGTTTTTCTGTTATATCAATGCCCTACAACAAATTTCTGGTGAGTAGCTACACCAGCCATTGGTTAGACTCTAACTAGTCAGTATACACATCAATAAATATATATTATTCATTTGATACAGGAGAATATCATGAGTCTGTTGGCTTAGTATTTACGCGAGTGCCGCAGGCACGAGCGTAAATACCGCCAATCAGACGAGTGATATTCTCGGGTATCCAATGGATAATAAATTTATTAGGTACTGCTCATGGGCGAATACCTTGGTAACAAGAAATTTACCTAGGGGGACGTAATAACCCAACGTAATAACTATGAACACAGGTGATATGGAAAAATATTGCCCTAAGCCACATCCTGTTTACTTTAATGCATTTTCTATGTGGCAACAGTTATCAGGCTCTGTTCAGTACCTAATAAATACTTATACTCACTGGTTCTGTTAGCTTGCTCAGTGAGCACTCACATATCTAGAAGGTTCCTCTCTGTTCATGTCATTCATATTCTTCGGGATGTCATACGTGTTATTTCCAAACGGCTGAGGAAGCTGACCTTTAAATTCACTCTTCAAGAACCGCAGCCTCCACTTCTGGTCGGGCAGGAAGAACTCGCTGGGGTATCGATACCACTCCTTACCCAAACACAGATTGACATCACCTTGAACGGGCTGTACGACATTCATGATGTTTGCTGTGCTCAAGTGCCTGAAGGTATCAAGAGGGGCGTGGTACCCTGAAACACACATTCACAATACTCCCTGAAAATATTCACTGACAAGAATCTAGAAAGAAGGCGGGCAATCAATGAGTAATGAGGGGGAAAAAACTAGCATCCCTGGAAAAGGGACTTTAAAATCCTATAATTAGAAAATAAAATTTGAGAAAAATTAACAGTACAGTGTGCACTTGGGATGAAAAGTTAGAAAGCAAACCAACCAACAAACAAAACATATACAAATATAATTGAGCTTCATGAATGGCAAATACATTACCTTAATTACAACCACTTACCAAAATAAAGTGCTAAAATTCTAGACAGTGACAGTAGCGTATATACAACACTAGTCGTTAAGGGTAGCCATGACAACACATCGCGGGTAGTTGCCAGAAACCATCGGTAAAGTCTGAGGTGACGAAGGAGAGTCAGAATAAGATCCTGGAAACAAATTTAAATACAATATGATGGAATCAGCACATTTCTGGGAACCCTAGCGTTATGTAGTTGAGTTGAACACCAGTTACAAACATTGTAGTATTGTTGGTGATTCTTAGTTATATTGGCAATTTGTTTGGAGGGGGGTTTGCTCAGACCTCATTTCCACCTCCCACCCCCTCCACCCCCCACCCCCTCCACCTCCCAACGAACGCCTGAAATAATTGAACTCTAGGGACATACACATAGACTTGCACAACATATGAACTCACCGGCAAAATGGCGAGGCAAATGGCGGCATTGAGACAGAGTAAGGGATAGATAGGAAACAGAAACCTCTCCTCCTGCAACAAACACAACACACATCATCTCACACAACCACTCACTACACAGGTGAGAGCAAACCAACATGGAGAACTTTCATAAACCTGTCACTCACACTACAACTCTAGCCCTCAGGGGAGTAAGAACCGGGGGGGCCGGGGGGGCCTTGGCCCCCCCAATGCTGCAGAGGAGGGGGGCCCGGCCCCCCCTTCAATCTTTCCTTAATAATGTATTGGCTATTTTTAATTAATGTTCCCTCTCATGCACTTGCTGTATTCCCTCCACCTGATCTATCTGCACTTCTATTCAATTCTATTCATAAAATTACCTCAATAAAAATATCTATAGGATATCTGTTTTGCACTTCTATTCAATTGTTTTATGTGGGTCATAAAAAAAAAATCTGCTAGTATCGTCATTATTTGTGCTACTCTAAACCTGCATAAGATTAGTCTGTAAAGTCTTCTTTCTGTGCTATAATGGCGGCTGCTAAAAGAATCAAATTGCAATCAAATCAGCTGACTATGAAATCGTTTTTTGTTTCCAAGGGGCCTCTTAAACCACAGAGTAAGTTTTCAGTGTCTACTAGTGAATGGCTTTACAAAGTGTATGTGTTTAGGTTCTGAGCAACCAACTCAAAATAAATCTAAATGCAGTGATTTAAGATTTGAACTTACGGAGTCAGAGTCTACTACCTTGCAATCTGAAGCTAAATCATCTCAGTCTAAAGCTACAACAGTACAATGTGGAGGTACACCAATGCAGCGTGAAGCAACACCTGGGCAGTCTGATGCTATATCAATGCACTGTGAAGATATGTCAACACAATATGAGGCTGCAGTAGTGCAAAGTGAATGTACACCTCCAGGGCAGTCTGAAGCTCCTGAGCAGTGTGAAGGTACACCTGTATTTGAAACTACATCAATACAATATGAAGATACACCAGTGCAGTCTGTAGCCTCAATGCCATCTAACCAAAATTCAGACCAAATTATTGAAAGCTGTTTCTGTTGTAGCTCAACCTCTGAAATTTCTCAACCTACTGATTCTTATATTCTGGCAAAAACACAGCGAAGCTATGGTACAGGTAAAAATACTCACAACAGATGTTTCATGGCTGTATGGTATAAAACTTACCCTTGGCTTCACTTGTGTCGAGTATCTTTGAAGGCTTTTTGCTATTATTGTAAATATGCTAAATTTTCTCATGCTATTACCAGTAATAAGGCTGAGCGAGCATTTTCGGAAGAAGGATTTTGTAATTGGAAAAAAGCTCTAGATCGGTTTAAAGCACATGAACTCTCACATGCTCACAGAGATGCTCTTTTTGCTTTTAATGCATCTAAAAGTAAACCCATTGGCCATCAGCTTCAAAAGCAATCTGATGAAATTACCAAAAAGAGGAGAGAAAGTTTGCTTAAACAACTCCGTGTGCTGCGTAGTTTGTTACGTCAAGGCATTCCCATCCGGAATGACCATGCTGGGGGCTCCAATTTATCAGTAATCCTTGACCAGGTAGCAGCAGAATCAGCTTGGGTAAATGAATGCAAGTACCAATCACCTTTAATAGTAAATGAGCAAATAAAAATTATGGCCAACAAAGTGTTGCATTCTCTGTTGAATGACATACAGCCCCAACGTCTTTTTTCTCTGCTTGCAGATGAAACTAGAGATGTCTCAAATAGAGAACAGTTAATCATTTGTATTAGATGGGTGTCTGATTCTTACGAAGTGCACGAAGATGCTGTGGGATTAGTTCAACTTGAAAACACCACAGCTGAGACCATTTATATGGCATTGAAGAATGCCTTACTTGCTTTAGGTCTACAGTTTGAAAATTGCAGAGGTCAAGGTTATGATGGGGCCAGCAATTTTCAAGGTCATTTGACAGGTGTGGGTAGAAGATTTGAAGATAATTTCCCTTCAGCTATACCTGTGCATTGTTTGGCTCACTGCATTAATCTGAGTGTACAGCAAGTAGCTCACAAAGTCAAGTCTATCAAAGAAGGACTCAATTTTGCTATGGACATGATCCAATTAATAAAATTATCACCAAAAAGGGAAGTTGTTCTGGAGAAAGTTAAACAACAGCAGGAATTATCTAGTAATGCTTCAAAAGTAAAGTCTTTGTGTCCTACAAGATGGACAGCACGAACTGGAGCTATGCAAGCTATAATTGACAATTATGTACCCTTAAGAGAAACGATGGAGATTTCTTCACAAGGCATGGATGATTGCTCTAGGCGAGCAAATGGAATGCTATCACTCATGGATAAATTTTCCACGTATTTTGGATTAGAACTTTCAATATTAATATTCAGCATGATTGAACAACTTTCAATCAACCTTCAAGCTAAAGAGACTAATGTTGATGACTGCTTTTTGGCTGTAGACTTGTGTATTAAATCCCTTGAAAGGCTTCGAACAGACGTCAAATTTAAACACTTTTATGATACTGTAGTATTAAAGTCATCCAAAGTTTCTTGTGATCCTCCTGTTCTTGCAAGACAAAGGCAAGTGCCAAGAAGATTGGATGATGGAGCACCACAGCATTCCTTCAGTTCCGTAGAAGAATATTATCGAAAAGAATATTTTGAAGCGATTGATACTGTCAAGGGAGATCTTCATAGAAGATTTCAACAAGAAAATTTTCTTTTCATAAGAAGTGTTGAGGCATTATTGATCGATAGTGCAAATGGAAAAAACATATCTCTCTCTCCAAGATTTAAGAAGCTGTATAAGAATGATATAGACATGGATAAACTCATCATTCATTTAGAAGCACTTCAAGATGTGGTGAGATCAGCACATTTGGACAATATTGCAATCAAGCAGGTGACTAGAGTAAATACACTTTGCGATATTTTCAACAACCAACCTTGCCTCAAAACTATTTTCACAGAAATCCATACTCTATTAAGACTTTATCTTACTATTCCAGTCACTACTGCCTCAGCTGAACGTAGTTTCTCAGCTCTGAAGAGAATTAAAACATATCTACGCAACACCATGACACAGGAGAGATTAAATCATTGCATGCTTCTACATATGCATCATGAAAAAACTGATGAGCTGGACCTGGTCCATGTAGCGAGGGAATTTGTTTCAGTATGTGAAAGAAGGAAGAATTTCTTTGGAAATTTTTAAATCCAGACCCATGTATAACTGTGTTTTTATAACTGGTCATATATTTACACTTGTATATTATATTTCACAATTTACTAACATCAAAAATAAAAAAATAAATACTACATAATGGCCACGAAGTTCGGCCCCCCCAATCATTTTCATGTTCTTACTCCACGAACCATCTACATCTTCAAGGGGCTACGCAGATGATGACAATACCCCAAATACCCCCACTCAATAATAGCTACATGTATGTAACTATCATCTTCTTAACTTCTTTCTCAGCTTTCTTTTTCTCATTAGATGTATTCTCTCTCTCTCTTTCACAAACAATACAGAATTAAAAATATATTTAGTTGCCACCGGGAATCGACTCCAGGACCGCTTGCTTAACTGTATTGCTGTATTGTTTAAAAAAAAAGCCTGTGATAGAGAGAGCATACATCTAACCATCAACTTCACAAGGATACCTACTATTTCTTCCTGTGTGGCAGTAATCATAAACAACACATCGACATCTGCAAGGCTGGTACTCTTTCCTTCACAGTTAGTGACACAGAGATGTATAATTTACTTGACACAGAACTCAACTGGTGAGTACGTATTCTTTAATATGTACAAGTTAAATTTAAAAAATGATTAATTGGCTCACTTTGTGCGGCCTGGTTCCAAATATCAGGAGAAATATGATCAAGCCTTGCGATGCCGAGCCCAAATCATGACTTCGCAAGTTGGATCTGGATCCTAATATTGAAATAAATTTATAGCAAGTTGGATCTGGATCCAATATTTAAATAAACATCAAATTGGATCTGAACCCTAATATTAAAATAATTATGTCAAGTTGAATCTGGATCCTAAATTATATCAAGCACATCATTATATACACTATAGCATTCGTATTTTCAAGAATCTGTCACTACTGCGAGAATCTTACAACATTGACAACCTCTCTTCCAAACACTGAACCCAGACACAGCTATTGACTCCACTATATGTAGCCATTGTATACAGTACTTACCGCTGTAAGCTAGCACACACACATACAACCTCTGCAGCTTTGTCTCCCCTTTACCAGCTGACTGAGTGTAGGCATCAAACCATATCTAAAATGAATGAACAAATAAATAAAAAATAAAAAATCAATTCCAATTAAAACAACATATTAATAATTTCTCTCAGTAGTATAGACCAGAATATTGATAAGAGGTAACAACCAGTGGCTCAGAATGGATCTCAATGTCGCTAAGCTACAGGATTCTATTATAAACATGTACACACACTCTACCTCAATGATTCACTTCTAGTCATTTGGAAATACGTATTACGTACAGTATCTAGGTTAGCTTTTCCCCCTCTTCTAATGGTGTATGTGTGTGTGTGTGCGTACATACATGCATGTATGTACATATGTATGTATGTATGTACGTATGTATATATGTGTGTATGTATGATTTATGGGTATTTATGGAACATATGTGTTCTATTTAATGAGCACCTTAGCCTCCACTACAGGAACTGTGATGAGAGCCAGCAGGAAGACAAAGTTGAAGTTGAGGAAGCCATTGATGATGTAATAACTGAATGGCTCCACACCTGTGATGACAGAGAAACAGAGAGATAAGATGGTAGCCATAACTAAACACATTAGATACGTATAATAATATGTTTGTGTGTCAGTAACGATGACACCAACAATCGATGGTTTGTGTATTCATGAATAATTCATAAGCTTAATCAGTTTGTTAAAACATCGCCATTACTTGAATGGGTAAAAGTATTGTCACATTGTAGAAGGCAATTATAATTGAAACTAAAAAGTGGGTGGACTTGGCGAGGAAAGGCAGCGTAGGCTTCACAGAAGGTGAAAGAGAAGCTAAAAGCCAATTAATTGTAGCAGGTGGAATCAGTGAGGAAGGTGGCATAGGCTTCAAAAAGGAAGGGAAAAGTACGTGAAAGAGAGGACAAAAGTTTAGCAAAGTCTAAGCCAACAATCATGACTGAAGGACAGAGATACTCTTAGAAGTAGGAGATAGTCAAAGGAGGAGGAAGGACTCCATGACTCAAGAAGAAAGAGCTGGAGAAAGTAGAGGAGGGGGATAAGAAAAGCTGAGATAGTTCAGGGAAAAGAGAGCAGGGTGAGGGAAACTGATGTAACATTAACCAAGTGGTAGAGGATGATAACAATGAATAAACAATAACTTGCACTATTGCTTCCTTACTTTGTAACAATGTCCAGTGCAACTGTGTGGCGGGGTTTGCTAGCTCTATATAATTCGCACATTTCAATAAACCTACAATTGGGAAACATTACCCGTACATGCACTTAATGCATGTGTATTAACATAACACTTGTACTGTTTCTCCATCTATCCTTTCTTTACATGTCCACTTTCGTCTTAGAAATAGTAATATAATTATAATACTTATATGCTTCTGAATAAAAAATATAATGGTAAGTTTAACTTATATGTAGGTGTGATGACTTTTGACTGGCAGTACAGCTGAGAATATGTACCAATGATACTGGCACACTTGCTTGGTCATACAGCTCATGAATTAACCATATTAGTGCATTTGAATGTGGTATCCCTTACCATACAGCTGTGAGCCCCCACCGGCACTGAATACATTGTACATGATGATGTTGGCAGTGGTGAAGGTGAGCTTGCCATAGAAGATGGAGTCCACTATCACGAGGGGCACCTGAAGCAAACAGACAGACGGCAGCAAATGTGAAGACACCATCACATCGCCATTTTAAACATTTCATCATCGGCCACCAAATTTTCGTACCCACATCACTGGATTGGTAAGAATGTTGTAATTTTTTATTGTTCTTATAAACTTCTTTGTAGATTTATACACTCTCTCTCTCTCCACTGGTACATATAAAAACTTGTTGCTACTGGCATTGATCATGTAATTTACTACCAGAACAAAGATAGCTCATACAAGCATCATAAATTCCTGAACTTGCCTGCCAGAGAGCAACCAGTGGCTTCACCTATCAACAAGCCGAGGTAACACCAGCTGCTTCTGCTAAGTTTAACTTGTGGTAACTAATTTTTCAAAGTCAACTTACAATGCATATATAAGGGATGACTTGGTACAGATTGTGGTGGTTCTCCCAAGGTACATGAATATAATTAGATGATGTAAAGGTGATGTAAAGGTCATGTAAACATGTTAGTTTATTGTTCACTGAAGACTTCTACTTGTTCAGGTAGCTAGATCTGAACCAGGAGGACTTGTCTACCTACTTTTTGCAAGAGTCTCTTGTACAATTGAATGTGTTGGTACGTGTGTGTGTGTGTGTGTGTGTGTGTAGGGGATTTGAATGATGACATCACATAACATCCTGCCACACCCATGGATGGTATCACTGCACACCCTGTCCCATAGAAAATGTATTAGTTTTGCTGACAGCTACGTCTATTTTTTCAGCGCCAGGCTGCACAGAGCTTCCAAATTACAGTAATAGCTTTATTATGAAATTTACTAACTGCTGATTGTGTATAGCCACAATGAAATCAGATAGTCTTACCACATTCAATTTTTATAAAACTGATAAAATCTATTGAGGTCTATAACATCAGAAGTAATGATAGTGTCTCCATGCTGAACTGGTTTTCTGCTAATATAATAGTGGGAGTGGCCAGTCCAATGGGAGGTAAAGGACGCTATAGGAGATGGCATAGCATTCATGACATTAGCACAACTTGTGCTCTGAGTAGCACCACATGATTTCATAGTCTATAGAGACTGTGCTTCATCTCTTGGATTTTCACCAAAATCTCATATCCTCCTCTGCATTATATTGTGCCCTAAATTTAACACAATCGCAATCCTTGAAGATATCAACACTCACAATCCTTGAAGATACTAACAGATTGTCTGCCATTAATCCTCACACATTTCAGCATTCTTCAGCAAAAGCAGAAGATATAACAGCAAGTAAAGAGAACTTCTCTCAGAAGTGTCTCATAATGGAGGCAAATCTTCAACCATTAGCTTTCAATATCCTATTCCTGTAGCTTGTCCACACATCCACACACAATATGGACCATCTAAAGTTGAAATGATAATACTTGTTTATTTATAAACTCTACTTTTTCCACTGGTGTCCAGTTCTGCTGTAATTAGGGCATGTCATATCATTCAATTAACCCACAGGTATTGATAACATACTAACTTACAAAGATTTAGGAAATAGACTAAACTTCTTCCATTTAAACAAGTCGCAAGCAATCTAGCAACTGCATCAGATGAGCAGAAATCTCGACTTTTTAGAAAACCCTACTGTAAGAGAGTGGTCGGGGAAGGAATGCCAACGACAGACGTGGCTAGTCAGCGTGGGGGGGGGGGGGGGGGGGGGGG
>WLWD01003126.1_pt1 | contig 16157 bp, 21 predicted proteins | sample 6712731 | NCBI WGS metagenome assembly WLWD01 (sample SAMN12718690, study PRJNA576275) | sponge metagenome | isolation source: marine sponge | host: Mycale hentscheli | place: New Zealand: South Island, Marlborough, Capsize Point | collected 2014-11-01
TCCACTCATACGCAGCTGCAGATCGAGTGGATTTTTCCCAGCTCCCTAGTGAAGTTCCATCTGCAGTTAATTTGAGCAATTGTGCACAGGCATTATTGCTTCTTCCATCATTGGAAGATGAGGAGGCTCTTAGAAAGAACTTTAAAGTTCTTATTTCAAGGGTTCTGTGCGACTTTTTGCCATTTTTTAGAGCAACCTTTGATGGCATTGTGACCTGGCATATTCAACATCCTTACTATGATGAAATGTCAAAGAAATCAGATACAGTAAGTGCCTCTTTGTGTCTGTTTCTTGCACATCAACACCTCTCTCCACTAGTTCTTTTGAGTATTTACATTGTATGGAAGTGTTGATGTCTATAGGCTTAAAATAGAATATGTGGTCATGACTGTATTGTGGGTAAAATGCTGTGTTAGCTAATTATTGGTGGCATCATTGGCATGACATTGCATGTGTAAGTGTCAGCCTGTCAATTTGTATACACTGTATACTGCTGAGTCACTAACACTGCTAAAATTGTTGTTGAGCATTAATTATGACATTGTTGCATATAGACACATGAATACCTATATTGTCCTTCTAGCCCATTTTTTTTTGCACTGACTGCAGGTCCCCCTTGGCATCCTACCAAAGAATGAAAACAAGGGAGAGGAGATGGTAGAGATTGTGAAGTATTTGCACCAGTATGTTCCAGTTATTAGGTCTGAGGAGGAACAGCTGATACCCAGCCGTGATGAAACTGTACACATTACCAAGGCGCAGTTTAGTCCAGTGTTATTTGGAGGAGATCAGCTAACTGCAGCACGCATTAGAGGAGCAAAGAAGGCGAAAGTGAGTGATGATGATCCCTCTAACAGAATGGAAGGCATTATACCTGTGGCTGAAGACTGGCACACAAAAATGAACTTTTTAGGAGTAAGTGTTTCAGGAGTAATTATAGCTACTGTTTAATTATTAGTACCCTATCTAATTATTAAGGTTTTATGGAAGCACTACTACTCAACTTCTTCAGCAGGGGAGCATGGCACGCTGTTTCAGCTGAGAAACAGGCTGGGCAGGAGCAATGTTGTTTCAGATCCTACAAAGGATTTTAATGCATGCGAAGATTTCTTCTTGGTCGTGATTTCTGCCTTTATTGTAGCAGCTGCAATGAAGGTACTCAAGATGAAGTCAATCGATGAAATTCCACAGCCTAATACAGCCATTGGGGAAACTCCTGATGAGGTGTGGATGAGGGATGACCAGACTCGCTTGAAAGTTTTGGATGATGTATGTGGTGAAGTAATTGAGAAATTTGTCGAATTTTCCTTCTTCGAAGAATTCCCCGTAGGAAAGGATGCTACACTGAGCTATTCGAAGAGAATCCTGGGATCGGGTTGTTTTTACTTGGAGTATCGTGATGCAGTGAAGGAGGGGGACGGTACACGTGTACTTAGGTGTTGGCGCTACTTATTGCCAATATTTTATGGCACAGGACGTACAAACTACTCCTGTGAAGTTCTCAATATGTTGCACCAAGACCTAACCCTTCCTCCTCGGCTTGCTAGCCAATTGCTTTGGTCACGATTCATCAACACTCATGGTGTTCCAGGGAGAAATATACCCTGCGACCTCTATATGGAGCATCTCAATCGCATAGCAAAAGATGCAATAAGAGCACTTGGTGCAAACAAAACTGAACAAGCAGTTGAGCGGGTTGGCAAGGCCATTGGTACTATTGCACCTTTATTGCAACAGTATGATGAAGAAACTAATGTAAAAAATGTGTCTGGAGCCCACAAGAGAGCGAAAATGAGTAAAGACATCGAAGAAGTGTTGAGTGAACTTATGAAGTATAAAGTCTTTAGCTTAGTTGACCAGAGGAAGCACACTAGCTTTTCATCACCAAAAGATTTGCTACATGCTAAGCCAACTTGTGACTTACAAGATTGGATGGTCAATCGACTCAAGAAAATTGTTCGCACTGCTCATAGCTAATGTACCATCATCATCATCATCAAATACATTGTTAGTCAGTAAGCAAATTAAATTTTTAAAAGTATCTGTTAAACAAAGATAAACAAACTATGCTCACTTTCACACATTCCACACAAACAGTTCTTCATGCATATATCACAACACAAACATGTTCCTAGATCTATATGTGTATAATTATCCATGTCTCCAAATAAAATGTCCCTTCTACATACATCTTGGTTACTTTTATAGTCCTTAATAGACTTGGTAAGCTGGTGAGAGTTCTCTTTGCCATGTAACAACAGTGCCAATGAGGGAAGACCGTCCCTGCCAGCACGTCCAGTTTCCTGAATATAGGACTCAATGTCATCTGGAGTGCCAACATGAACCACTTGGCGCACATCAGGTAGATCCACCCCCATACCAAAAGCTATTGTGGCAATAACTACTCTCAGGTGACTTCCCTTTGTGAATAAATCAAGTATGCCATCTTTGTGCTCCTTTTCTATTATACTTGTGTACATATCTACCAGACGAAATCGTGACAGATCAGGTGCATCTGAGGGCTCAGTAAAATCTTCACCCAACTCATTCTTGAAGTACAGATAGATGTTTGAACACATGTCAAACGACCTTGCATATATAATCATTCTTGGAAATTCTGTCCGGTCATTTCGTAGCCGAGTGATAAAAGGTTCAAATGATTGCTCAAGGCTACTAAAGGTACTCACAGCATACATGATGTTTTTCTTGCAGGGAGAGTAGGCAATAATGTGGGGGGTTTTCATCCCAAGAGTACGGATTACTGCTTGCCTTACTTGTTTTGTGGCTGTAGCTGTAAGTGCCATTACACACACACCCTTGGGTAACAAGCTCCGCACTTCCCCTACTCGACTGAGTACTCTACGAAAAGTATCACCCCTAAAACCATAGCAATCTTTAAAATTAGATAAGAGTAATATAGCATACTGACCATTTGCTTACACAATGAGCTTCATCTATAACTAGGCCTTTCAATCGCTGTGTGTACATTTCACTTGTGAGGACACTTCTCCATCTCTTGCTGCCAATCAGTAATTCAGGGGTGAAAAAGACAACATCATAATTCCCTTCACGAACTCCTTTTTTGACCTCAATATTCTCCTCAGCTCCTGACATGAGAGCAGCAGAAATGCCTTGGGAATTAAACCTTTTCACCTATTTCATAATATTACATGGCCAGCTAGCAGATATGTTAGCTAGAAGAACTGTTAGCAGTTACCTGGTCCTTCATGATGGCTATCAGTGGTGAAATGACAATAATAATAGCAGTGTGGCCCAAGTGGTTGTACACTCTTGGCAAGCATTGGTAACAAAGGCTTTTGCCATACCCAGTCGGCAAGACAGCAAAAACATCTCTTCCCAAAACAAACTTCACTATCACTTCAAGCTGCTCCTTCTTGATTGAATGCCCTAGAGATTTTGCAGCATCGACAGCTGCTGAAGTAACTTCATCCAGTTGTTTCTTGTTCATGTTGCTTGCAGATTAAAATTTTTAGCTCGCCAAATGGCAAATTTTCATAGCACGCGCGTATGATCGATTACGTAAGCTACATATGACGTTGAATCATTTCATTGGCCACGCAAGAATCCTGCTGTGGAGTACAAGTTGGTGTATAGGGCTGACACCAGACCCTCTCGCGCGCTACGCGCGCTCGTGTGTCTGCGACGCCAGACTAGGGAAGGGTCTGGTGGATTGTGCACACCATTCTTGTGTCTACCGAATTCATTTCCTATGTTTATAACATCCCACCAGAATGCGCGTAACTATTTTCGGATGCAACATCATGGAAGCTGTGACTCCTTTTCAATGCAGCGTTGACTTAGCCTTAGAAAAAGTTTCATCTGCTCTAGGCTTCATACTGAAGCCAGAACAGAAGAGAACCTTGCAAAGTTTGCATCTGGAAAGATGTGTTTGTTTCTTTGCCCATTAGTTTTGGAAAATCATTGTGTTATATTTTATTACCAAATTTGTTTGATGTTCTGAGAGGAGTTGATACTTGTGGAAATTCGATTATTTTGGTGGTGTTACCACTTGAAATTGGTTTGGATGAAGCCTACTGCATAAAGAAATGGTATGTTTAATGTCAATAATTACAGCTTGCTCTAATCAGCCCAGTTTTTATTACAAGTATTTTTTAGTTATTTATTTAGCTATGTGTACTATATTTTCAATTAGGGGAGAGAAATTTAGGACAGAATTTTCGCATCTAAACGAATTTCGAAGCATTATACCAGAGACAGTTAGCGTTATGGCATTAACAGCAACAACTTCTACAAGAAACTTTATAATTAATAGTTTAAGTATGCAAATGCCGAAATCATTTATGTTCCTCCAGCTAGAGAAAATATTTTATATGCAGTGATGGAAAAGCCCAGAGGAGATAATGCAATCTGTGAAGTATTTAAATGTATTGTTGAGAAGCTGAAGATAGAAAGAAGAAATATGGGAAGAGTAATAATATTTTGTAAGACATAATAATGTAATTTCGATATAACAGTTTTTTAAACGTAGTTTGGGAGAATATTTCACTGATATGATAGGAGCTCCAAATTAATTATTGAACAATTTACCAAGCAATCATCCTTACGGGTTGTAATTGCTACAATAGCATTTGCTATGGGAATTGACTGTCCCATGTTGACTGTCCTAGTGATGTTGAGATGTATATGCAGGAAAGTGGCCAAGCAGGAAGAGATGGCCTATTATCATGTGCTACAATTTGGAAGACATGCACAAGGTATACCACACAGCACATGATTGACTACTGCATGGAGAAGAACGTACATTGTAGAAGATCGTTTTTGTTTGAGGACTTTCATGACTGCAGCTTTAAGTCTAAAGGGTGCAAGTGTTGTGACATCTGTCAGAGGAACTGTAGCTGTGGAAGTTGTGATGCGAACATTAATTCATTTATCTTTCCCTTTTTCATAACAAAATAGCTTACAAAATCATTTTAATCATAAAAGTAATTAAACAATGATGATCTTAGAACTAGTTGAGAAGTAAAGATTAAAATAAATGTAGCTAGTTGAGAATTTAAAATTAAGTCATAGTATGTTTAGAAAAATTGCAGATAATCCATTTCTTTAGGTCAGTTTGGAGTAAACTTCTTATAATGTTGGGTTTTAAGTTCGAAAATGACTTCTGAGTGCATGATCCATTCTTAAACACATCAGACTCCATCAGTTGTTCTACAATTAGATGCAAGTCCTTCACTACTGACTTTTCAGCGTTGCCACTAATCAAAGACACTCCTGCCTCATCGTCGTATGCAGCCAAAATGTCACTAAGCAACCCCACACTCCTTCCTGCCCTAATGATGGCCTTTTCAGTTTTGTTCGCACCTAATCCAGATATAACAGTTTTTACAACTCTGTTCATATGCTACATATGCAGGTTAGCACTGATGTTACACCCTGAATACCGATGCACATTCACAATCAAAGCGACTCCATTTAAGTTGCTCTGCTAAATTATGTGTGTCCCATCTCCTTACCTGACTGAATCCTTAAAATAATTCTACCACCATCACCCCTATCACTATTCTGTTCGTCATCATCAACTAAAGTGCCATTGCCATCATCACTCGCCTGTGGTTGGTCACAAAATTCTCCAGCTAAGTCAACGTGCTTTTCCACGACAGAAGATGCAATATTCATCAGTGCTGACTTTCTAACTGAGTCGTCCTCCATCCATTAGTCACCGAATATGACAGAATCACTGGGTATATCATTAATATGGGACATACCAAGATGGGACATACCAAGATGTGTCATGACTGCACTGACTATGTACCCAGTCGTTACAACTTCAATAAAGTCTTCGATTGCATTGACGTCACTCTTTATCTCTTTTGTCACATTCCTTCTGTTGATTAAATTTCTAAGTTGATAAAGAGTACCCCTCTCCATTCCTGATTTTGTGTCATACAGCCTCCTCCGCATCACCTAGTAAGACAACATTTTTGGTGGGGGGTGGGGATTTTGAAGCAGTACATAGAATATAGAAAGCGGATGGGGATCATAAGTATCGACAATGCTGAGGAGACAAAGATTAGTGTTTAAGCTGATGCAGGGTACTGACGTGGAATAGCTGTTCCTCCAGCACTCATAGACAAAAGTGGTAATACTTTTCTTACATTGCCTGCTACTTGTTCATGCAATACAACAATCTTCTCTATGAGCCTCATGCAAGGTCTGGAAATGTATCCTCATATTGAACGACAATAAGTTGAATGTGAAAACGTACTCAGGCCACGTATTAGATTATGATGTCGTCTATGTCAAAGAGTTCTCTTGTTCAATTAAAAGTTAAAAGAAACAGACGTTTACAACCACAATTTGACGCACTCACATTCTGACCGGCGACTTGCCCTCAGCCACATTATATAAGACCTTGGGCAGCACCTCTATAATAATTACGATGGAGTCCGGTATATATAATGCTGACAAGGTTAAGTTTAATGATCAGACCTGTACTATATCAGGTCATTCACCATAGGACTCAAATTTTTCTTATAATATTAAGTATTATTATTGCTACTATTACTATTATTATTATTGTTATTATTATTATTATTATTATTATTACTTAACACGTATACAACTCCGTTTCCTACAAATTTGCTAAAGTCACTATGAACTCCAGAGCATAAATAATTTCCATTATTATACTTTGATGCATTGTGAATCATTAAAATACTTCCTGATATTTTCACATTTGAAGGAATAAATTTACCATCAGCAAAATACCACTGAATATGATAGGCTGAAGGACACTCAAATTGAATTGATTTTCCCTCTTTAACATGATGATACAAAGGATATAGAACACTTGGATCTATACAAAAGTATTTCTTAAACTTTATTTTTCTCATTACCATCATACTAATTTGATGTTATATTTTTAATAATTGTGATTTAGTCATGCTGTCAGATGTAAATTTGAATGGATGCAGGGCTAGTATTATTGATGTCAATCTCCAACAGTGGTCTTAAGTCCACTACTGTTCCGTTAATGTCTAATTATTTAGCTGTACCTATTAGAAAATTGTTATATGTACAAGTATCCAGTAGAATAAACTTTATAATTTCAATAAAGTATGTTCATTTTAACAATAACTCTCTATACATTTAGAGTTAGGCCTGCAGAGTAACCAATAAATTAATCTACTAATTTCAAAACTATATTTTTCAAGTGATACTCCTAACAATAATAAAGTTAATTGAATTAAAAAATTTATGAGCTTGATTATGTAACATTATTTTTATCAAACTATTATTGCAATTGTATGTCAATTATTTAACCATATATTATCACAGTTATGTCATCCATAACTGCTTTCCCTTCATGAGTTAATCCATAACAGTAATATTTTCCCATATTATTATAGTCCACTGATTCCAATGTTAGAGTAGTGTTCCTCCCCACCATATTAACCATTCCACTACCATACCCGTGATCAAGAATAGCTGATGTATCATATCTTCTCAAAAACCACTTTATATTATGCAGTGTGTTACAAGTAAGTTTTGCATTTGTTCCATATTCATGTATTAGGTGCCTAGTGGATATTTTCCTGCCTTCCATAATACGACCTCTCTCAGGATCTATATTGTATATATAAATTTGTGTATCTCATTTTATACATTGATTGTAAAATTTAGGTGGAGCAAATTCTCGTGATTAATTTTATATATGTTTTTGTACATGAAGCTACAGAATTAAAACATTTCTAATACTTGGATAGTTTTCTCATATTATTGTAGGAAACTTCTTGTACATTATAGTTGTATAGGTAGATAAGGGTAAAGACTAATTAATCTTAAAAGTACTATATTTGTCAGTGTGTCCAAGTTGAGTTGGCACGACCGCGAGCGCGATAAACGAGGAATGCACTTAGTGAAAAAACCCGGAAGTAATTTAGTCAAGTGAACTATTTTGCAAATTGACCGAGTATATCAACATTCATGAAAACGGGTTGCTACCTAGGTGCCAATATTAATGCAATAACTATTAGAGTCAAAGCGGTGTTGCAGTTAAATGGTTATTTCCTGGCGATGTTCTGTTCAAGGTGCCACCTAAAGAGAAGAACCAGGACGAGTGATTTTACCAGCCAAGAAGACTAAGGCGGCCCAATATAGTAAGCTTTTTGAGAGTATTGAAACATCCACGATGTCTACCTGTGATAATTCTGCTGTAGTTGACCTGTTGTCCTCGTTTGAAATTGTACTTTACTTTAAACTTAATTTTCATTGTCAATTATTTCAATGATCCAGGCTTCACTTATGGTCCGTCTCCTCTATCTAAACTGCACGTTCCTGAGCTGTATTTTCCCGCCTACACGGCGCGGCATTTTGGCGCGAAACTCGCTAAAACTAGATCTTAGGAACGCTCGGATACTGTTCTGCAGTAAGTTGATACGGTGACTTCTCGGGCTTATTCCTTCAGATCTAGAGGGCGCCTGTCCTTCAAACTTGGTTAGTATCTATAAAAATAGGTTATCATTCCATATATGCATTAAAAATATTTTGGTAAAAAATTGACAGGAACCACATGTTATGTTAATTGTCCAATTTGGTGCTTGCGGCGTTGTGCCGGATTTTCCTGTAGACGGTCACAGGTGTGGGCGTGCGTAGAGGGGGAAATTGTGGTTTTTACTATTCCCATAGACTTTTGTATAAAGTTTTGGGATAGCACTTTCCCCCTGGTTTTGGAGTTTACTGAGGAAATATTTTATCCGCTTTGGCGTGAGCTTTCCAATGGTGCAGCAAACCCCAGATGCATATCTGCTTCCATTCTAAAGTTTTCATGCTTTTCTTGCTGCCAACTCAACTTGGACATACTATATTAATACTTAGCACTCTGACTAAATAAGAACATCAAATTATATAACATTACTATTGTTAAAATTCTAAAGTTGAACCTCAATTAAATATTTCAAGCCAAGAACCCACAAGGATATAGTAGAATTCGTGATATCTCTAGATTATTGAACATATTTATTTGTTTTAAGGTATCTTATTGAAATACATAATGACATAGTAGGACTGTATTACGGAAAACAAAGTATTACTTAAAGAATTGGCGAGGGAGTACTGAAGTTCCATTTGTAGTGGCAGTGGTAAGTTAGTACATGTATTGTGGGTTACAACTATTACTTAGAATATCAGAAAGAAACAAATTAACTAACGTGACTTGTAATTTGTTGCTTAATTTTTTTTCCGATTCAAATAGTTGTGGGGAGTGGTTAGTATGGCATTGAATGTCTTTACTGTATGTATGCAATTCAAAAACTTGGCTGGCTTTTTTTGGTAGCATGAGTGTTAAAGTTAAAACCAATCGTTTAACAATAATGTACTTTTAGGCTCGCTCACCATCTGTGCTCAAGCACACCACTAGTAGTTTCCCTCTTAAAAAAATCATGAGCCAAGAAATCATAAAATAAAATCATTTCATATACAATATTAAGGGAACAATTTAAATGTGGCTATATATGCCAAAAATACTATCGAAGAATTTATTATTTCAAATTGTAAAACTTATCTTCAAATACATCAAAATTATTGGAAACTTTTATATTATTATATTCAGTTATAATTATATTCATTATTACATTCCAGTGACCCTATAGTGCTGAACAATAGAGACAGCTAACCTCCAATGTAAAGTTTTGTGTAGGTCTTGAATCGCTTCCTGTCGTATGCATCTACTCCTGTGCATCTGTAAATACCCTTATCACTGGGCTTAACTCTTGTTATTGCAATCGTTTCACTGACACCATTATAGGATTTCACAATCTCATAATTGAAGAACCAGATGTTGTTGAAAGAAAACCAGGCAGGTTTTTTATAACTGAAGCAAGTAAATTGAGCTGAAGAACCTAGGTATGCTACCTGTACAGGACTGAGCATGCCATAGGAAGTCCAACTTAAATCAATTTCTAACAAATAAAAATTGCAATCCTGTTGAAACAGAATGAGAATTTTTTTTTCACAATATTTACTTCATTGCAAGACAATAGCAACAAATTTAATCATAATGTATACTTTCAGAACAGTGGTGGAGTTACTAAGTGCTTAACACAAATATTTTCTTATTGGGCATCAAAACAAAGCAAACATTAATGAATTATTTGTAATATCTCAATACCTCATTGTTTTATAGCCAAAACAACTGATGCAACATGTATGAAGTGTAAGTGGAAACATTTGTATAATAAAAGAATCAATGAATGAAATGTTTCTACTTAATCCCTACTTAAAATAATGGGCAGGCCCACTCAAGTCGATTATTGCCAGGCCTCAAAAAAGCGAGTTTAAGTTTAGTTAGCTAGGGTTTAAACAAAACTTGGGAGACCTGGACCAAAAAAATATAGTTCATAATGTTAACTAATACTTAATATTACTGCAACTAATTTTGCTATATGTGCTAGGCTGCACACTGATGTGTGAAACTAAACATTCATCCCTCCTGATTCCACCTTACTCTGACTGGCACTTTTAAGGCTCTTCTGGAATCCCCCTGATATCATTTGTCATAATAAATTATATTAGCACACATTATATTTTTATCAGCTTTCTTTAGGTGCATTTCAAGAATGAATAAATCTGGGCATGACATTTATGGGTTTGATACAGAGGGGGGAACCCTGGGATTCCCCCCCCCCCTACCCCCTACCCTGAGCAGAGTTCCCCCCTATGATTTTCACCTATACTTATTAAAACATACAAAAACTACTTTTTCCTCCCACCTTTTCTTGTAGGTAAGCCTAGATTTGTACAATTTTTTCAGGCTAGCCTTTGAATGCTTTAGGTTGGAGCTTAGTTTGGGATTGCCTCCCCCAATGTTCATCTTTATATTATTACCGCTTGTGGACTGTTCTCCTTGTTGTGCTTCTTCCCTCTGCTGCACTTCTTCTCTCTGCAGCACTCCTTCCCTCTGCTGCACTTCTTCCCTCTGCTGTACTTCTTTCCTCTGCTGCACTTCTTCCCTCTGCTGCCCTTCTTCCCTCTGCTGCCCTTCTTCCCTCTGCTGCACTTCTTTCCTCACCTCTTCTCTCTCCCTCACTTCCTCCCTCACCTCCTCACTCTCTCTTTCTGCTGCACTACTGGAATCTGTTCCTTGTGTTCCACCCATTCATAGCTATCACATTTGCTTTTTTTAGGTTGGGATTCACTTCGTTTGGAGCCACAAGGTCTCTTTTTCCTAAAATACTTTCTGGTATCCATTAGCTACTACTCAGCAATTTCTACAGTCTGCCAAAGCAACAAATATACCCTTACCAACCAGGCAGCTGCTTCACAATGACCAGTGCTAAAAGCAATAAAGGAAAAGTACCTACAAGCTGGCAAAAATTAATAGGGTAAGTGCAGATAATTCAACTGGGGTTAAGGTAGCATTAGCATTAGAGTCTATCTGAGAAGTCTGGTTTGAAGTTTCTGAGGAACCTCTTGTTGCTGTGTTTGCAATTTTAAGTGACAAGAAATTTGTACCTATAGTTTTGTGAGATAAAATTGATCATTATTATAGTTTTTCAAAAAGTTTGCTCTTAAGCTAGAAGCACTGTATATTCAAAACATATATGTGACAGTAATTGGGAAAAGGGACCACTTGGGTTGAAAATTGAAAAATGAGTTATTTATACCACTGTGTACAGCACTTCATATAGATATCAAGTTTATAGGCTAGCTTGGTTCATTAAATATACGAGCGGCAATCTAACCTACTTGAGCACAGTTATTTCGAGAAAACTGCAGTTAAAACTTATTCAATTTCTGGCTGAGTTAACGTTGAATTCCCGTAATCTAACCGGAAGTCTGCTTTACGGTTACGTAAGATTTTTACTTGAGCTTGGAGAAAATGGTGGTGCTTGGAAAATGGTGGTGCTCAGCTCAACCACGGTATTAAGTTATAGTTGGGGTCGCTTACTTCTTTGATGGGGGAGGCCTTACTCAGTTCAAACCAATCGTTGTGTAAGGGTACTAGACAGGTATGGCTTTAAGTAGCACTAGATGGTATAGACCTAGTTTTGCAGGCCGTTTTGTGCTTTTTTTTTCTTTCTGTTTCCAACAGTTTGATATTTACAGTAAGTCATGGTAATTATAATGCAGTCACTCTTTTAGAAATGATCAACTAGTTTGGTTTGTTATTTCACTGGCTAGCTAAGTTTAGGAATATATTTGTCTTAAGTGTGTCAGTCAACTTGTTGCCTGTTTTGGAACAAATGAACAAAGAATAATAATTGGAATCTCTTTCAATCAATGAACAAAAATGATGGACTTTCAAAATTTGTTGCCTTCTCTTGTTTCAGTGTGACTGAAGTCCTCATCATCACTGAAACCTTTGTACAGTCAAAGACTTGCTGATTCTTCCAGTGTCTTCACAATAATAGTCCCAAGAAAGTCTCCAAATCTGGGACTTCCAACTACAAAACCCCATAAATAGCAACATCAACTTATATAGCTTGATTATTCACGTTTATTATTTATATTCTGTTGCTGCCATTCTATAACAAAATACTAATAAGAATTTACCCAAGATTTTTTGAGGTTAAGATAATTTGTTGCTAGGCAACTAATTGAATCGACTTCGCTTTTGTTCTACTCCGGTAGGATTTCCATGCATGGGAGAAGGTCAAAAATGATAATAAAAGGTGGCTGTGTTTAAGCGGGCGCTTGGACCTTTAACAACAGTTTCAGCCACTCAAATTTGGTGTTGGGAAGCTAAAGGAAAGGAGATACCAAAGGGCCAACAAAATGAAAGAAAGAAAAAAATTTGTCATGTTTGGGCTCGACTGTACATTTTTGATTTTACGTAATTGGTCCCTTTTCCCAAGTACAGTCATATATTTTCTTTTACAGTGGTCCCTCTCTTGAGAGACCACCCTATGGTACAGATAAATGCGGTCTTTCAAGAGGAGTTTTGTCAGGGGGGACAGAAAATTCTACTCTTAGTTATGCCAAAGAAGTATAGTACCATTAATTACCAATTTGTTATATTATTTAAGAATTCATTTGATTAACATTAACAATTAACAGAACTATTGAAAATTACAATGGGTGTAAATAATCCATAAGTTTAGTTTGTTTCATGTTTCTAGTACATGTATCACATATCATTCGTGCAATAATGTCTGTGCTTTTAGTAATACATTCAAGCAGCTCAGAGTTTTCTTGTGCAAGGGCAAAGTCTTGAAGGTCACTTAAATGTGCCATGGCTGTAGTTTTTGATAATACTACTTTCTCACAATCATCACTGATGTCTTCATCGACATCGTTATCAGAAGACTCCTTTGATATCGGACCAAAGCAAGATTCTAGAAGTCTACCCTCCCAGTCATCTTCTATGGTTTCATTAGTTGCAAGCATGCTGTCAAATTTAGTGAACTCGTCCCAGCCCATATGATCAAACTCTTCCATAAATGTAGTAACATAAGTTTCCACTTCCACCTCTTCCTCACCTTCCAAGCTATGTGTACTTTCTTCAGCTATACTGAAACCACAACTAACAAAGCATTTCTTAATTGAGCTGATCTTGACATCATCCCATGCACTTTTAAGCCACAGGATTGCATCTAAAACATTGATCTTTTTAGAAAGCTCAGTTGCTGTATTGGCATCATCCATATGAGCAAGAATATGCCTCACTAAAAGCTTGCAATAGATAGTTTTCACATTCTGAATGATCCCAGAGTCACATGGTTGCAGCTTTGAAGTTGTATTTGGTGGAAAAAATACAAGTTTCAGGCCCAGAGCAAGCACATTTTTAGTGGTAAGGCCAAAGATGATACACCCCTAATAGTTATTATTGTCATTGTATTTTTATTTAGCTGCTGGTGCCCAGTATTGTGCTGATCCAGGGGCAGACTGTTTTGTATGAGACCCTAACATTCATTGCTTTACTTCATGAAATATTGATTATTTTAGCAATAATAATTTAGTGAATTAGAAAAAAATGTATGATTTAAATCAAAATTTGCCAAAGATTCTGATACGATGTTCTGAGTCTGCAACAGTCATTAACAACTTCTTCAAGATTTAAAGCATCAGTGAGCTCTTTGTGGACATGTAGGACCATCAGATTGTTCAGCCGCTGCTGCCCCATGGTACTTCAAAGATACGTCTTCACACGACGCAAAGCACTAAAGGACCTTTCTGAACTGGCATTTGTAGCTGGCATGACCATAATAAGTTGAACAACGTGACTCACTTGACTCAACAAGCTTCTCTGGGAACCAGAAAGTCCTTGAAAGTTAGCTACCTTAAGGTATTATTTTACTTACCAAAGAAGGCTCTGCAAAGGATGCAAGCATCTTGTGTTAAGTGTGGCAGAACAGGCAGTCCCTGGCAGCATCATAATGCAAATATGGCCACCGCTTAAACCAAGGAGCCTGACATGAACGCCACACTATCTGCTTCTTGCCGAATGACTTGGGGAAAACAAAATTATCTGCTGGGTGGTTAGGGGCTGGTGGAAGATCCGGAAGAGTAAAACGAGAACTGGTAGTACCAGTATACTACCTGTAGAAGTATAACTAGAAGAAGCCATATTGCAAGCTCAGTGGATAACAGCTGCAAGATTTCTGAGCATGCGCGTAGCTAATTCATTTAATTTTTTTTTTAATGTCTCGGGAGTGCTACGGCCAAAACCGTAGCAACCGGCCTTGAGTTTCATGTAGCTCAAAGTAAGGTCGGATGTGCAGAGCAATTGTCAACGAACAATAATATTGACCTGTGTTGCTCTCTTTTGTTATTCAAACCATCTAGCCATTGCTTGAATAACTCACTAGTCATCCAGGCTTTCTTATTGGCAGCATATTTCACTGGTAAACAAAGTAGACTGGCCAATCCTCTGAAACAGCGAGGTCAAGCGCTATGACCAATAACAAAAGGAGTGAGTGTCTCTCCTTCACAAGAACATGCAAGAAGAACACTTATCCTCTGTTTAGCTTTCTTTCCTCCCTTTGCCTCATCTCCTTTAACTACCATAGATCGATTTGGAAGTATAATCCTGTTTCATCAGCATTGAAAATATCAGAACTGCTGTACTCTTCACAGATAGATGTTAAACGTTTCCTCCAGTCTTGAACTGTTTCTTCACTGACATCTGCAACTTCACCAGAGCAATTTTGACATTATGCCTTTTCTGCCATCTGTTTAACCAGCCATTTGAAGCAGTAAACCCTGAATGTCCCAATTCCTCAGCATACATTAAAGCCTTTTCCTTTCCTGAATCATCTGTCCACTCACAGAAATATTTTTTGCTCTTGCCCTAGAAAACCATTCCCACGTTACTTCATCAATGTCTTGGTAGCTTGCTGTCCTAGGCTTGGTGTATTTCGCATCCCCTCTGCTTCCACTTTCCCATCTTTTCATTATCTCTTCTTTCTCCTTCACAATGCTTTGGATTTGTGTCTTTCCAACTCCTATTTCTTCTGCTATAGAGCGACAAGATTTTCCTTTTTCAGCTTTCTTCACTACAGAAATTCTCTCTTTGAGAGTAAGCACCTTTCTCTTCCTAGACATTACTATGCAACTTAGCATAAAAACAGCAGCTGCAATTACAGTAGACCCTCTCATATCCTAACCTATAAGGGACCCCTGAAATTTCCCCCACTTCATAAAATGAGTTTTAATGATTTTTTTAATGATTTATGTGAATGAAAGAGTTGATTATTATTAATAATGAATGATTTTAAAGTCATTTTCTTTAAACTTGCATTTCTCTTGATGACAGCTAAATCTCTTATCTGCTTCAGCAGTAGTGCTGATAACTGGAGTACTCTCCTGCTGTCACTGGCTGGTACCACAGAAAGCATTTGTCAAGCATATCATATATATTAGCCTATAATTCAGTTAAAGTTGCTGCTCTAGTCTGGACTGGAGCTAAGCTCAGACAATTGTAACTTTAGATCAGCTGTAATGAAGTTTATCATAGCTAACCAGTACAACTTACCACCCACAGAGCAGCCTCAGAAGTGCTAGACCTAGATTGGGAGATAAAGACAGCAGTTGGACTGCTACAATTCAAAAGTAATTACGCTTTAATTGATTTCTCTGGCCTTTTGAGGCCCCAATAAGCGAGGGTCTACTGTGCTTGCGGTTGCACAAAAGGTCAGAAAAATTGCTGCAAATGGTCGCTAATTTAAGCCTCTACG
>WLWD01001785.1_pt1 | contig 16133 bp, 5 predicted proteins | sample 6712731 | NCBI WGS metagenome assembly WLWD01 (sample SAMN12718690, study PRJNA576275) | sponge metagenome | isolation source: marine sponge | host: Mycale hentscheli | place: New Zealand: South Island, Marlborough, Capsize Point | collected 2014-11-01
GATGCATCTCCTGCCAAACGAATAGGTAAGGAGGGGTCATAATGGACTAACACACTTGGAGACATCAGCTTCTCCTTTGCCTTTTTGAATGCTTGGTCGCACTCAGATGACCATGACCATGGTGTGTCCTGACACAACAAATTATTCAGAGGATGTAAGAGTGACGACAGATTTGGTATGAAACGACCATAATAATTTAACAATCCCAAAAACGACCTCAATTCCTGCACATTCTTCGGAGCCGGGGCTTGTTGTATTGCTTGCAACTTGCCCTCAGTAGGGTGTATACCCTCAGCATCAATTCGGTGCCCTAGGTACTGAACCTGGTCACGCATGAAAGAACACTTGGCTTTATTTGCTCGAATGCCATGCTCCTGCAGACGCTGCAAAACTTGTTCCAAGTTGTGAAAATGCTCCGACTCTGTAGTTCCCGTAATCAAAATGTCATCTATGTAACATATCACTCTCGGCACTCCCCGTGACACTGTGTCCATAACTTTCTGAAAAATTGCCGGCGCAGATGCTACTCCAAACGGCAATCTGGTATACTGGTATAGTCCTCGATGAGTATTAATGGTCAAATAATTTCTAGCTGAATCCTCGAGAACTAACTGATTATAAGCATGAGAGAGATCGAGGGTAGTAAACTGCTTACCACCTGCTAACGTAGCGAATAGATCCTCAGGTCTGGGTAATGGATATTGATCTACATCTAATGAAGGGTTGATGGTAACTTTATAGTCCCCACAGATTCTCACACGTCCATCCTTTTTAGGCACAACCACAATTGGTGCTGCCCAATTGGAATGCACTACTCTCTCAAGGACACCACTATTCTCCAATCGATTTAACTCCTCTTCAACACTTGCTTTCAAGGCATATGGTACGGATCTGGGACGATGGAACTTCGGCCTGGCCTCAGGCATCACAGCCAAATCCACTTTGTATGGGTTGATGGTTCCCAGTTCATCCTTGAAAATTTCCTGATATTTCTCCAGCAGCCCGTTGAGAGACCTCTGGGGTGGCAACACAGCCTTTATAGATCCCCAGTCCAACTTGATGTGATGGAGCCAATTTCTCCCTAATAAGGAAGGTCCACTTCCTCTGACAATGACCAGAGGTAGCTCCAGTGAGGGTTGTTGCTGGTATGTAACAGACACCGTTGCTTCACCCAGAACCTCCATCGGCTCACCCGTATAAGTCTTAAGAGCCACAGTAGACGGATGAATCTCCTGTCCTGGAAATAGCGTATCAAAATTTTGCTCTCCCATAATTGATACGGTTGCACCTGTGTCAAGCTCCATGTTGACTTGCTTCCCACAAAGTCCTACTTCCAGAGTGATAGGCTTAGTTGTTGAAGCATCCGACAGTGCAAACAAAGAAAATTCCTCGGGAGTGTCTGAGGAATCCGCTTCCACCCACCTAGTACCAGTAGGTTGTCGTGGTGAAGACTTCTTCTTCCTATGGCTTGATCCATGTGAAGTGGAAGGCGGGGCACGTTTGGTATAGCCAGAGCGACCAGATTTGCACACTGGTGCAATATGCCCCTGTTTACCACACTTGTGGCATGTTGCCTCACGAAACGTACAATCTTTCTCGTGGTGATCACGACCACAGCGATAGCACTTCTTCTTAGCCTTGCCAGGAAGATGAAGAACTTCCAGTGTAGCACTAGAGTTACTAGGCGCATGAAATTCCTTTGCATTTTTCTCAGCAGTTTCCATGCCCTGGGCAATTTCCATAGCTCGGGCCAAGGTGAGACCAACTTCAGCCAAGAGTCTCTTCTGAATGAGTTCATTTCTCACTCCACAGACTAGTCTATCTCGAAGAGCCTGATCCAGAAAAGTGTCAAACTCACAGCGAATGGTAAGTCGACGTAGGTCTGCTAAGAATTCAGCAATGGTTTCAGTGCTGGACTGGTTGCGCTTGTAAAAACGAAATCTCTCCGCAATTACTAGAGGTTTGGGGTCATAATGAGCCTTTAACCTTGTGACCAAGTCATCAAACGTCTGGTCCTGTGGACGGGTTGGTGCCAGAAGACTTCGTAGCACCCCGTACACTTTAGGTCCTATGCCATACAGCAACGCAGATACCTTTTTCTCCGCCGCTACAGTGTTTGCGTCGAAGTAGAGCTCCAGCCTCTCCAGATACGTGGTAATAGTTTCCACTTGCGGGTCGAACTCCTGAATGTTCCCCAGCACTCGTGGTGCAGCCATTCCTATCCCGTCTGCTCGTCGCCAGTTGTAATATCGTGGGACGCGGGGTTCGACAAGTTAGCAGAGAGATTTAAAAGAGAGTATTGTAATTCATATCACACTCCATATAATGCACAGCACATAAGACAATGACACACAAAAACAAGAGGGGGCCCGCGCATGCGGGTAAATGATAATGACGTCACAAGAATAGGAAATGAATAAATGAAATAATGAATAGTTAATACGTTCGATACACTACACACATTAACTTCCATATTTGATAAATTATCACAAAATATTACTACAGGCAACATGTCTACGTCAACTAACTGTGCAGCCCACAAAAAAATAAAAAAATAAAGCCCCTTATATATATTGTATTATATTAACTTCTATTTTCACTATCACTCTATATGGCAGTACCTAAATGGGAATATAACGTCCACTACCACCTCAGTTTCAAACGCCACATGGCGCCGTGGTTCGCTTGACAATTACGATTATTCACTAGAATGGCGACACAGTTGTTGTTGTTTTTAATACAGTTTCTCCGACATGAAGTAGTACTTCATAAAATAAAAAAGGCGTAAGCACCAAATATTTTCCTAAAAATTTTTTCTAACAGCAGTCTGGAGCTATTGCAGGCATTTTCTAAATAGCTCAGTTTGCTTCGGAATTGTTTGTATTGGTATAAATCTTTACTGGAAAAAAGTTTTTAAAAATATGTGTCCACTCTTTACCGAATTGGTGGTCAGTCACCTGCCAGTAAAAGGGTTGAAGAACACACGATTTTGCCTCAGAACACTTAAAACATAAGCCCCCCTTAGTAAACTTAAGGATTGGACGTGGTAAACCAATCCTGAGTTACAGTGTGAAGCAAGGGAACCCTTTACCTCATTACAGATAGTACTTTTTGATATTGCAAATTTAATTCACTCCTATCTATCCCACCTATAGATACATGTCTGTCCCACTGTCTTTCCCATCCCAGACACACATGTATGTATAGGTGGAATAGATGGACATCCCATGGAACCCCAAGGTCCCGGGGACGATGGGATGGGTCGGACAATTTCTGGCATTTCCAGACATTTATGGAGTGAATTTACATTCCCTATTACACTTATATAAAACTTACTTAGCAAGTCCTTTGAAGCTTGTGTATAGATTACGCCTTGATACAAAACCTTTTACCTGCATACACACATGAAAATGGTTACTAAATTAATATTAACTATTATCATTGTCCAATAAAAATGAAAGGTTATTTATACTATGGGAACAGAAACACTTTGACATCAAATTTCGGTCTAATTCTTAAATACCTGATCAAATTCAAATTGGAAGATCATGTCAGATAAAATTTTGGCACTATTGTGGTAGCTATGTACTTTCATAAGTACATGTCAGGCCAAAATTATAAATGTCCTTTCAAAGTCATGGTGAAAGGGTATAACATCAGATAGACTCTGGTCCGTTATTTGCAGCATTAAAGGAACCCCTAGATTATGCATGTACAGCGAGGACATTAATGGCATTAGGATAAATAGGTAAAGGGTTCATTCTAGAAAATGATTAGCAGTATACTCGAGCCTATCTGTGTTATGGACACCATCAACCAGACACAAGCTTGTGTGATTTGTGGTAAGGGGACATCAATATAGTGAGTCTATTAAAATGACTTGTAGTTTGTTATGGACCCCCCTCTGTTCCAGACTGACATGCACAAGTTACACATGACTTTAAAAAGGTTCATGATAATAAAATAACAGTTAAAATAGTACTACAGACTCAGTGGATTTGTAAACTTAAAGCACTCAAAACTCTCTCTCTTAAAGTAAACACCAATAAGTTCAGCAAGAAAATAACTCAGAATCTCATCTCTGCCAACCCATTTCATTAACCCTTTACCAAATTACCAACATGAAATCCATTACACACCCTTTACCCTAAGCACAATAAACCTTTTACCGTTTCCATGGTAGGCCCCAAAAAAGCCAATTAAAGTTGCTTATATCCTATATCAAATTTTATAGGACTCATTATTATTCCTGTTGTAAGTACGAAACCCCTTACCTAATCTTCATCACAAATAAGAATTTTCAATACTTCACTTCTTTAACATCACCCTACATACAAAATGTTATACATATGCTTAACCCTCTACTAAAAGAGGTATTTCTAGCTCAGCACAATAGGTGGAGAAATATTCTTCTAACGGAAACAATACTAATACTATTTATTCAGTACAATAAAATTATTGGGGAGAAAGAGGGAGGGGCTAAAAAATAAGGGATGCCACATCACTTCTTGCAGGGAAATACCAATTTCAGCAAAGTCACATTACCTCCACTGCTCATATAAATACCCTACAAATTTTAAAACACACAACAACTCCCAATGGTATACCAATATTTCTTAATCAATATTATTTCATTAGAGAAAAAAGTACTGAATAACCTCACAACTGCAAATAAAAAAGAATAACTTGCAAATCTTTTACAATTACTGGTCAAAATTGCTGCTACTTACAACTGCTTCATAGAATATAGAATTTTACAATTCCAAATTGAGTTAGTCTAATATCGAGACCATTCACCTTTTTTGTGAGACCGGCACAGTGCTGCAAATGATATTATTTTAGTTTCTAATTTGTGCTATGTAGTGCAGATTGCTTGGAACTCTGATACTGTGTTAGTTCACCTAGTCTGGTGTTGCCTACCCTTTACCTACTTTTAATATGGTGCGGGAGAGGAGGAAAGGGTCTGGGGACTCTAGTACCAATGACCAGTTTGAAATAATTTTTTGCGCATGCTCTAATTAAGCCCAACTGTGGACACTCTGGTAGTCTTGCGGTCTATTATTCAAGAAAGGTCCCTAACGCTTGCAACATGTACTTGATATCAGAAGGCGCTTGTATTGCATGGTAAGAATTTACCCTTGTACACAGGGTCTAGTTGAATTAACCTAGTCTCTATGAAACAAAAAAAAAAGATACACTGTTTATCAATGAATCTGTCAAGGGACCCGTTCTGGGGGTGAGTTCAGTTTGGCATACAGCAAAATACTAACACATACATATAATGTATAGCCAATTGGATTATCAGGGTCTGTGGACAACTTCCACATACGTACCAGCTCTAGAAATGGCTATACCCCAAACCTTTAGCAATTGACTGTCACTACCGTTGTACAGCTTCAGGTTACTTTTATCAAACTATCTGGCTGGTAAGTTATGGTGAAATCTCTTCAACCGTTATTGAGACGAAGTATCCTGGGTGGAGGAAAGGGTCTGGGGACTCAAGTACCAATGATCAGATTCTGGTGCTAACCACCAATTTAAAACATTCACCACAGTGGTTGTACACAATATTTAAAAAGGTAAGGGTCGGCAACACCAGACTATAGTTCACCTGGGGTCTCAAAAAGTTAAGTAAAGGGTCTATAAATAACTCCTACACAATGGGTTTCATAATAATATCAACATTAAATTGTCTGCTATATCAATTAAAACACAGCTGCTAGCTGCTGGCAGAAATACTGTATTTCTTATACCTAGCCCTACCCCCACCCCTTCCCTATAAATTAATATTTATGCCGTCCAATGCCTGCCACTAGTTTAGCTACACCTATAAAACAATGACTTCTCCTTTCCCCACCTCACTTACTTGCAGCATTTCGTGGTAACGGTACCAATTGGCACATTTTGAATGAATATAGTTAATAGGCTACGTATTCGTTCCGACTCGATTGACGTCCCTTTCCTAACTAGGTTTGCCATCTGCTGGGATGGGTGTGGCCTCCCTCGGCATTGACGTTCGATCTTAGCCCCTCCCTCTTTCCAGCCTATGAGGCTCTCAGCTGATTGGGTGAGCTTGTGGGTGCCACACCCACTCATCCCAGCATTCTCACAGCAGGATTACCCTGCTGGAATTAACCCCATACATCTCTCCTCTATAGGGCGGGTGGGATGGGAGTAACACTGTCCTTTCCACCCTGTCCTTTCTACCTTACCGTCGCTGTCTCTATCGATACTCGATAACCGCCTCAGCTCACTGCTTCACTTTGCCACGTGCTGACTATCGCGCATGCTCAGCTTACCAGCCTATCCTACACCCCTACACCTACCGGCTCCGCCCAGGTCACTTGCCTATTAACCTTAGTTAATGAGACCATTAACTCCATTTAATAGGCTACGTATTCGTTCCGACTCGATTGACGTCCCTTTCCTAACTAGGTTTGCCATCTGCTGGGATGGGTGTGGCCTCCCTCGGCATTGATGTTCGATCTTAGCCCCTCCCTCTTTCCGGCCTATGAGGCTCTCAGCTGATTGGGTGAGCTTGTGGGTGCCACACCCACTCATCCCATGGGTCGCCTTGGCGACCCCTCACCCAATCCTACAGGGAATAACTTAACAAAAGAACTTTTTTTTTTTTTGAATGAACATCTAGTCTGTGCCCCGACAATATCCCAAGTCTGGTGACAGTTCGTCTGACTATGTCGTCCTGATGCCCATCTGCTCCTGCCCCACCAGTGTGTTCGCAACCCCACATAGGACGTCCGGGGGCGTTCTGATATACAGCGTGTAAGCTGCACTCTCCCACCTGCCAAGGGTCTTGATGAGCGAGTCTTGTACTCCCTTCTGTGCAGCTGTTGTCGCTGCCCCAATTCTAAAACTATGGCCTGCGTAGAGAGTGCAGTCGTAGCCCCGGCTCGTGAGCGCTTCCCTCACTGCCCTGACAAACCTCTCCCTTGTCAGCAACCTTCCGTCCTCAAACCTGAAGAAAGGGCCTTCACTCCCCCCACGCAGTATTATATAGCCAAGCAACGCCGCCACTGGACAAAGCTCATTGTGTGTCCTGCCCAGGTAGATCAAGACACCCTTCCGAAAGGGGTCGGTCTTCGACGCCTTGATCCGGACCGTCATGAATTGCGGATTGCCCGTGTCATTGACTCTTACATCGCCCTGAACCAGATGGCACGCTGGGTCAAACCTCTCTCCTGGGGTGACGATCTCGCCCACCCGAAGAAAACCAAAGAAGCAGGTAGCAGCTGCCGCCCACAGCATTGCTGCATCTCTGGCATTAGAGTACCCCAGCCAGGTCCTCCTCAATCCCTCCAGCATCTCTAATGAGATAGGGAGACGCACTCTCTTCTGTGCCTGTGACTTCCGCTTCATGCCCTTAATGACATACTCCAGCTGCACCATCGCACACATCTTTGGGTCTCCTAGGCCGAGTGCAATCTGTGAGTAGCGGACAGCTGCCAAATAGTTTTTTTTTTTTTTTTTACAGTGCCACTCGACAAGTTCAGGGTATGGAGCCATGCTACAAACAGGCAGAGGGTAGACTCGGATGGCTCTACTGCTTGCGACTGACAAAACTCCTCATAACGTCTCGTGCCCGACCTGTAGTTTCTCCTTGTGGCAGGTGCTAACCTGGCCGAAAACAGCTCCCGAACAACTGGGCCCAGGCCGGTGATGTCCAATCCGGCTGCTGCTCGGCTAACAGCGCCTTCAGAGCCACTGGAATGCTGGTCCTGCAGTCCCGAGCGGCCGGTATCTGTGAGTAAAACAGGTGTAAGTTATTCCGGGAAATTGCATCAGCTATCCCGTTCTCCACCCCAGGTACGTGTACTGCCCACACCTCAAGCTCGAGGCTTGCCCGTACAAAAAACAGACACCGCAACAAGAGTGCATGATCTCAGGCACCTTGCTATAACCCGAGTTAACCACTGCCACCGCAGCAGTGTTGTCACAGTGCATCGTCACCACCCCTCCCCTCCATTGCCTCCCCCATGAGGCACATGCCAGCACAATAGGTAACAGTTCTTTCCATGCAATTCCCCCATCCTGAGCCTCGGCGACCCTCGGTCTCGCCACTGCTGACCACGCCAGCTGGATCCACTCTCTTGTAGAAGGGTTCCATGCCCCACAGCCAAAGCTGCCTGAGGCGTCCGTCCAGACATGGTTAGTTGACCGCTCTCGCGAAAGACCCCTCAGGATACTGACTCCATTCCAGGACTCTAGAAAAGTTGCCCACCACCGGATATCCAATCTGAAACCTGCGTTCAGCCTGCACATCCTCCGACCTCTACCCCCCTTTGCTTTCAGCTCGAACATTTGCCGCATGAACGTCTTTCCCGGTGTGACTACCTGAGCTGCGTGCCCAAGCTTTCCAATTAACGACTCCAGCTCCTTCACTGAGCACACTTTCTTGCTACACCACTGGCTCACCAGGTCCCGCACCTCCTGCAGCTTCTGGACTGGTAAGCGGACCTCCATCAACCTCGTGTCCAACTCGAAACCCAAGAACACCAGGCATGTGGCTGGCCCCTCTAGTTTGTCCAGTGCGACTGGGAACCCAAGGCACTGAAAGATCGACATCAGCTTCTCCAGCGCCTCCCCGCACTCCCCTGATCCTGGCCTGCCCATCAGCAGAAAGTCGTCCAGATAGTGGATAACAAAATCAACGCCATCTCTCCGTGTCATCCACTCAGCTGCGTCTGCCAGCGCCGTGAATATCTTCGGGGTCGAGCGGAGACCGAAGGGCAGGGTTGTGTCGACGAACAGACCTTCTCGCCAGAGCATCCCCGACAACCACCGATCGTCCGGATGTACCGGAACATTCCGGTATGCGCTCTTGATATCCACCTTTGCTAGTTGCATGCCTGGACCTCTCTCTGCAATCCCCTTCACTGCGTCCCCTATCCCAACGTACTTCAGGGAGCACAGGGACTCATTGATACCGTCATTCACGGATGACCCGGCTGGGAAGGACATGTCCACGATCAACCTCCACTTCCCCGTCCTGCCCTTTGGGATCACCCCGAACTGGTTCGGGTGAACCTGCGGGAACAGGTCCGGCTGTAGTGGTCCAACCATACGCCCTGTACTGCATTCTTCTGCTAGGTAGTCATCCACCACCTTGGGCTGCTCCCGGGCTGATTGCATGTTCTGAGTGGGGCACCGCTGCCAGCCCCTCACCACCCCCGCGAAGCCGATCCTGAATCCATCCCGAATTCCCTGGACCAGGTACGACCTGAGCCTTTGGTCTGGGTGTGCTGACAGCTGCCGATCCCACTCTCGCCAACTCAGTGGGGTGTTCACCCCCAATAACTGCTGCGGAGGGGGTACCGCACCTCTCGCGCGCCTTGCGTCTAGCTGAATAAGATCATCCATGTACTTGTACTCTGCAATACACATCAATATGGATAATACGAGTTTTGACTCCCCCTCCCCTCCCCCCCCCCACCCCGCATGCGATCTAAGGTTCCTGGTTTCTCCCTTTTCCCAGCCGCTACCTCCCCTGATTACTTATACCATAAAGTGTCCTCTCCCCTCCCCAGTATTCACACAACTACGATTAGGATCTCATTGCAAAGACAAATCACCATAACAAGTCAACTCAACAACTACGAAACAATATTCAATTCGATAGTCTTCCCCTGGAGGCTGACGTTGCCTAGAAGGAACGGTGTGGCGGCCGTGTTGCCATGAACCTCGGGGTAGGGCCGGGGCCCCCACAACGAACCGCTGGGTGGTTGCCGCCGCAACTGCTACAGACATGCACGTGTCTGCAGCTGGGAAAGGTACAGCCCACTGTGTTCCACTTGCGGCACACTTGACCTGAGAGGCGCTGTGGCCGCACCGGGGGCGATGGCCTAGCCATGGCGATCAACACTGACTCCAGGCTCCTCAGTCGCTCGCCAACGTCCGGCTCGGGGTTGCCGTTCTGAGCGCACTCCCGTTCACTGTGCGAGGTGGCAAAGCACAGCTCGCACCTCCTCGTGCCTGACGCCCTCCCTGAAAAGTTCACCGTGAACAACGTGCCATTCACCGCCGACCATTTCTTGTTGCCGGACAGGGCTGCCTGCCGCCGAAAGGCCGAGTCATAACGGACCCATCCGAGGCCTTCGTAGTCCTGCGACACACGGATGATTAGTCCCATGTATGCCATGAGCTCGGGGACTACGGTTGGCTCATGCGTGGCAAGGACGGCGACGTATGTCCCGAAGCACTGCAGCCACGTAAATACGTCTGTGACCTTCCTGCTTTGTCTCCCTCGCTTCTCCTTCCCCACATCCCCCTCAGCTTCTTTGGGTCCGACCCAGAACTCGGGCAAAAGTTCACCCATCTCAATGAACTCCCACCTTCTGATCTTGTTGACCAGCTTCGCAATACCCAAGGCCGACGTGCCTGGCATGCTCCCTCCGACCGACGTAATGCCCAAGGCCGACGTGCCTGGCATGCTCCCTCCGCCCGACGCCATGCCCAAGGCAGATGTGCCTGGCATGCTCCCTCTGACCACCCTGCTGCCTGGGGCTGTCGTGCCTAGCACGGTTGCTCCCGTATGTGGGCCACCCGGGGCCAACGATCCGTCTACGCACGGAAGCCCAGCGAGGGCCACTGTCGAAGGCATCGTGCCCAGTGGGACAGGGCTCCGCCCGTCTGCATCCCCCGGGGCCGACATGCCCTGTCCTACAGAAAACAGGAACGTAAAACCCATCAACCCCGCCCTCTTTTTTTTTTTTTTTTTTTAATTGTGTGTGTGTGTGTGCGTATGTCCCGCCCCCTACTTAACCCCCCTCCTCCCACTATAATCCCCTGCCTGCCCATCCCCTTCTCCTGTATCTAACGCTAGATAGATATTAGTGGGGGCGGGCCGGAGCCACGCCATCATCCCCAGTGGGGAGAGATGCAGTTGTATGCCCGCCTCCCGAGAGAGGGCCGGTGGTTGTATCCCCCCTCCCTGTGTTTTTTTGTTGTTTTTTTCCTTACTTGTGCCACTGCTGGAACTCGCTTCCCCAGCGCCGGGCCGGCTCCCTCCCGACTCTGATGCCGGATCGTGCGGGCCACTTAAACTAGCCCCCGTAGGGGGATCTGGAATCAACTCCCTTGGGATGCCGGTAGGGTCTCATTTACTGACCGGACCAGACCGGACCCGATTACTGACCGCCTTATCTTGCGTAGCGTACTGACCGCCTTATCTTGCGTAGCGTTACACTGATGTTTAAAGGTAAATGTGAGTCCTATGGCAGCAATGATTAATCACACTCCATAATGATGCTGTCACAAGAAGCAGGTAAGGAAGAAACCCCTCTACAAGGACCACACTTGGGGGCTATCCTAAATTTTCTATGACTGTGGTAAATTATTTATGCTTTTATAAGTTTAGAGTCCATCTGAGAGGGTTGGTAGTCTTGTCAAGTTTGTCATCACAATACAATGCACATCAAGCAACCTAATGCTTCTGAGTTCTGAATTAACTCAGAATCACTATTTGATAGTTGACTTTCAATAGTCTGGCCTATTTTTCAGTGTCTAAGATCTGTACGGTGGCCATAGTAACTCTCTAGGTTAAACCCAATCAATCATTTGCACAGATCCTTAATATTGTAAACTATTGGAGTTAGCTTATTGAGTAACTAAATAATAATCCACTTTGTTAAAAAAATTTTTAACAATAAGCATACCCCACAGTAGCGTCGTTTTAGTTAACTAAAACTTAAACCAAAGACCTGTAGAAGACGGCCAATCCCATTGAAACAATACCTACTGGTAGAATGAATAAACTAAAACTAAGCAATTTTTATTTTAACTTAATCTACTTGAATCATGCAATTATTAATTGGAGATATAAATTGCCATTGTTAGGTGATTTGTTCCCCCCCCCCCCCAAAAAAAACAACAACAACAAACAACAACAGCAAACAACAACTTGTTTTGCACCTCTGAAATTATTATGATCTTCATGGTTACATTTGCTACAAAACTTTCACCAATTTTATGGAAATGAAAACTTCTCCTGAAATTAAAAAAAAAGTTAATGTGACACTCTCAACCGTGGTTCAGAAACCATACCCTGTACAAACAATGCTGTTGAGAGGAAATATTGAAAGCTGTTATAACTTAAACATGTTAGCTTAGGTGATGTTAAACACTCTCTAGTCTCACCGCTTGCTGTGAATTTAAGCAGTTATTTAGATTGTCAGTTTTAATGTGCAAAGTATACTATATTAAGATGTTGCTGCTGAGGCCAAAATGTACTTATGCATTCAGCTTGGAGTCACCCACTGCTTGATCATTGTCAGTTTACTATACTGATGGTGTACTGACAATGTTAACCTGGAACACTAGCATGGTAAACCAGAATTATACTGATAGTTTACTATAAACAGTGTTGCAAACTTATAATCTACAAATTTAGTAAAACATCACTCTTCAAGCAGTGTGCTTTCGAAGACAGCTGCACTAAGGTTTCTTTTGAGCCGAACTTTGTACAGGCTGCTTAAAATGAAGGTGATGTATCTAAACTAGCATAACTATTAGCAGCTGATATAGTAATTGCTAACTTTCACACTATACAGCCTTTCATTGTGCATCATATCTAATTTAACTATAAAGATTACTTGTCATGGGTGTAAATTGTCTAATTTAATATGAGCAGGGGGAAATATTGGTTGGCAGGTCCCCCTTCAGAATTATCGGAGGGGCCAGTGGCACCCCACTTCCTACTCCACTGCATTGTAATGAAATTGGTAGCTTTAGCTGCTCAAGAGAAATATCACTACCAATGAAAAGGGTGTGGTCAGCTGCAACCATTCTGGATCGACCTCTCACGGTTTTCTGAAATGTGTATATATAGCTATTATGTACTTATTGTAAAACTTAGGTTAAAATTATTGTTTGATATTTGAATTCCAATCCCTAGATCAAGTTAGGTAGCCGCTGAAGTGTAAACAATTTATACCACTGATTATGAGGAGCGTTTTTTTTTTTCATGTAGTGTCTAGCATTACAGTAAAATCATTAAAATTATTGTAGAATTCAAAGCCAAATATTTCAAAGTATTGTAGCAATAAAAAAAATCAATCAATTATAATAGAGTTCACAGCAGAGGAAGAAGCAGTACCATTGTAAGGTACAGTCTTTGGAAGAGAACTATCCACTGCATTGATTACTACATCATAATGATTTCTGTTCACATGACATATTTCAGCATGACCCAAATCATTAGGTAGAGTGGCATGAAAATCAGTTGGAAAAATTACACTTGGAGTTTGTGACATGCCATACTTCGCCCAATAATATTCGCGATTACTTCTCTCCATAGCAACAAACACAGGAATGGAAAAATAGAGAGCCGGTGCAAATACTTCTGCATGTGTCCCCCAAACATAATTATTTTTCATCTTGTCAATGTGATCTTTCACAGATAATGGATGGCAATATGATCGAAAAAGGCTACAGTTGAGGCCTATAAACTCCACCAGCAGTTTACGTATATCAAGATGATTTGTTTCTGTTTTAAATAGAATATGAGAGTAGCTTCGAAACAAACAATTTCCATCACCAAGTATAGAATGCCTTGCACGTGAATGCTGTTGTAAAAAATCATCTAAATTGATGCATCCATTGACATGAGAAATTTTATCTTAAAAATTATCACCTTTCCTGATCTCATTGTGATTTGTGGCTTTCAGGAACTAATGAAAGAAGTCAACAAATTGCTTCAGCTTGGTTCAACAGGACAGTTCTGTCATATGACACCACATTTAAGCTTGGTGATTTTTATGTATCAACATTTCTTTTCAGAAATCTCTTATTTAAATCATCTCCTGTCATGCCAGCACTAATCATGTTACATGAGAGAAAGTTGAGCAGTACTCACAGTGAGATGGCAAGGTTTGTGGCAAGTAAACTTCCTTGTTTAGCCAATGGAAAGAATAAAATCCCCTTGGTTACCGATGATGAAAAGGGATTTGAAATTTTTGACAATTTTTTGCCAAAAATTCATCATCTCCTTTGCTGGAATCATTTACTGAAGAATGTTAAAAGATGGTTAAAAAGTCATGGTGCCTCTACAGCAGAAATTCAGTCCTATATTGACAACTTGAGCACTTTGTTTCATCAAGAAACTGAAGAAAAATATAATTATCATTTAAAGGAGTTGAGAAAAAAGTGGAGTCAACCTTTTCTTCAGTATTTTATGACCGAAATTCACAAAAAGGTAACCTTTTATGTACCAATATTTAGAAATTAAGTTAATAGCTATAATATTGTGTGCATAGGTCCCACAGAATATCGGTCGGTGGAATTTAGAAGTTTATGGAGTATAATTATAATCCACTAAGTGGCATTACTACTAACCAGTCAGAAGGTTTTAATTCCATACTAAAGAGACTTCAAGGATGGAAAGAGATTCCAGTAGACTCTGCAGTGCTTTCACTTTACCATTTGCAAGTATATTATTGGAATGAGTGGCAAAGAGAAGGACTGGCTGGTATAAATTTCACTAACTATCTTAGTATTATCTATTTACACATGTCTCGATTATAGGTTTAGGTGAGTACAAGTTAACAGAACAATTTTCAAGTCTTCGCATACAACCTGATGAGGTCAATTTGATATCCACTGCTTCTTTGGAGGATATCATTGACAGTCTGAAAAATGGAATTTCGATTTCTAGTGTGGCAGATGTAACAAATTCACAGACAAGGTCAATATTATGTAGCTATAAATAATTAAGTCTCATGGCTCAATCATATTCTAATAAAATGCTGTGTTTTGTGAAACTCAAAAGTACGGCAATAAAATTACTATGGCATAAGGGTGGCCAGATTTTTTTTTTTTTTTTTACAAAATTCTAAATAATCTCTTGCTTAGGGAAAAGAATGGTTCTCCAATGGCTGCACACCATACTCATCAAACCAGTGATAAAAATTCACAAATAATGAGGGCAAGGTAAGTGTTTATATTACAGACTTTAACTAGTGCATATGCCAATTAAAAGTGCTTTCAGATAAATTGCTGATTTTTGTCCATCTAGATTGCTGATCCACAATGGCTGTGTTTCTCATGACCCAAAGTTAGGAACATTTACAGTTTTGGGCTCTAATGGTAAACCTCATGTAGTCAGACTTTTTCCATCTGAGGATTGTTCCTGCCCTTCTACGAGTACTTGCTACCATCAGATTGCTGTAAAGTTAAGTTTGGGGGTTAACGTTGCAAAAGAAAGGAAAACCATTAATTTGACCCAGTTGCGATGGAATACACGTGCTAAGGGCCAGAAAAGATCAGGTCGGAAAAGACCTAGACAAGGTTTGAATAAATAATAAAAATCAATGTAGCTTTAGTTTAAAGTAAAGTGTAATAATTGTCCAGGAGACTGCGATGTTGTAGCTGCACCAGATTCAATTTCTAGTTCACTCACTGATAATTTAACACAAGTATGTTATGGATGTCTGCAAATTATTATTGTTATTATAATTGTTAGCTTTTTGATGAAGAGATAGCTTCCGATCCTCTTGTTAATATCAGTGTACAACAAACGAGTAATTCAAAGAAGGTATTCTTAACTGCTATTTCTTGACTGAGTGTAATTATAGTTAATTCCATTGCAGGAAGTTTTAGACAGGAGTGCAGTGAGAAAACCTTGTGAGGAAAACATTACCCAAACTAAAGGTAAGTCCTCACTATTAAACAACATGATAGTGCTGTTTGTTCATTTGTTGTTTTGTAACAGACAAACTGTGTAGACAATGTGCAGGATACTTGAATGATAACTGTGGAGCTTGCGTGTACTGTAAGGACATGAAGAAATTTGGTGGACCAGGTAAATTGAAACAGAAGTGTATCCAAAGAAAGTGTATTAGTCAGCTACAGAAACCACCTGAACAAGTAAGCTGGCATGTCTGATGATGTGCAGAATAGATAATATGGCTTCTCAATGATAAGCCATATTAGCTATTCTGACACCATATTGTGTACAGAAAACACTTTTGAAGACTGCTACAGCCAAAATTCTGAAATCGTCTCATTACATTCCACCTACTGCTACTGAAACTATACTGGTATCATTCTATCATAACAATCTTCAAATAATATTATAATGTATATTGTGATATTTTGTGACTTAGGAATCTGCCCAAAGT
>WLWD01003502.1_pt1 | contig 16100 bp, 12 predicted proteins | sample 6712731 | NCBI WGS metagenome assembly WLWD01 (sample SAMN12718690, study PRJNA576275) | sponge metagenome | isolation source: marine sponge | host: Mycale hentscheli | place: New Zealand: South Island, Marlborough, Capsize Point | collected 2014-11-01
ATATATATATATATATATATATATATATATTTATTCCACCCTAGATATCTTCACAATGATATCTTTAGGTACATGACCCGTGAAATAACTCACGATATTTCATGCTGTTATTTCATGCTGTACTGAGCAAGCTCATTACTCTTGTAGTTATAGCAACTGGTCAAACTTTTCAATTTTCTTGGTTTTTACAGCTTCCTTCCTCTGGCTTACCCTACCCAACAGAGTTAGAGCAGCTGCTAAAATATCAGCTGGGGGTTATAGTAGGTAGCCCCTACAACCAACTTTACCTGTGAGTTACCAGTCCTCTAGTACTAACTTATAGCAGTGAAGACGATTTCTAGGGTAGAATAAACCACTTATTACACTGGTCAGAGTGATATGGCTAGTGATATTGCTAGATATTTTCACTTGCCTCTAGCTCATGATAATAAATTAGCCTGCTCATGAAATATTTTGCCATATCACACTCTGACTCATACTGCACTAGCTCATTACCCTTGGTGTATCCTGCTCAACAGGGTTAGAGCAACTGCTAAAATATCAGCTGGGGGTGGGGTAGCCCCTACAATCAACTTTATGCACAGTTACCCTTCCTCTAGTACTAACTACAGTAGTGAAGATATCTAGTGTGGAATAGAGCACAGGCTTTATTTTCACTTGCCTCTGGCTCTTGAAAATAAATTAGCCTGCTCATGAAATATTTCACCATATCACACTCTGAATCATGTAATCTAGCTATGCAAATTGGATGATCTTTATCTCTATCAACGACATTGAAATAGACACATAAATGGTTAGAGAAACATCTCAGCTGAGCTCTGGAACCAAACTCGTATATCACAGACTCAGGTAACCTGAGTCTTAATACAAAAATAAGATCCAAACATCCCACTATAGGCATAAAAATTGGTCACAATTAAAAAATTATAACTAAAAATAACAATGGAGATATATAGAACCTGGCCACAGGATTTCCTCATTCTAACAGCTATTTTTACTACACAAGAACAAGCAAGATATCTTTTGTAACTTCAATAAAATATGCAATTAATGGTTTCTGTTAACTTTAGAGCAGCTAGTTGTGTTTGATTCTGTGAAAGCCACAGAGAACAGCAGAGCAAAATGGAGGATAATAAATTGGTAGGCATGATTTCATTGGCTAACAAAGAGGAGGAAAATATTACAGGTATTATTGTATTTAGATTTTTTTAATTGTAGCTGAATAGCTATAGAGTGGTAAGACTAGTATATATCAGAAGTTGGACAAAGAAGATAGGTTGGCTTTTGTTATAGATGAAGTCGATGTTTTTAAAAGTATTTGTGAAACATACCCATTTCTAAGATAAATTTAACAGGCTCTTGTTGCAGCAGTTGAAGAAGCTGATGATGATGATGTTGCTATAGACACAATAAAAGTAGATCAGGAGGCAGATCTGAACTATTTCAGCAAAGAAACTGGTGAGACATTCTTTCATAAAGCTGCTATTCACTGGGATTCAAATATGATGGACATAGTACATGAAAATTTTAGAAATCCTTGTGAGCATATCCCCAATATTAGTGCCCAAGACAAGAATGGAAGGACTCCATTGCATGAAGCTGCACGAGTAAACAACACAGACATGGTTGAATGGCTGCTATCACATGAAGTAAATATTGAAGAAAGAACTTATAAAGAGCAGCAGACACCTCTCCACTACGCGGCAAGATTTGAGTCTATAGAAGTCATGGAGATCCTTCTCAATGAAGGAGGTATGTGTTAACATTGCAATAAATAGCATATGCAAATGTACTCAAAAGTGGCTGCTATTTTGAAGCTTAGTGAAGCAATTTCTTTAATATTCATTTTACATAATTGTTCTATTACTATAATCTGACAAAGTTTAATGGGTAATAGAAAATCTAATAGCTTTGGAACAGAAAAAGCTTTGTGAGGTGAGTGTCTCTTGTATGCTATGCTTCTCTTATGAAGACAGCATTAACGTCTACAATTTCATTGCATGAGTTGCATATCGACTTGCTCAAGCTTTATATATTGACTTGCACGAACATAACATATTTGCATATTGATATTACTCCAAATAAATTTTCTTTTGGTCTTTGTAATAGCTAGCTAGTGTAGAGTAACGCTGAGGATTAGCATGGTTGGTGCTTCATACTCTTCAGAGGTGATATAACACAATATTTCACTCTCAGGCTTTATTTTCACCCGCCTTTGTCTTGTGAAAATAAATTAGCCTGCTCATAAAGTATCTCACCATATTTTACTCTATTTCAGCTGATGTTGAGGCTAAGGATTACAGATCTCGAACACCTCTTCACCTTGCTATCAACATGCATAAAAATGTATCCGCAGACTATTTACTCTCCTTCTCTCCTCCTCCTGAAGTTAGGATCAAGGATAAAGATGGGAACATGGCTATATCGGCTATGATTCATTCCATGCCTGAAGTCGTATGTTCAAACTATTGCAGTATTGTGAAATTTGTTCATGTGTTATTTTACTTATGAATATATATTCTCACTGCTAAGTGGTATATCTAAGATCTAATATGCTAAGTATAAATTGTTATAATTTTAATAGTAGAGTTTTTGTGTGGCTTTTATTAAACACAGTTATTATTCTATTTATTCAGGTTTTAAAAGCTCTCGATCAACTCCATGATGTTGACACCGCTCACAAAACTGAACGCTACATTTTGGCTTATCTGGAGCAAGACAAGAGAAAGGAAAAGGCTATAAAACCTCCTGTTAGTTACATACAGTACAATAGGTGTAATAAAAAGGGATTAATTGTTTATTATCTCATGTTGCTGTACTTTACTGATGTGTTTTTGAATAGTTTGACACAGCTGTTTTGGAAAAGAAGAGGAAAGTTTTGGTACATCCGGTAATGTTGACCCTTACAAAAGTGAAATGGAGATTTGTTAGGCCGTACTTCTACATCCACTTTGTACTATATTTATTATTTCTTATCTTATGGTCAGTAACACTTCTTCATCCTACAGTCCAAGAACAGCACATTTATAAAATGCCAAGAGATGTATGGAGAATAATATTGCAGGTAAATATCAGAGGATTCTAGCTATCTCCCAGTCAATGCATAAAACTAGTATATTTTAAAGAAAATTTGTGTATTTCTATTTCTTTAGGTTGTTCTTTTATCACTCTTTATTCTAATTGCCGTGGAAGAATTTATCTCGTTCGTAATCAATTCAGTTAGGCATTATGTAAGTGTTTTTAGACTTAATAAATGGATTACTATTGCTATTGTAATATTTTCGAGCACATTTGAATTTATCTCATTTTGTTATAACAAGTAGCTGTAATCTAAGCATGAATATTTGCATTATTTTTTAACATGCATATCATAGAAATATATAAAGAAGCAGTTAAAGAAGAAGGAAGAGGATCTTCACACACTGATATTAGAAGAAGAAGAAACAGCCTTCCTGAAAGCAAGGATAAGGGTTCTAGATTACATTCCTCCAAATTGTAAAGTTGTATCTCGTCTTCTTACACAAATCTCATATTTAATGACGTTAATAGTAATTATTATGCACATAGCAAACGTGGTAGAACATACACCAAACTTGGCCACTTGGGTAGCAAGGTGAGCTCTATGCCCTATAAAATTGATTCTTATTATAATCTATCATTACAGAATAGCGTGCTGCACCACAATTCTACTCTGGTTAAATTTGATAACATTTTTCAGAGCAATAAAATATTTTGGGTCGCTTATTGCCGTTATCTCTGCTATAAAAACAGACATATTTCGTTACCTTGCTTTGGCCACCATTGTCGTCACACCGTATGTGATCTGTTTGTGGGTCATGTTTGGAGGACCTCAATCTGCTTCTCTTCCATCTGGTTCCGCTAGAAAAGATCTCTCCACTATATACCATGTTGCTGTAATGACTTTCAGAATGACACTAGTGGACAGCTATCCTTACGATGTAGGTAACAATACAAGTAAATTAAGTAATATAAATGTGAATAATTATATTAAATTAGAGTAATGTATCAAATGGCATTATGGCATTTTGCTGACTTTAGTTATTATTATTATTATTATTGTTTTCACTTCATTATAGAAAAATCTTTTTATTTAGTCAGTAAAGGGCATATTTAAAAGAGTTTGAGGCCATTCTAACATGGTTCTCTTGTACATTGGCGGGAGCTTCCAGCGAGCGATGTCCAGTACTTTCTTTGACAATCTTTTCTGGTACTCAGCAAGCCTTAGTTAATACAATACATTATGGGAATCATCTTTTATTCCTTTGTGTTTTATCGCTGTTGATAATTAAAGTGCAGTTATGCAAGTCTTAAAATGAAATCCTCTGCTTTTATGCAACTGTTAGTGTCAGTATTAGTCGTCGTACCAACAGATTTAGGCTCACTTCCAACCTTGAAAATGGCTACTAAGAACAGAAATCTGTCCCGGTAACTATATCCACGGGCTATAAAATAGTTTATCACTTCACAATTTCTTTCTCAGCCTTCTTTTACTCATTAGATATATTTTGTTTCTTTCTCAGGCTTTTTTAAACAATACAGAATTAAAAATATTTGGTCGCCACTGGGAATAAATAGATATAAACCCATACAATCAGTTTATATTGCAATTCACAAACCCACACCACGCGGCTTTGCCGCGTGTCTTGGGATTAGTAAATCGCATACAAACCTCAATATTGCTTTATTCCACCCCTAATAGTATCTATGCCTAAGCAAATTAACGTGAATATATATTATATATAAATAGTACTTATTACATGAGTCAAAGTGTGATATGGTGAAATATTTCAAGAGCAGGCTAATTTATTTTCATGAGCCAAAGGCGAGTGAAAATACAGTCTGAGAGTGAAATATCTAGCCATATCACTCTGATGAGTGTAATAAGTGGTTTATTCCACACTAGATATCTTCACTGGAGTAGTTTTTTTGTTTTTGTTTTTGGCGAAAACTCACTAGGGACTCCCCACAACCTCAGCTGATATTATAGCAGCTGCTCTAACCTGGCTGGGCAGGCTCCACTAGAGTAAAGGTAGCTGTAAAACCCCAGAAAACTTGTACACCAGGCCCTGTTGCTATAACTACTCTGGTAATGAGCGCAATACAGCCATGAGATAACACTATGTGATATCATGAGATTTGGAATAAATATATATATATCCCAACTTATTACTATACAGCTTCACTTCTCTTCCTCCAATGAATTATGAGTTACTGTTTTTTTTCATTCAGCAAATGAGAGATTTAGATGAAGGGATGGCATTGATACTTGTGGCTCCTTTCCTCCTGGCTTTGGCTGTTATAGGATTAAATCTCTTCATTGCTCTTCTCTCTTACACCTTTTCTAAAGTTCAGGATCATGCCTTCGAATATTCCATTTTAGAGCTGGTAAGGTTATGGCATTTTACATGCAATTTGATATACTGTTCTTCCTTGTATAATTACAGGATCGAGTAATAAATTTATATGAAGAAAAGATGCTATATCCTTATATATACAATCAGTACTACAAATTCATCAGAAAAAATTGCAATCCTTTAGTAAAGAAGTACAAAATCATGCTTGATGATGTATCTCTGCAAAAATCAAAGGCAAGGGATAACATGTTGTTTCATAGCATGCATATTACAGGATGTGATTACAATAGTACAGAATTGAAACATTGTTATTTGTATTTGCTTCTTTATTTTAAATGCCCCAAACTGGGAGTACAGAAATGAATTTGGCAAACTTAGTGAATAGCCTTGATAAAAGCATTCTTTTACTGCAACAGGAACTTAATGAAGTCAGAGATAATCTTGGTATAGCTAGGAATGTTGCTCATGACAGATCTCTCAGACGACAGGAGTTGTCTTCAATATCTTCTTCCATTCCATTGTATCGTACACTGTCTAGGACCTCACGCCACCAGGGAAGTCAGGCAGAAAAAGAATGGCAAAGAAAAATTAATGCAGCTCGAGTAGAAATTTGAAACTTCACACTTTAGCCCACCTTTACATTCACAATAAAATGATTTTCAACTATAATGGTCTTACAGACACTGTATTCTAATTGATATGCTTTCAAAAAAATTCTAAAGACACTTTTCTGCTAGTTTACTTTTATTCACACTGTTTGTATCAGAACATGCATTATTCAACATTTTGTAAAATACTTAATTTTTCATTACTGAAATATTCTGTTATTAGTTATGTGTGACATATTGGACTAAATAAACAGTTTCACAGTAATGAACAGAAACATGTTGATATGGCACTTTTTGTTCTCTTATAAATAATAAAAATCGATGAATTCATGGAATCAAATTAACACTGATATCTAGACAAATAGAGAGTACTGCTGAGTAAACTAGATCAACAACATATTCAATTGCCTTTATGGATAATTTTATATAAAGTAATTTTGGCAAAATATTTTTATTTTAGAAAACTGAACATAATTCAAAATGTTGGGATTCTAAGCTTACAATGATTCATCTCCACATTATAGCTGACACTGACCTCACACCACACTACAACTGGCTCTATCCTCACATTAGGGCTGACACTGCCCTCACACCACACTACAACTGGCTCTAGCCTCACATTAGGGCTGACACTGGCCTCACACAACACTACAACTGGTTCTAGCCTCACACTAGGGCTGACTCTGGCCTCACACCACACTACTAGCTCAGCCTCACACAACACTACAACTGGCTCTAGCCTCACATTAGGGCTGACACTGGCCTCACACAACACTACAACTAGCTTTAGCCTCACATTAGGGCTGACTCTGGCCTCACACAACACTACAACTAGCTCTAGCCTCACATTAGGGCTGACTCTGGCCTCACACCACACTACAACTGGTTCTAGTCTCACATTAGGGCTGACTCTGGCCTCACACAACACTACAACTGGCTCTAGCCTCACATTAGGGCTGACCTTTGCATCACAAGATGGTACTGGGTACAAAAGTCATACAGAGATTCCTTGATTAATTTTTGTTATGTGAGTAGTTTTACACGAATTTGTAGTACATTCCACAATTCCTTCAAGTTTTGTGCCTTCTTCTACCAGATTAGTTATTTCATGATTCGGTAACTCCACCTCTTTCATCCAAGTATTCAGAAGATGAACATGATTAGTGAGGCTTTCTTTAAATAGCCTTGCTACATTCTCTAAATGTTTCCCGTTCACTCTGCCATATTTAGTGATGTCAGTCTCATTTTTTAGTCTGGTAAGGCTTGTCTTCATGTCTTCGTTCATTTCTTTTGCCTATACAGTAACAACAGTAGTGAAATGTGGTACATTTTATTGAATGTATATTCTCACCTCTGCAAGTTGCTTGCCTTTCCAGTTCACTTGTGTCTCCAATCGATGCCCATCATTTTCCAGCTGGTCATTTGTGGCTCTCAGTCCTTCCACTTCTAACCTCAGATCCACCATCATTATTATCCAGTGTTATTTTTCCGAGAACTAGCCTTCAATTTTCTCCCTGGATAGCAAATATCTGAGTTTCCAGCTGTTGTATTATAGGTCTTGAAGGTATGAAAGATTCCTAGTGTGGGTTGCTTCTCTATTCTGCACAGAGAAATTAACAAGTTGAATGATTTCTATACTCACAGAATAACCCTAAACAATTACCTTCAAAGTGATACCTTTCTGCTCCAGGTCTTCCTTCTCTATTGAAAGCCTATTTAAGTTTCCTTCTAACTCATCAGCAACTAGTGTCATGTCTGCCATTTTGGCATATAAAACATCGCTTTTAAAGTTGATGTGTGCTGCACCTTCCACTAATTTCATAAGCTGACCTACAACAAAAAATAATCAGTTTACATTTAATGCATCGATAGTCATATTATGGAATAGCTACTCACTGTCTTTCTGCTTCATCTCATTTCTGAGCCACAGATTTGACAACAAAGTACCACATAATAGAGAAACAACTATGATCCAGTGGATCCCAAGGCCCTGCATAAAAGAGGTAAATATTGTTATGTTAACTTTCAATTATTATTAGTCAGTTTGTAGGCTTACATTTGTGCAGTATTTTAAAATCTTAATGTCAGAGTCTGTCTTAAGACGTTGATGATCAGATTCCAAGGCTTGAAATAATTCTTCCTTCAGCGAACTCCATGAAACACCATACCAAGCCTTTTCATCTTCATGATGGTTTCCAAAGATAAGTTCCAATGAGAACTGTCAACGTCTTAAGACAGACTCTGTCATTAAGATTTTAAAATACTGCACAAATGTAAGCCTGCAAACGGACTAATAAGGACTAATTCAGCGAAGCTGACTCTCAGTCGTGTTCAATTGAGATTTCAGGTATATATATATATATGTTATAGTTATAAACCAAAATTGAGGTTTGTATGCGATTTATAAACTCCGAGACACGAGGGCGCAGCCCGAGTGGCGAGGATTTATAAATCGAAATACAAACCTAATGATTTTGGTTTATAACTATTTTATAGCCAGAACATAAAAGTATAGCGTTAGCTATCTTAGTAATTGTATTAAAGTACCCAAACTCTTCATTATTCCATTTTGCTTTGATCTGCCTTCTACCATAATTATGGTTGCTAAGAACTATATCAGACTTTTCCCCGCTAATACATTTTCTTACGGGCATACCAGACTGTATCAGATTTATAGTTCTTAACGACAAGCGCGGTCGCTCGGGTAACGGGCTATAAATCGAAATACAAACCTAATGATTTTGGTTTATAACTATTTTATAGCCAGAACATAAACAACGAGCAAAGTATAGCGTTAGCTATCTTAGTAATTGTATTAAAGTACCCAAACTCTTCATTAATTTTGCTTTGATCTGCCTTCTACCATAATTATGGTTGCTAAGAACTATATCAGACTTTTCCCCGCTAATTCAGCGAGCGAGCGAAGCGAGCGAAGCTGACTATCAGTCGTGTTCAATTGAGATTTCAGATATATATATATATATATATATGTAGGTATGTATGCGTACGTCAAAAAATTTCGCCCGCGCTTCTAATTACGTAAGTTAGGTAAAGCGTTAACGAGCACGGAGAATCCTGCTGCACTGCCTTACGCAACTTTGTTTCAACCAAAAAGTTTATAGCTACTCTCTTCTTGGCGAAAGACTGAATGGCAAATTGTCAAGCTGCGCTTCTTTGCCACTGCTTTCGAAGTTTATTCAGGTACTTCTGTTATTGTTAACTCTTCATGCCTAATCATTGCTATTACTTAGCGATTTCCTTTACAAATCATCTTTACCTATACTCATATATTTATTCGCTCGCCATGCATTTGCGCTATTCGAGCGCACCACTAGTACATTTTCTTACGGGCATACCAGACTGTATCAGATTTATAGTTCTTAACGACAAGCGCGGTCGCTCGGGTAACGGGCTATAAATATATATGTAGGTATGTATGCGCGTACGTCAAAAAGTTTCGCCCGGGCTTCTAATTACGTAAGTTAGGTAAAGCGTTCACAGTTCCAGTATTTTTCAATTAACGAGCACGGAGAATCCTGCTGCACTGCCTTACGCAACTTTGTTTCAACCAAAACGTTTATAGCCACTCTCTTCTTGAAACAATTGTTAAGTCTTTGTCAAGCTGCACTTTTTTGCCACTGCTTTTGAAGTTACTTCAGGTAATTCTGTTATTGTTACCTAATCATTGCTATTATTTAGCGATTTCCTTCGCAAATCATCTTTACCTATACTCATATATTTACTCGCTCGCCATGCATTTGCGCTATTCGAGCGCACCACTAGTAATTCAGCGAGCGAGCGAAGCGAGCGAAGCTGACTATCAGTCGTGTTCAATTGAGATTTCAGATTATGTATGTATACGTACGTCAAAAAATTTCGCCCGGGCTACTTAGGTAAAGCGTTCACAGTTCCAGTATTTTTCAATTAACGAGCACGGAGAATCCTTGCACTGCCTTACTTAACTTTGTTTCAACCAAAAAGTTTATAGCTACTCTCTTCTTGAAACAATTGTGAAGTCTTTGTCAAGCTGAGCTTCTTTGCCACTGCTTTCGAAGTTTATTCAGGTAATTCTGTTATTGTTACTACAATGCATGGGTCCACTTCCGTAGTCTGGGATCAGATTTTCTGATGCTAACTGAGAATGGAAAGGGTTTACACTGTGCACTACAGTTAGATGTAATTTCTGTCCTATTTTTCTGTAAAGAGAGTCTTCTCGCTCGCCATGCATTTGCGCTATTCGAGCGCACCACTAGTAATTAAAAGTTAACATAACAATATTTACCTGGGTTGCCAGAATTTTCGTTTCGACTAATTTTTTTCACGCGAGCAAATTATTTCTTGCTGCCCGCGGTAGTTTCTCAGTGGTTTACCGCGGTAGGAGTTTCCCATTGAAGCTACCCAGTAGGCGAGTGTCTCTTGCGTGTTTTCTTATGAAGACAGCACTATCGACCACCGTTTCATTGTTAGAGCTACATATCAACTTGAACGGACCACATAATCATATAGACTTGGGTGAGTTACATATCGACATATTGATACCTCAACAAAAAAATATTCGTTCTTTGTAATTCACTATGTGTGTATGTGATTAGTGTGTGTTCATGTGAATGGATCATTCATGTTTATTTAATTTCTTTGACAGAAGAGTGTTAATTTTCATTATCATAGTGTTAGAGGCCCCATATAACATATGTAACTTGGCTCTCCACATTCAGTCTTACTTCATTTATTGTCTTAATCACTCACTGTACCATTCTTCCGTTTTTTAACAAAAACTTAACTAACCTTATCCTGTACAAGGAGTGGGATTGGTTACGGGCAAGAACTTGGTGCAAGCAGTATAGATAGGCTGAAGAACCCTTGAAAAACCTGGTGGCAGGCTACTTTACCCAGCCATCCAACTATTTGTGTGAGCTACCTGTGACTTCCACTCGAGCTTCCACAGAGAATAGTAAGGAAACATACATATAACTTGAGCAGGACACTACACTTCAATGAACAAAATAAACACACACAAAGCTATACAGCTACAACAATGGCAATGATGAGTTCACTTTAATTCTCAGTCTCTTCTACTGTACACTACATATAACTTGAGCAGAACACTACACTTAACAAAAAAAAAACACACAAAGCTATACAGCTACAACAATGGCAATGATGAGCTCACTTTAATTCTAAGTCTCTTCTACAGTACACTATTTCATCCACTCTCATTATCTGCACTCTTGATCTTTCCTTAATTAACCTTGCTGGGGACTGGCCCCAGTACACATACAGGTTTAAAGCTTGTTGGATGCTGGTTCTCTGTGTCGAGTATATTAAACAGTTACAATCCCACCAACTATTTTGTTCTTTATATTTTGCCTGTAGAGTCACAACTGAAAATTCATCCTTTAGATGTAAGAGGAGGACTTCGGCAAGAAGTCAAAATGTTGTTAGTGATTTCTTTATTAATACAATATTAGGAATGATCCGAACACAATAACAAACACAAACATTTCAGTTCAATGTTCTTCTTTCTTTCCCTTCCTCTCTAGATTCCCCCTTTTTTATGCCTTTTCTGGGATATAACCAAAGATAACTTCAGTAAAATTGCTGCTTTAAATTTATATCGTAAGGATATATGGGTATCTACTTGTGACCAAGGATGCAGGCAGGTTGCTTAAAGGGTGTCCAGCATGCTTTGCCAATTTAGTGTGAATAAACATATCGGTCTCTTCTTGCAAGGACACTATGTAAACAAAAACATTGCCAATGTCAACTTACTTACTTGAAATAATTTTAGACTGAAAATTGTGGTAAACATGATTAAGTAGTGAAAAAACATTTTCAAGAGGATCCAAGAATGAAATTGCCTGTAGTCTTGATTATTGTCTCCACGCTTCTATTTGTAGAAAGTTCCAACGTGAGCTGTAATGGCTATCCACCGAGCTGTGAATCTTGTGATAATAGATTATCCTGTCCCTCGTGGTCTTACTGTAGTAAGAACAGCACTTGTGAATGCTATGATCGAAATTATGTAGTCTTGTGCAGTGAGGATATGAAAAAAGGAGGCTTACTTCAGTGTTATTGCATGACTTGGAACGAAAATACAAATGACACAGAAGAAGGAAATTGTCTTTATAACTGCAAGAACTATGACAGAAATGACTTCAGTTTAAATGGAGCCTACACTACAATACCAAGAAATTTGACAAATTTGAATGCCCAAATGTGTGGTAGACTGAATCGCACTGGAACATTGTGCAGTAAATGTGTTGATGGGATGCATATGAGAGCATATTCTTACGATATGTCTTGTACTACATGTTCTGGAGGTTGGGTTAATATACTGAAATATATCTTGGTTGCTTTTGTGCCACTGACAGTGTTTTATTTGATTATCTTACTTTGTAGAATTAACATTCCATCTTCTAAGCTTCAGGGCTTTGTGTTAGCCTGTCAGATGACTATATTTCCTATGTTACTCAGGGTATTTGTTACAGCATATGTTATGGAAAAAAAACCAATAACATATACCATATTTCAAACGTTTGGAATTATTTTTGGCATTTGGAGCCTAGACTTTTTTCGCTTACTAGATCTTGACATATGCTTTCGAATAGCTCCTTTAACTGTGATCTCATTAGACCTTATTGTTGCTTTATATCCTTTTATTCTTATATTAGTTACGTGGTTGATAATTCTGCTGCATCATCATAATTTTAAAGCAGTTAGTCTCATGTGTAAAGTACCCATTTATTTGGCCAACAAGTGCAGAAGACATAATAACTCAAATGACTTAAAATCCTCCACTATAGATGCTTTCGTCACATTCATGCTCCTCTCGTATGTTAAATTTTTCAATGTTTGTTTGGACGTCCTGGTTCCAGTGACAATCCACAGGGTAAAGAACAATAACCGCATTGCTTTAGTTATGGATACCTCAATTTCCTATTTTGGCTACAACCACTTATTTTACACAATTCCTTCACTCTTGATAGGCTTAGTTTTTATTGTAGGTCCAGTAGCTACACTGTTTCTATATTCTTATACATTCTTTCAAAAGGGTCTTAACTTGCTTCCACATCGATGGCAAATTTTTATTCGTTTAATAGTGGACTCTTTGCAAGGTCGTTATAAAGATGGTACTGAGCCAGGTACAAGAGACTGTCGATGGTTTTCAACCATACCATTTATTCTTCGCTTTGTATTCTTTATAATGAACTCCTTTACCTTTACCACTGCTATGCTGCCTTACATAACTCAAGTATTTATTCTGGGTACAATTTTAACTATGTTATGCGATCCATTTAAACGCCATTTCAAGCAAATGACTAATGATTTTGCCTTTTATTTGCTACTATTAGCTAGCACATATATGCTACTAATTGGAACGGATTACTCCTTTATATCAGTCACAGCACCTGCCGAGTTCAACTTTATAGTATTGTTGATCATAGTATTATTAGGAATTTTGTATTCCTTTGTTCTTGGCATACTTTGGATTATAAATTACATAAAATGGTAACTTTATTATAATTTTGTTATTTATACATAATATATATATATATACATTAAAACTATGTTATATACTTATTACTCATGTCACTTTCTTTATCATGCAGTTGTAATGTTATCATAAATAACCAATGACTTCAAAATATTATAGTATACAATTGGTAAAATAATAAATAATAACAAAAATGAAGCACCAAATGTGAACCCTCAGCGGTATCAATATAGCTCCAGCAATGAAAATAATAGATGTAAAAAAGAGATAAATAATAACTGGCCAGGGACACTCACCGGTATATATTGGCGTGCCAATCCAAACCAACTCTGGAAAGCGTGGAAGTCAAATGACTTGGTAATAGCTACGGGTTAGTATAGCTACTCTAGGACTAAGCTATCTATACTTGACAATGCAAAGTCGTTATTCAATACAGAACAATTAATAGGGCCTGGCACAGACAGAACAAATTATTGACATGACAGCATGTGGACTAATATAAATCATGTGATACACATAAGAAACCTACAGGAATGACAAATTGACAGTTCAGTGGGTTCTGTTCGAGGCCAGGACGCCTGACCAATATATCAACCCGTGACTCCAATTCCAGTACTGCGCCCACTTCACAGTGTTAACAAAATTCTGCAGGCAGTCTCAAATTATTTTTTGCTCTTGTGATTACGACGTGACGATAGGGGGCATTACCCACAAAAGATGCGTTTTCTAAAATACCGCCAGAAAATTTAAAAAAATAGAACAATATAAGGTTTTAAATCTGATAAACTCCATAGCTAAATCAGCTGCTCATTGTCGGTAATCTCCTAACTCAGAGTGTGGTAGACAAACAGACAGATAGACAGACAAATAGACAGACTAGCAGACAGGACAGGACAACTCCTATATCAGAACTGCTAGAGACAGAATAAAAAATGAATATTCAGATTTCTAAAGAACAAGCTGTCACAGATGTTGCATTCAGAATAGAGTTAAGAAAAAAGTTGACTAGCTATACAAGATGTTTTGTTTACTATTATAATGTTTTTTTACGTTTGTTTACTGCTTTTTTTCGAAATCAATATTTAATGCAATGAAAGGATTATTTAGTCAAATATAGTTACCTTTAAAGAAAACATAACTTATTGAATTATCATAGTAATCATAACTACATTTTTCTGTTTGTAAATTTTTTATGCAATTTCAATGCATCATAATTAAAATCCTTCTTCTTAAATACGTGTGTATACTTTCAATGTATAGGGATCCAATTAATCGATAAATTGTATAAAAAATAGTGAAAATGCCTAGGAAACAGGTATCAATATATATACATAACTTATTACATGGGTCACAGTGTGATATGGTGAAATATTTCGCGAGCAAGCTAATTTAGTTCATGAGCCAGGGGCGAGTGAAAATAAAGTTTGAAAATGACATATCTAGCCATATCACTCTGCCAGAGGGTAGTAAGCAGTTTATTCCACACTGCTACACCAGAGGAAAGTCGCTGTAAAAACCAGGAGAAGTGGCAAGTTTGGCCAGTTGCTATAACTATAAATGTAATGCAGAGCTTGGCAGTACAGTGTGAAATAACAGCCTGAAATATCATGAGTTATTTCATGGGTCGTGAACCTAGTGATATCATTGTGAAGATATCTATATAATATAATAATATACTATTATAATGGGCAGAGAATAGCCCAAAAATAGCTATGAAACTGAATGAATTGTATATGTATAGCCCATCAGGGCAAAATATAAGGTATATTAAATTAGCATTATTGTTCAGTATGTTTCTGTGCATGACATTCTGATACTGTATCTGACATTTTATATTCAAAATAATATTTTGTCTGCAGACTATCAAAAATAGCTCCACAATTATTGTTATGACTCCATTTTGTCAACAAGTTACACAATGCTATGGCTTTAGTGGTTGGGTTAATTATTTCCTTTGTTGTGTTTTATTAAGGAAGCCTGAGGTATTTCCTAATACATGTATTCATCAGTCAAGATTGAGAAAGGCAGAAGGTTCAGTGCTCATCATGTGGAGTAAACACATTCATGGCAATCAGAACACACTGTTATCTCTTCCACTCAATTTCTTGCACTGCATAAACATCATAGCCTGATATATCAATTCAATCAAATTGATATGCATTTATACATAAACAATTTGTGACATTCCATTACATAAGAACTAATTAACAAATAACTTCAAGTTGCTTGTCTTGTTTATTGACTAGGATACAGTTTGGACTTTCTGCTCAAAACAGCAGTAGTAAATTAGCTTTGAGAAACGGATGAGGGTTTTTTGAGGGGATGAATACACACCGAGCCCCAAACTTGAGTTGCTGTTATTGTCTTTGGAAACTTAGCATGTCCTTATATTTGTATTACTAGTGAGCTATATCAAATGATATGTCAAGTTCAAATTATGAAAATAAAGCCCTGTAATATGCTGATAGTGAAAATAATATATATTATTACTAAACAATATTATGATACTCTTGTTTTTCCTGTCCTTGCCATCAACCCCTGTAATTTAAGTCAGTGTCTAAATAGAGCTAAACTTCATCTGAGAAATATACATAAAACTTTGTTTACAATTAAATTTGTTAA
>WLWD01003034.1_pt1 | contig 16088 bp, 8 predicted proteins | sample 6712731 | NCBI WGS metagenome assembly WLWD01 (sample SAMN12718690, study PRJNA576275) | sponge metagenome | isolation source: marine sponge | host: Mycale hentscheli | place: New Zealand: South Island, Marlborough, Capsize Point | collected 2014-11-01
GGCATAGTGAAGTAGTTCTGTATCTACACTGGGTGACTTGTGGCATAGTGAAGTAGTTCTGTATCTACACTGGGTGACTTGTGGCATAGTGAAGTAGTTCTGTATCTACACTGGGTGACTTGTGGCATAGTGAAGTAGTTCTGTATCTACACTGGGTGACTTGTGGCATAGTGAAGTAGTTCTGTATCTACACTAGGTGACTTGTGGCATAGTGAAGTAGTTCTGTATCTACACTGGGTGACTTGTGGCATAGTGAAGTAGTTCTGTATCTACACTGGGTGACTTGTGGCATAGTGAAGTAGTTCTGTATCTACACTAGGTGACTCGTGGCATAGTGAAGTAGTTCTGTATCTACACTAGGTGACTCGTGGCATAGTGAAGTAGTTCTGTATCTACACTAGGTGACTTGTGGCATAGTGAAGTAGTTCTGTATCTACACTAGGTGACTTGTGGCATAGTGAAGTAGTTCTGTATCTACACTAGGTGACTTGTGGCATAGTGAAGTAGTTCTGTATCTACACTGGGTGACTTGTGGCATAGTGAAGTAGTTCTGTATCTACACTGGGTGACTTGTGGCATAGTGAAGTAGTTCTGTATCTACACTGGGTGACTTGTGGCATAGTGAAGTAGTTCTGTATCTACACTAGGTGACTTGTGGCATAGTGAAGTAGTTCTGTATCTACACTGGGTGACTCGTGGCATAGTGAAGTAGTTCTGTATCTACACTGGGTGACTTGTGGCATAGTGAAGTAGTTCTGTATCTACACTGGGTGACTTGTGGCATAGTGAAGTACAGTAGGAGTAAAAAAAAAGTTTCGAATTCCGTTCCGTAGAACGGCCGTCGCAAAATAAAAAAACGGGGGAAAAACGGTATGCCGTTTGTTGAAAAACGGCCATTCCGTTCGACCGCGTTGCCCTTTTAATCTTTCTCGTTCACCGTATGTCTCGCTCAAACAAATATAAAAAATCGTTTATCCAATAAAACGTTCCGATTTTTTGTTTACAGGCTCCAGAGGCGGAGCTTTTCGGGTTAAAAAAAATTGAAGCCGTCCTATTCGAAGTTGTCTCGCGGAGAATTGTTAGTTTGACCACCGCACAGTATCGACGTTTTCTCGCTGTTAGGGCCTTCTCCGGCTTAGATTTTTTACTACTGGAGGTCCATCAGTAGCTAACAGAAGATCTACGAAGTGCGGACCTCGTTATAGCTCTGTGCCCGTCGGAACTTTAGTCTGCAGCTTTATTGAAGCAAGTTAAAATTTTATACGAGCTTTTTTGCACTACCCCCATAGCGTTTAATGGTCGATACAAGGCCTTAGCTTGCTGATATAGCTATAGAATAGTTTCTAGCTAGAAAATATCTGTGAATCGATGGAAATGCTTCATTGTTTTTTACCGTTTTAGTAAACGGTGTCGGCCGTTTAGTCAAAACGGTACGGAACGCAACGATAAAAACTACGGTTTAAAAACTACCGTTTTAGGTCCGTACTACGGAACGGAATTCGAAACTTTTTTTGACTCCTACTGTAGTTCTGTATCTACACTGGGTGACTTGTGGCATAGTGAAGTAGTTCTGTATCTACACTGGGTGACTCATGGCATAGTGAAGTAGTTCTGTATCTACACTAGGTGACTCGTGGCATAGTGAAGTAGTTCTGTATCTACACTGGGTGACTCGTGGCATAGTGAAGTAGTTCTGTATCTACACTGGGTGACTGGTGGCATAGTGAAGTAGTTCTGTATCTACACTGGGGGACTTGTGGCATAGTGAAGTAGTTCTGTATCTACACTGGTGACTTGTGGCATAGTGAAGTAGTTCTGTATCTACACTGGTTGACTCGTGGCATAGTGAAGTAGTTCTGTATCTACACTGGGTGACTTGTGGCATAGTGAAGTAGTTCTGTATCTACACTAGGTGACTTGTGGCATAGTGAAGTAGTTCTGTATCTACACTAGGTGACTCGTGGCATAGTGAAGTAGTTCTGTATCTACACTGGGTGACTTGTGGCATAGTGAAGTAGTTCTGTATCTACACTGGGTGACTTGTGGCATAGTGAAGTAGTTCTGTATCTACACTGGGTGACTTGTGGCATAGTGAAGTAGTTCTGTATCTACACTAGGTGACTCGTGGCATAGTGAAGTAGTTCTGTATCTACACTGGGTGACTCGTGGCATAGTGAAGTAGTTCTGTATCTACACTAGGTGACTTGTGGCATAGTGAAGTAGTTCTGTATCTACACTGGGTGACTCGTGGCATAGTGAAGTAGTTCTGTATCTACACTGGGTGGCTTGTGGCATAGTGAAGTAGTTCTGTATCTACACTAGGTGACTTGTGGCATAGTGAAGTAGTTCTGTAACTCACATCTGGGTGCTGTGGCATAGTTGAAGTAGTGCTGTATCTACACAACACTGGGTGACTTTTGGCATAGTGAAGTAGTTCTGTATCTACACTGGGTGACTTGTGGCATAGTGAAGTAGTTCTGTATCTACACTGGGTGACTCGTGGCATAGTGAAGTAGTTCTGTATCTACACTGGGTGACTCATGGCATAGTGAAGTAGTTCTGTATCTACACTGGGTGACTCGTGGCATAGTGAAGTAGTTCTGTATCTACACTAGGTGACTTGTGGCATAGTGAAGTAGTTCTGTATCTACACTGGGTGACTTGTGGCATAGTGAAGTAGTTCTGTATCTACACTAGGTGACTCGTGGCATAGTGAAGTAGTTCTGTATCTACACTGGGTGACTCATGGCATAGTGAAGTAGTTCTGTATCTACACTGGGTGACTCGTGGCATAGTGAAGTAGTTCTGTATCTACACTAGGTGACTTGTGGCATAGTGAAGTAGTTCTGTATCTACACTGGGTGACTCGTGGCATAGTGAAGTAGTTCTGTATCTACACTAGGTGACTTGTGGCATAGTGAAGTAGTTCTGTATCTACACTGGGTGACTCGTGGCATAGTGAAGTAGTTCTGTATCTACACTGGGTGACTCGTGGCATAGTGAAGTAGTTCTGTATCTACACTGGGTGACTCGTGGCATAGTGAAGTAGTTCTGTATCTACACTGGGTGGCTTGTGGCATAGTGAAGTAGTTCTGTATCTACACTGGGTGACTTGTGGCATAGTGAAGTAGTTCTGTATCTACACTGGGTGACTCGTGGCATAGTGAAGTAGTTCTGTATCTACACTGGGTGAAAAAAAAAAACTTGTGGCATAGTGAATGTAGTTCTGTCTCTACACTGTGTGACTGGTGGCCATGTGAATAGTTCTTTATCTACACTGGGTGACTCCCGTGCATAGTAAGTATTCTGTATCTAACTGGTTACTCATGGCATAGTGAAGTAGTTCTGTATCTACACTGGTGACTCGTGGCATATGAATAGTTCTGTAGCTACACTGGGTGGACTCGTGGCATAGTGAAGTAGTTCTGTATCTACACTGGGTGGCTTGTGGCATAGTGAAGTAGTTCTGTATCTACACTAGGTGACTTGTGGCATAGTGAAGTAGTTCTGTATCTACACTGGGTGACTCGTGGCATAGTGAAGTAGTTCTGTATCTACACTGGGTGACTCGTGGCATAGTGAAGTAGTTCTGTATCTACACTGGGTGACTTGTGGCATAGTGAAGTAGTTCTGGGTCATAACAGTGTTCTGTGATGTTTTGATGCGTTTGTTTGTGTGTTTGTTAGTGACCTTTTGAAGGGAGATCGCAATAATGCTACAGCAATGTATGTGAAGGCTATGAGTTATTACTATCAAGATGTAGAGGACAGAGCAATGCAGTTCTTTACTCAGGCTCTTAGAGTAGACCCAGACCATACCAAGGCCAGACTGGCCCTCAAGGTAAGTTCAAACTATGCACTAATGCTGTGGATAGAGCTCGGCGATATACTGGTATTATCGTTGCACTGTGATAAAAACCCGACATCGCGAAGCGATATTTCAATTGCATTTGCACGGTATTATCGTTTTCTCAGAAAACCGTTTGTAAGGGTCGTTAAATTAATGCGGGAACTTCACGCGCATGACAGTTAAAAGAACAGCCGTTTCGTTGTTTGTAAACATGGCCGTAACGCGGTACTAGCAAAGTTTTAAAAGTAGCTAGCAATGGCTGCGAGTTTAAATTCTGGCTTAAGGAAGCAACACAGTCTTACCCCGGAGGACTAACTTTGGACTGGAAGCTGATGAACATGGCAAGCTCAGTTTGGATAAAATTTACTTTGTTAAATATTATTTATGAAATATCGTGATATATCGCTTTATCGCGATAATGCAGGTAAGTATCGTATCGCCTGTGATTATCCAATATCGCCCAGCTCTAGCTGTGGAATCATAAAATACTGTAATCTCCAGGTCGTAATTCCGTGAAGACTTGCGGTCTCCAGGCCGTGATGCCGTGGAGGCTGCGGTCTCTAGGCCGTGATGCCGTGGAGGCTGCGGTCTCCAGGCCGTGATGCCGTGGAGGCTGTGGTCTCCAGGCCGTGATGCCGTGGAGGCTGCGGTCTCCAGGCCGTGATGCCGTGGAGGCTGCATGGTCTCCAGGCCGTGATGCCGTGGAGGCTGCGGTCTCCAGGCCGTGATGCCGTGGAGGCTGCGGTCTCCAGGCCGTGATGCCGTGGAGGCTGCGGTCTCCAGGCCGTGATGCCGTGGAGGCTGTGGTCTCCAGGCCGTGATGCCGTGGAGGCTGTGGTCTCCAGGCCGTGATGCCGTGGAGGCTGTGGTCTCCAGGCCGTGTTGCCGTGGAGGCTGTGGTCTCCAGGCCGTGATGCCGTGGAGGCTGCATGGTCTCCAGGCCGTGATGCCGTGGAGGCTGCGGTCTCCAGGCCGTGATGCCAACTGATTAGTTCACTCCATATTATATTATTGATGTGTATACTTGTGACTTGCTGTATTTGTTCTTGTTTATCTGAGGTAGAAGGTCAAGTTGTTATTGAGAAAGAAGGAAGAAGGGAATGTGTTATTTCGTGAGGGAAGACATCCAGAGGCTCATGGAGTCTATTCAGAAGCTCTTCTCATAGACCCTTTGAACTGTTTTACCAATGCCAAACTTCATTGTAATAGGGCATTAGTGGGGTCAAAGGTCAGTCTACATAACATGTGCACGTATCAGCACTTTCTAAATGTGTGTGTGTTTGTGTGTGCAGATAGGCAAGATGGAAGAAGCCATTGCTGATTGCTCATCTGCTATTGAACTAGATCCTGGCTATTTAAAAGCGTACCAAAGAAGAGCGAAACTGTAAGTGAGAAGTCTATACTCATTCGCCAAATGGCAACACGTGTGAGACCACGGGTGATTGTGCGAGACCACGGGTGACTGTGGGAGGCCACGGGTGACTGTGGGAGGCCACGGGTGACTGTGGGAGACCACGGGCGACCGTGGGAGACCACGGGTGACTGTGCGAGACCACGGGCGACTGTGGGAGACCACGGGCGACTGTGGGAGACCACGGGTGACTGTGCGAGACCACGGGTGACTGTGGGAGGCCACGGGTGACTGTGGGAGGGGCACGGGGGGGACTGTGGGAGACCAGGGCGACTGTGGGACGAGACCACGGGGGGAGGTTGACTGTGCGAGGACCACGGTGACTTGGGAGACCAGGGCGATGTGGGGAGACCAACGGGTGATTTGTGTGAGACCAAGGGTGGACTTGTGGGAGGCACACGGGTGATGTGGGAGGCCACGGGTGACTGTGGGAGACAAGGGCGACTGTGGGAGACCAAGGGTGACTGTTGCGAGGACAACGTGGTGATGTGGGAGACCAAGGGCGACTGTGGGAAGACCACGGGTGACTGCTGCGAGACCACGGGGACCTGTGCGAGACCACGGGAGACTGTGGGAGACCACGGGTGACCTGGCGAGACCACAGGGTGGATGTGCGAGACACGGGTTGACGTGCGAGACCACGGGTGACTGTGCCGAGACCAAGGGGACCGTGGAGACCACGGGTGACTGTGCAGACCACGGGGACTTGGGAGACCCAAGGGCGACTGTGGGAGACCAGGCGTGACTGTCGCGAGGAACACGGGCGAGGGATGGGAGAAGAGACAACGGGCTGGAACTAGTGCGGAGACCACAGGGAGACTCGATGAGAGAAAACGGGGAATGCGAGACCACGGGTGACGTGAGAGCGCCAGGGTGACTGTGCGAGACACGGGCGACTGTGCGGAGACCACGGGGACTGTGGGAGACCACGGGTGAGGTTGCGAGACCACGGGGTGGACTGTGCGAGACCAGGGTGACTGGGCGAGACCACGGGTGACTGTGGGAGACCACGGGTGACTGTGCGAGACCACGGGTGACTGTGGGAGGCCACGGGTGACTGTGCGAGACCACGGGTGACTGTGCGAGACCACGGGTGACTGTGGGAGACCACGGGTGACTGTGCGAGACCACGGGTGACTGTGGGAGACCACGGGTGACTGTGGGAGACCACGGGTGACTGTGGGAGACCACGGGTGACTGTGCGAGACCACGGGTGACTGTGGGAGACCACGGGCGACTGAGTTTTTAAAGATGTATTTGTTGTATTTGTATGAGCAGATATCAGGAGACAGATAAGCATGCTGAGGCTGTGAGAGATTTGGAGTATGTGGAACGCAAAGAACCATCGCCTGAGAATCGTGCTGCAGTGAAGGAGGCCAAGCGCTTGGAGAAGATGGCTAAAAGAAAGAACTATTACAAGATTCTGGAAATCAGTCGTGATGCTACAGACTATGATATCAAGAAGGCTTACAAGAGACTTGCAATGCGGCACCATCCTGATAGACATGCCACAGCAGAGGATGAAAAGAGAAGAGAAGAAGAAAAGATATTTAAAGACATTAGTGAAGCTTACTCTGTGCTTTCTGATTCCCAAAAGAAAGCACGTTATGATAGTGGACAAGATTTGGAAGAAATGACTATGGGTCAGTTGTATAGCTACTGTATGTGTGATTCAATAAAATGACTAGGTCAGTTGTTCTAGCATACTGTATGTGTGATTCAATAAAATGACTGGGTCAGTTGTTCTAGCAGTTGTATAGCTACTGTATGTGTGATTCAATAAAATGACTGGGTCAGTTGTTCTAGCAGTTGTATAGCTACAGTATGTGTGCTTCAATAAAATGACTGGGTCAGTTGTTCTAGCAGTTGTATAGCTACAGTATGTGTGATTCAATAAAATGACTGGGTCAGTTGTTCTAGCAGTTGTATAGCTACAGTATGTGTTTCAATAAAATGACTGGGTCAGTTGTTCTAGCAGTTGTATAGCTACTGTATGTGTGATTCAATAAAATGACTGGGTCAGTTGTTCTAGCAAGTGTGTAGCTACTGTATGTGTGATTCAATAAAATGACTGGGTCAGTTGTTCTAGCAAGTGTGTAGCTACTGTATGTGTGATTCAATAAAATGACGGGTCAGTTGTTCTAGCAGTTGTATAGCTACTGTATGTGTGATTCAATAAAATGACTGGGTCAGTTGTTCTAGCAGTTGTATAGCTACAGTATGTGTGATTCAATAAAATGACTGGGTCAGTTGTTCTAGCAGTTGTGTAGCTACTGTATGTGTGATTCAATAAAGTGACTGGGTCAGTTGTTCTAGCAGTTGTATAGCTACAGTATGTGTGATTCAATAAAATGACTGGGTCAGTTGTTCTAGCATTGTAAAGCTACGTATTGTGATCATCAAATGACTGGTCAGTTTTCTAAGCAGTTGTATAGCGACAGTAATGTGTGTTCAATAAAATGCAAACCCCTGGGGGTTTTCAGTTGTCCTAAGCATTGTATAGCTACAGTTGTGTGAATTCAATAAAGTGACTGGGTCAGTTTTGTTCTAGCAGTTGTATATCTACTGGATGTGTTTGGATTCAAAAAATGACTGGGTCAGTTGTATAGCTATGTATGTGTTATTTCATAAAATCACTGGTCATTGTTCTAGCAGTTTGTATAGCTACTGTATGTGTGATTCATAAAATGACTGGGTCAGTTGTTCTAAGGCATTTGTATATCTACTGTATGTGTATTCAATAAAAAAGACTTGGGTCCAGTTGTTCTAACAGCAGTTGTATAGCTACTGTATGTGTGATTCAATAAAATGACTGGGTCAGTTGTTCTAGCAGTTGTATAGCTACAGTATGTGTGATTCAATAAAATGACTGGGTCAGTTGTTCTAGCAGTTGTATAGCTACAGTATGTGTGATTCAATAAAATGACTGGGTCAGTTGTTCTAGCAAGTGTATAGCTACTGTATGTGTGATTCAATAAAATGACGGGTCAGTTGTTCTAGCAGTTGTATAGCTACTGTATGTGTGATTCAATAAAATGACTGGGTCAGTTGTTCTAGCAGTTGTATAGCTACAGTATGTGTGATTCAATAAAATGACTGGGTCAGTTGTTCTAGCAGTTGTATAGCTACAGTATGTGTGATTCAATAAAATGACTGGGTCAGTTGTTCTAGCAGTTGTATAGCTACAGTATGTGTGATTCAATAAAATGACTGGGTCAGTTGTTCTAGCAGTTGTATAGCTACTGTATGTGTGATTCAATAAAATGACTGGGTCAGTTGTTCTAGCAAGTGTGTAGCTACTGTATGTGTGATTCAATAAAATGACTGGGTCAGTTGTTCTAGCAAGTGTGTAGCTACTGTATGTGTGATTCAATAAAATGACGGGTCAGTTGTTCTAGCAGTTGTATAGCTACTGTATGTGTGATTCAATAAAATGACTGGGTCAGTTGTTCTAGCAGTTGTATAGCTACAGTATGTGTGATTCAATAAAATGACTGGGTCAGTTGTTCTAGCAGTTGTATAGCTACTGTATGTGTGATTCAATAAAATGACTGGGTCAGTTGTTCTAGCAGTTGTATAGCTACAGTATGTGTGATTCAATAAAGTGACTGGGTCAGTTGTTCTAGCAGTTGTATAGCTACAGTATGTGTGATTCAATAAAATGACTAGGTCAGTTGTTCTAGCAGTTGTATAGCTACTGTATGTGTGATTCAATAAAGTGACTGGGTCAGTTGTTCTAGCAGTTGTATAGCTACAGTATGTGTGATTCAATAAAGTGACTGGGTCAGTTGTTCTAGCAGTTGTATAGCTACTGTATGTGTGATTCAATAAAATGACTGGGTCAGTTGTTCTAGCAGTTGTATAGCTACTGTATGTGTGATTCAATAAAGTGACTGGGTCAGTTGTTCTAGCAGTTGTATAGCTACAGTATGTGTGATTCAATAAACTGGGTGTAGTTGTATAGCTACTGTATGGTGTGATTCAATAAATGCTGGGTCAGTTGTTCTAGCAGTTGTATAGCTACAGTATGCTGTGAATAAAGTGACTGGGTCAGTTGTTCTAGCAGTTGTATAGCTACTGTATGTGTGATTCAATAAAATGACTGGGTCAGTTGTTCTAGCAGTTGTATAGCTACTGTATGTGTGATTCATTAAAATGACTGGGTCAGTTGTTCTAGCAAGTGTATAGCTACAGTATGTGTGATTCAATAAAATGACTGGGTCAGTTGTTCTAGCAGTTGTATAGCTACTGTATGTGTGCTTCAATAAAATGACTGGGTCAGTTGTTCTAGCAGTTGTATAGCTACTGTATGTGTGATTCAATAAAATGACTGGGTCAGTTGTTCTAGCAGTTGTATAGCTACAGTATGTGTGATTCAATAAAATGACTGGGTCAGTTGTTCTAGCAGTTGTATAGCTACTGTATGTGTGATTCAATAAAATGACTGGGTCAGTTGTTCTAGCAGTTGTATAGCTACAGTATGTGTGATTCAATAAAATGAATTATGCTATGTATAATGGCTGACTGACCGACAATATATAAGATCATGATATGTTATTTTATGCATTTATAATAATATTGGTTATTTAGATTTTGACCCCAGCAACTTGTTCTCAAGTATGTTTGGAGGTTTTGGAGGTTCTGGCTTCAGTGGATTCTCCTCTTCATTTGGAGGAGGAGGAAGTAGAAGTAGCCGTTTTAGCAATGGAGGGCCTGGATTCTTTTTTGAACAAGCATTTTAATTTTTCTTTTTTTTATTATATTTTCTTTTTTTCATTTCATTGTCAACATTATTTACTCGGCTCGTTTGTGTCTACCACATGTTATGTAATTATCTACACTGTTCACATGGGAAGGATCCTCCAGTATATTTATATGTTTTTTTTTCCCACCCCACTTGAATCTAATCTGGCTATGCCAGACTAACTTAATACATAATGTAACCAAAATGGGAAGGGAAAAAAAAAATTGAGTAAGCACTTTCTTACTTTAGTAGATCTGATTCCTTTATGATCTTACTAAGCTAGCTACCAGCCATCACTAATTAAAACTAGCTACCAGAAGCCATTACTGACTAAAACTAGCTACCTACCAGCCATTACTAACTAAAACTAGCTACCAGAAGCCATTACTGACTAAAATAGCTACCAGCCATTACTAACTAAAACTAGCTACCAGAAGCCATTACTGACTAAAATAGCTACCAGCCATTACTGAGACTATCCAGCCATTACTAACTAAAACTAGCTACCAGAAGCCATTACTAACTAAAACTAGCTACCCGCCAATACTGACTAAAACTAGCTACCAGCCATTACTGACTAAAACTAGCTACCAGCCATTACTGACTAAAAAGCCATTACTAACTAAAACTAGCTACATGGAAAAAGTTTACTTATAGCTAAAGCAACTATAACATTTTAAATTGGAGAGAAGAATAGCTATGAGATAACTGAAACTAACCTTTAGCATCAATAATTGCCTGCTAATGCATGCACATGCACCAGTATGAATAGGGTTTAGAGCATGTGTGTAAGTGTGCTGCAGTCCATGATTCCATGACAACTGCTACAAACTTGAAACACTGGTGATCCCTTACCTACTCAATGTGAATTGTAGTTCACTCAAAACAAACAAGTCAAATGTATGACATTGCAGGCTATAATTAGCTCAACTGTGCTAGTTACGAATGCAATTAGGGCAATTGGCACTGGCCAGAAACTGCCCGTTGTGTTAACTGTGCTCACCCCGAACAGTCTGGAGTAGTTGGTTGGACAACTTGTGGGCCAGGGTCATAGGACTAGAGCTAGGGTGCCTTAGTATTGGAGAAGCTTCTGGGGCGATTGAAGCAGTTGGATTTCACCCAAAATGGCCCTTTGTTTGATGTAGATTTGGAGGCAATGACAAGCTGCCTTGGTAAGGAAGTTGAAGGAACTGAGAGGCTTACTGCAAAGAGTAGCACGGGAGGGAGAAGGATTAAATGGTGGGGAAGCTAGTGTATGCATGACAGGGAGTGTTGTCCTGTTATGAGGAGACTGTTTGAACTCCAGGAGGCAGGACATCAGATAAGGCCACTCCCTTCAGTCAGACCTCCAGTCAGGGTCTGGAGGAAGACTGAAAGGAGTGGCCTAACATGCCGACAGACAGACAAATGCACTACTATAACCCTCTTGTGCACGCACGCTGAGGGTTAATAATGTATGGTCTAGCTCATATACTATAAAAACCACACAAAAAACCTTAAAAAAATTAAACAAAACCAAATTAACCAACAACATTCGCCTATTATGCTAGCAATACGCCATGACTACGTATAAATATGCTGGCAGGCATGATCTGCCTACCCTCATAGCAACGAGACATTGAACTGCATGATGTTATGTGTTATGGATGATGTGTGAAGTGTTTGACTCCCAGTGACGGTCCTCCAGTCGCTCGCTGCTGTGCTCTTGCTGATTGGTTGATTTGTCTTCGAGAATTTCGTTCTTTTCTGCGGTTTTCTTTTAGATCAGTTTGTGTTTGGTGAATAAGTTCTCCTTCATCTTGCATGAGTTCCTCTTCCCAACAAGCCTTACTATCATGATCATCATTCCAAGTCCCCAAGTCTTCTGGGTTGGTGTCCTAAATATAATTTGTACCAATCAAATACATTTAATTCCTAGAAATAGTTATCTCTTACCTGCTGGACATTGTCTTGAACTGTAAAATCTAAAGATCTGCCTGTCTCACTGGAACTGGACATAATGCGTATCTATGGATCAATTACATGTTCATGTGTAATACAATTGTATGATACATGTGCACTCCTAAACATACAATGACGAACACCAATACTACACATGTTTACTTGCAACAAGGAATAATTATTATTTGATCCAAAAACTATTTCCTAATTCAGAATTACAGAATTTAAACAAGGACAACTTTTACGTAGTAGCTATTTAAAGATTTCTGGTATTAAAATTTAATCATGACATTTCTCGGCAAAGCTGTCTCAATTGTTAGTCCACACAATAACTTCAAATGTCATTTAGCTAACAAGTTTTGTTTTGAGGTGCAAACTTCGACCAATAATTGAGGACTCAACGTTTATGGTTTTACAAGTTTTGTACTAGTTCCCATAGTAAGCTTTATCAATTCTTCAGTTCTTGATAAATAGAATAAAATGGAGACTGCCGACTTCTGTAAGTTAAAATTTAACAAAACCAAACACAACTATATGAAAAAAACAATCAAACCAACAACACGTTTACACTTGCCAAACTGTAATGTAATGATAATAATTTCTGATCATACTTGCAAAAGAGTGTTTATAACAACTTTGTCAAGATTCTAAAAGAAAGAGACAGCTTTAAATAATTATCTGTCATAAATAATGTAAATAGAAATCTGGAGCAACAAACTCCGAAAGCAAACGGCCTCTGAATGGTGAAATGAAAGCCATGGTCCTAATTATTCTCAGTTCAGAAGTTGAACTACACTAAAAACCAAACCCACATAACAAATCCTAGTCCTGCGACATCTTCCTCCAGAATAATTCAACTTTCAGGAATGTAAAGAAGCCACTTGGACTGATATCAAGTGTGGCTAGTACGTTTGTTTGTCACAGTGGGGCTGTATATCATCACACACCTCCAAATCTTAATATCAATTACAGTATTGTTTCTAATTACCTTCTGAGTTTTCTTAATAACAGGCTGCATCTCATTTAGAACTTTGCTTAGGACATCATCATGATCATCTCGGTCACAGCCAGCGTCTACTACAGAGTTTTGTACTGTCTCTTTGATTTCATTTGGAACTACGGACACAGAAAACTCCTCCCAATCCTGGTCCCAGCTGATTCCACGTTGTTTACTTTCGTCCAAACTTTTCGTCTCGCGAGCTCTAAAGATAGCAGTAATTAAAGTCCATACAAACTTTAAAATTGCAGAAGCCAAACGACAAAGTTTAGCTAGCATGGTGGAACGTGCAATTTCATTAGGAACGTTTGCTTGGTTAAACGACACCTTACCTAGAACTAGTTTATTCCAGAATGGTATGGGAGAAAGTATTGTATAAGCGGCAACGTTTCCCTGATAATTATTTTTGTCCCACACACTTTCTGAAAGGTCTAGAAAGAAATGGTAAGGGTCTGAGTAAGAATTTGGGGCCGGTTGATTTGAAGTGCTTGTAACGTGCACTCTTAGTCTCTTATTCACAAGCTACTAGAGAGAGTGAGCTGGTGTGAATAAACTATTCTCTACTGAATGGTTAAAATGTCGCTAGGTAGTGGTGTAAAATTAAATTTTAACGAGTTCAATGCATTCAATTGTATTCGTGACTTGTATTGAGGTTGTTACTTGTGATGTTGGTAAAGGGTCTAGCTAGCACTGTTAACATGTCTTGATTTTGTGCAGCTAACAGATCTAATAATTCCATATGGGAGCTGATGATGTCTTCTGTGGTAGTAGTTCACCCCTTTGCAGTGTAAGTTGCTATAGAGTACTGAGTCTTTCTATCTGTGCACACATTACAGTACAAGGAGCTTAATAGTGATCCTGCCCTGAATGTTACTTGGTAAAGTATCAGCAAATGATCCTGCTCTGAATGTTACTTGGTAAAGTATCATCACAACGAAAATGTAGTTAGACAAGCAGTAGCAGCACAATTAGTTTAGACTAGCATAAGCAACCATCAAATGTTGGTCAGAAAATTACTAGTGGCCTTGTGTTGCCAAGGGTGATATTTGATAAGAGGTTATAGCTTGTTCAGAGCACTGGTCGGCTGTTGATATTCAATAGTAATAGTTTTTGCCATTGAAAATTTATTTGATGCTTTAATAAAGCTTGATACAAATATCTGGGGAGAGGTGTTCAACGTTTTTTTTTCTATTGTGCCTATGGAAAAAGGGTAATCAACCCAAAGTAACAAATTTTGTGCCTGTCTTTTTTTTGATGGTAAAGTAAGAGAAATCCACCACTTTGCTAGGAGGAAATGCCACAACAAGAATGACAAGTGTCAGTGTTAATGCAATATATTAATACTAAACTTACGCAGTGTGTTGTGATTGACTACTGGTGATTGCTTGTTTATATAAGGCTTGTCTATATAATAATATGCTGGCTAGTTGGTAGCAACCGACAACAGTGTGTGCATTCATGAATATTTCATGAGATTAGCTGGGTTGGTATAGCGTTGTCAGTAACAATGCCATTAGTGATTGGTGGGTGTGACTAGAGCTGAAACGGGTTGGTAAAGAGTCATCAGTAACAATGCCAACGTTCAGTGGTGTGTATACATATGGGTCAAGAAAGGTGAGGGACTAAGTGGACTGATGTAACTAGACCAAGTGGTGAAGTAAGTGAGGGACTAAGTGGACTGATGTAACTAGACCAAGTGGTAAAGTAAGTGAGGGACTAAGTGGACTGATGTAACTAGACCAAGTGGTGAAGTAAGTGAGGGACTAAGTGGACTGATGTAACTAGACCAAGTGGTAAAGTAAGTGAGGGACTAAGTGGACTGATGTAGCTAGACCAAGTGGTAAAGTAAGTGAGGGACTAAGTGGACTGATGTAACTAGACCAAGTGGTAAAGTAAGTGAGGGACTAAGTGGACTGATGTAACTAGACCAAGTGGTAAAGTAAGTGAGGGACTAAGTGGACTGATGTAACTAGACCAAGTGGTGAAGTAAGTGAGGGACTAAGTGGACTGAGTAACTAGACCAAGTGGTGAAGTAAGTGAGGGCCTAAGTGGACTGATTAACTAGACCAAGTGGTTGAAGGAAGTGAGGGACTTAAGTGGACTGATGTAACTAGTACCAAGGGTGAAGAAGTGCAGGGACTAAGTGGACGATGTAGCGAGACCAAGTGGTGAAGAAGTGAGGGACTAAGTGGACTGATGCAACTAGCACCCAAGTGGTAAAGTTAAAGTGAGGGACTACAGTGGACTGAGAACTAGACAAGTGTGAAGTAAGTGAGGGACTAGTGGACTGAATGTAACTAGAACCAAGTTGGTGAAGTAAAGTGAGGGATAAGTGGGACTGATGTAACTAGACCAAGTGGTGAAGTAAGTGAGGGACTAAGTGGACTGATTGCAACTAGACCAAGTGGTGAAGTAGTGAGGGACTAAGTGGACTGACCATTAAATAGACCAAGTGGTGAAGTAAGTGAGGGACTAAGTGGATGATGCCAACTAGGACCAGTGGGAAGTAATAAGGTGAGGGACGAAGGGGACTGATGCAACTAGACCAAGTGGTGAAGTAAGTGAGGGGACTAAGTGGACTGATGTAACTAGACCAAGTGGTGAAGTAAGTGAGGGACTAAGTGGACTGATGTAACTAGACCAAGTGGTGAAGTAAGTGAGGGACTAAGTGGACTGATGCAACTAGACCAAGTGGTGAAGTAAGTGAGGGACTAAGTGGACTGATGCAACTAGACCAAGTGGTGAAGTAAGTGAGGGACTAAGTGGACTGATGCAACTAGACCAAGTGGTGAAGTAAGTGAGGGACTAAGTGGACTGATGTAACTAGACCAAGTGGTGAAGTAAGTGAGGGACTAAGTGGACTGATGCAACTAGACCAAGTGGTGAAGTAAGTGAGGGACTAAGTGGACTGATGTAACTAGACCAAGTGGTGAAGTAAGTGAGGGACTAAGTGGACTGATGTAACTAGACCAAGTGGTGAAGTAAGTGAGGGACTAAGTGGACTGATGTAACTAGACCAAGTGGTGAAGTAAGTGAGGGACTAAGTGGACTGACGCAACTAGACCAAGTGGTGAAGTAAGTGAGGGACTAAGTGGACTGATGTAACTAGACCAAGTGGTAAAGTAAGTGAGGGACTAAGTGGACTG
>WLWD01004247.1_pt1 | contig 16085 bp, 11 predicted proteins | sample 6712731 | NCBI WGS metagenome assembly WLWD01 (sample SAMN12718690, study PRJNA576275) | sponge metagenome | isolation source: marine sponge | host: Mycale hentscheli | place: New Zealand: South Island, Marlborough, Capsize Point | collected 2014-11-01
CACACTCACTGCTACATACGTAGTGTCCTCCACACACTCACTGCTACATACGCAGTGTCCTCCACACACTCACTGCTACATACGCAGCGTCCTCCACACACTCACTGCTACATACGCAGCGTCCTCCACACACTCACTGCTACATACGCAGCGTCCTCCACACACTCACTGCTACATACGCAGCGTCCTCCACACACTCACTGCTACATACGTAGCGTCCTCCACACACTCACTGCTACATACATAGTGTCCTCCACACACTCACTGCTACATACGCAGCGTCCTCCACACACTCACTGCTACATACGCAGCGTCCTCCACACACTCACTGCTACATACGTAGTGTCCTCCACACACTCACTGCTACATACGTAGCGTCCTCCACACACTCACTGCTATATACGTAGTGTCCTCCACACACTCACTGCTACATACGTAGTGTCCTCCACACACTCACTGCTACATACGTAGTGTCCTCCACACACTCACTCACTGCTACAATCCTCAAGACCTCAGATTCCTCTCAGTATTATATAAAGATAGATAATATTGAACATTACATAAACTATTGAAATCGGAGCATTGGGAATATCCCATAGTTACTATGCACACATCAAAATAACTTCCTCAGGAGGGGGAGGGAAGGGGGGGATCCCAGGGTGCCCCTACCTCTGTATGAAATCCTGTACTACTATTATGTATAGCCATTCAATTGTGTTTGTTGATTCATAGAAATACTTTCCCAAAATTCAAACAATGCTGTAGCTAAACAAGCAAGCCAAACACATGAAGTAAATATTGACTCCTCCACTCACTCAAAACACATACAACAACAACTACATCCTCCACTCAACAACGAAACAAACACACACACACACACACACACACACACACACACACACACAAATGCAAATGTAAATTCTCTTGCTGCTTGCTAGGCGGTCATGCGCACCTGGCAGAGCCAGGATGCCTATGCACTAAGCAGGCACCATGAGCCGTGCAAGCAAAGCTCCTGGAGCCGGGCTAGGAACTCGCAGGAGAACAGGCCTTTCCTCACAGCAAGTGGTGTGGGCACCCAAAGTCCCACCTGGACCATTGCTGTTCATGAGAAAAGGCCTTGAATTTGCACCCCAGCAAATGCCAGGTACCCAATCACAGCTGGGTGGACTGGTGGGAGGCAGATGGAAAAACTAGATGGAAAAATTGCCAGAGTGGGACTTGAACTCAGGACCTCAGTGGGGCTATATTGCCAGAGTGGGACTTGAACTCAGGACCTCAGTGGGGCTATATTGCCAGAGTGGGACTTGAACTCAGGACCTCAGTGGGGCTATATTGCCAGAGCGGGACTTGAACTCAGGACCTCAGTGGGGCTATATTGCCAGAGTGGGACTTGAACTCAGGACCTCAGTGGGGCTATATTGCCAGAGTGGGACTTGAACTCAGGACCTCAGTGGGGCTATATTGCCAGAGTGGGACTTGAACTCAGGACCTCAGTGGGGCTATATTGCCAGAGTGGGACTTGAACTCAGGACCTCAGTGGGGCTATATTGCCAGAGTGAACTCAGGACCTCAGTGGGGCTATATTGCCAGAGTGGGACTTGAACTCAGGACCTCAGTGGGGCTATATTGCCAGAGTGGGACTTGAACTCAGGACCTCAGTGGGGCTATATTGCCAGAGTGGGACTTGAACTCGGACTCAGTGGGGCTATATGCCAGAGGAGTGGGACTTGCTCATGGACCTCAGGGAAGAGGGCTATATTGCCAGAGTAGATCAGAGACCTCCAGTGGAGCTATATTGCAGAGTGGGACTTGACTCGGACCTCAGTGGGGCTAATTAAACCAGAGTAGGGACTTGAACTCAGACCTCAGTGGCTGGCGCGGCATATCATATGCCAGAGTGCCGGACTTGAACTCAGGACCTCAGTGCGGGATATATTAGCCAGAGTGGGACTTGCAACTCCGGACCTCAGTGACGGGCACTATATGCGAGAGTGGGACTTGAACTCAGGACCTCAGTGGGGCTATATTGCCAGAGTGGGACTTGAACTCAGGACCTCAGTGGGGCTATATTGCCAGAGTGGGACTTGAACTCAGGACCTCAGTGGGGCTATATTGCCAGAGTGGGACTTGAACTCAGGACCTCAGTGGGGCTATATTGCCAGAGTGAACTCAGGACCTCAGTGGGGCTATATTGCCAGAGTGAACTCAGGACCTCAGTGGGGCTATTCCAGTTGTACTCTCAAATAACGTGCAATTCTTGCCAGTATGAGTTTTAACTTACCTTTACACTCTCTCCCCCCCCCACCCACCCCCCCCCCCCCCTCCTCTCCCTCCCCTAATCCAATAGTAGTCAATACCCTACAACTGACACTCACTTGGTAAACTTGAGTTCCATCTTCTTACTGCCACCAATACGCTGTCTGACAACACCTTCTTCAGGTGTCACGCCCACCTGTGGTGATGCTGCACCCACTCGTGGCGATGCCACGCCTGCTTGTGGAGATGCCACGCCCACCTGTGGAGACGCCATCGCCAACACACCTCCCTGGAACTAGTGGTACTGATGTCACCTGATTCACTGTAACCATGGCAATAAAACATTATATTAAAACACAATACACAAGTAGTACATGGACAGGACATGTCGTGGCTTGCACAAATGGCAAGTGATCTATAAATAGCTAGCCAAAGGTGTGAATGGCAAGTGATCTATAAATAGCTAGCCAAAGGTGTGAATGGCACGTGATCTATAAATAGCTAGCCAAGGGTGTGAATGGCAAGTGATCTATAAATAGCTAGCCAAGGGTGTGAATGGCAACTGATCTATAAATAGCTAGCCAAGGGTGTGAATGGCACGTGATCTATAAATAGCTAGCCAAGGGTGTGAATGGCAAGTGATCTATAAATAGCTAGCCAAGGTGTGAATGGCAAGTGATCTATAAATAGCTAGCCAAGGGTATGAATGGCAAGTGATCTATAAATAGCTAGCCAAGGGTGTGAATGGCACGTGTGATCTATAAATAGCTAGCCAAAGGTGTGAATGGCAAGTGATCTATAAATAGCTAGCCAAAGGTGTGAATGGCAAGTGATCTATAAATAGCTAGCCAAAGGTGTGAATGGCAAGTGATCTATAAATAGCTAGCCAAAGGTGTGAATGGCAAGTGATCTATAAATAGCTAGCCAAGGGTGTGAATGGCAAGTGATCTATAAATAGCTAGCCAAGGGTGTGAATGGCAAGTGATCTATAAATAGCTAGCCAAGGGTGTGAATGGCAAGTGATCTATAAATAGCTAGCCAAAGGTGTGAACACAAAGTCACAATCATTTATACAAGTAATGAGTCAGGGAAGAGAGAGAGCCACACATGAACCAACAGATCCACTACCTCCAGCTCTACTGAAGCTCACACTCACAGCTGATTCAGCAGCTCTACAGTCTCAGTGCTTTGTCCTGATAGAATTACTATATCTCTAGTGAACTAGGTGGATGTCCTGGTGGATGTCCTGGTGGTGTGGACTGACACAATGGTTGAATATGTAATGAGAATTAGTTCCAAATCTAAATCTGCATGCATGTATGTTTCTATCTAATGGAACACATGTTCCTAAATATCCAAGTGACACATGTTCAGGCCACACCCTGAATGATTACTGTCTGGTTATGACTATTCTTATTTGTCTGCCCCTCCCTTTGTTTTCGTCACCCCTTTATTATATCACTTCACGCTCATTGACTGTCAGACTAAACACTTATTCACACCTGGGCCATAGCCTGGCCTATAAAAGGGTCAGGTTAGGGCCCTCAGTTCAGTTGCTACTACTGTTGTTGTTCTATTGCTACTACTATTGTTGTTCTACTTGCTACTACTATTGTTGTTCTACTTGCTACTACTATTGTTGTTCTACTTGCTACTACTATTGTTGTTCTATTGCTACTACTATTGTTGTTCTACTTGCTACTACTGTTGTTGTTCTACTTGCTACTACTATTGTTGTTCTACTTGCTACTACTATTGTTGTTCTACTTGCTACTACTGTTGTTGTTCTACTTGCTACTACTATTGTTGTTCTACTTGCTACTACTATTGTTGTTCTACTTGCTACTACTATTGTTGTTCTACTTGCTACTACTATTGTTGTTCTACTTGCTACTACTATTGTTGTTCTACTTGCTACTACTATTGTTGTTCTACTTGCTACTACTATTGTTGTTCTACTTGCTACTACTATTGCTGTTCTATTGCTACTACTATTGTTGTTCTACTTGCTACTACTATTGTTGTTCTACTTGCTACTACTATTGTTGTTCTACTTGCTACTACTATTGTTGTTCTACTTGCTACTACTATTGTTGTTCTACTTGCTACTACTTATATATCTTTAATTATAGTGCTTAAACATAATTCCTTTTTGTTTGCACTTAGCTAGGTTGGGTTGACTTCACAGTGCATTTTCCTGTGCCTAACCTCTCAATTATTGTTCACTCTGAGCACGTCTAATCATCACTAATTACTGATAATTGAAGGACATGTCAAATTGTGAGTCCACAGGTTCTTCAGAGCTACTAGTTTGGGCCAGAAAAGCACTACAATGGCCACACCCACTTGATTAATACCACATTGTTAGCATATAACATCTTTAGTCACTGAGGTTCAGCGTCTACATGTGTGTGTGTGCACATGTGTGGTATGTATGTGTGTATGTGTGTGATGTTTATGATTTTCCAGAGCCATCTAAGGTCTGCAACAATCCTAACTTATTATAATCCTCTTATTCAACAAAGAGAGAAGATATCACCAACTCTTCACCAACAACTCACAAATACGAGAAACACACACACACACACACACACACACACACACACACACACACACACACACACACACTCCTCCACCTGTAGATTCAAGTTTCTAAAGTTGGCTCTCTAGCTAATCCAACACATTATATATCCTGAGACTCTCTAGCTAATCCAACACATTATATATCCTGAGACTCTCTAGCTAATCCAACACATTATATATCCTGAGACTCTCTAGCTAATCCAACACATTATATATCCTGAGACTCTCTAGCTAATCTAATACATTATATATCCTCCAATATATTTAAAAGAACAGATAATTATTAATGGTATTCATAGTCCTGGGCTGCCACTCAAAGGAAGTGCAAGCTGGCAGTCTTATATAACCTCAACACTCCTTTCACTATTTCAGTTCCTAAGATGTTGAGTAGCTACACACACACACACACACAATCTCTCTCTCTCTCTCCACCCTGACAGTGTCTGTCATTAGTCATAGTGTGCATGCGTGTGCATGCATTTAAGCATGGCAAGTGAAAAGCCATATTTCGCACCTATGTATGCATGTATGTATGTATGTGTGTGTGTATGTATGCATCTGATGCCCTAAAGTAGTGTAGACAGGTTATGTGTCACTAACTAAATCTTCTGATTTCATGCAAACCAGATTAGGTAAAGGGTAGGACAATGGAAGGAGGGAGGTGCAGTTACCATAGCATTTACCTCCCTGTAGCAGAGGACCTCATTCTGCAGTGCTGCTGGCCCCATCCTGCAATCGCCCCTTAATCAACAGTTAATATAAGCCCAATGGGAAGCATGCAAACAGGATGAGCCAGTTCCTTTATATCTTGCAATGCTACTGTCCTCCTGGTCAGGTTGAATTGCAACTTATTGCTAAGGAAGGTACGTCTTCAACAACTAGCATAACAATAATAGCAAATCTGCACGACCGCGCCCACTGCATTTTCCCTTACCCTGCGCAAACTTACAGAGTCCAGCAAGTAGACCTTCAACAGAGTTAGCACAGCCAGTGACAGACGGCTGTAGAAAAAACACAAGTAACAAACACCTCACGGCGGTAATAATTGATTATTTCTCCAGAGGCCGAACTCCGCCCACAGCACAGCCTAGTTCATCAGCTGGGTGGGCGTGGCTGTAAAGCCAAAATCCGACTGCTTGCTGATATGATCTGAGCGATTGACTTGATCCACCTGATGAGGATGGAGGCAATGAGCTTGTGAGAAATATGGGGGGACTGGGGATAGTTGACCTATTGCGTAAAAACACGAGTGATTGTATCTATGAGTAGAAGTGAGTAATACTGCCTGAGCAGTTCAGACAGGATGTCTGGACAGAGCACACAAAGAGGCAAGCAGTTCAAAAATTGTGTAGTTTGCTAAATGTTCTTTCAGTGATTCTTACTTCTTGCAGAATAACTTTAAATCCAAACAAATGTCCACTAAACCAGCTCCTTCCCGTGGCTTCCTGTTATTCTTTGACATGGAACTATTCCTGACATGTAGCGACAGTGTGTGTGTGTGTGTATGTGTGTGCATCTTCAGTAACACATGTACATCTATGTATCCTGCAAGTCTGGCTCATGGAGGCAACATTGGAGACTTGCTGACTGGCACATGAAGAAGCAATGCAAACGTTTGTTGCCAGACAAATTGCTAGGAAGTCACCTACTATTCAGCACGTAGCGTTCTTACACTGACTGTGTCCCTGCAGTTGCCCAACCTTAAGCTTTGAACTACTAGTTGAATGACTGAGTATCATTAGATATATAGAGAGAGATACTGGTAGGTAATGAGCTACTAGTTGAATGACTGAGTATCATTAGATATAGAGAGAGAGATACTGGTAGGTAATGAGCTACTAGGATAAGAGAAGTCCTACCTTATGAGCTGCTAATAGTGTTCATTGTTATACTACAAGATTGATATGATATTGACAGACTGTGAAAGTGAGTTTGGCAGGTGTACATACTCTGTGACAACCGTGTGTGTGTACGTGGGTGGATGGGTAATGGTGGTGTCCACCCAATGTTGATGGTGGGTGGGCAGGGTTCAGTGGGTGTGGCATCCTGTGATGTTTACTTCCTGATGGAGAACCTGGTATACTCGCAGTGTTTCATGGTCCTACTGTTGTTGAAGACACACGTCTCTATCTTACTACGAGGGCTACCCACTTCCTGCAACCAGTGCTTCCTACAACATCAACAATGCAACTAGTAAACTACTGACATCAATTCAATCAGTAAACTACTGACAACAATTCAATCAGTAAACTACTGACAACAATTCAATCAGTAAACTACTGACAACAATTCAATCAGTAAACTACTGGCAACAATAGTTTGCCAAAAATATGTACAATGTCTGAAGTGAGAACAATTTGGGATTTAAGTACAAATGATCAGAGGTTGTTTGTTTTTGTAGTTTGACATATAAATTATTAGTGCTCTTCCATTTAAAAAAAAAATTAGTTAAAATTAATCTTATTTTGTACTTGGTAACTGAATATGGCGTGCATCTATTTGTGTATCAGAAGAAACCTATCTTCGGCCATTACACGAGTCTGCTGGTGTTAACATGCAGTGGGTTTAGTTCATAGGACTGTGTGGTTTAGTTCACACGACCACTGTAATAAAAATTTAAGGTCTGTAATAATCAAATACAGTAGAGCACAGCTCCATCAGCATCACCAGATTCACCACCGGTACACAATACACACTGACTCTGAATGGCTTGCTGTAAACATATCTACCATTATTATATTGTACATATCCGTGTCCTATCAACAAGCAGTCACTGTTAACTTAGATAGCGAGAGCACTACTTGAGGCCAAGGATTCCTAAACTTCGCTGGTTCACGATATTCCAATATATTTGTTTTAACAATGGCTAAAACAATGGGTGTTATCCTTACATGGTCTCCACTTGGTGGGAGAGGCCTTGGATAGACCCCTTGACTGTGTCTCGACTTGTGTTCTTGACCCAACCTACCAATCCCAGTCGCTGGGCTTCTTTCATAGTGTTCTAACATCACACACATACATGCACATGTGAAACAATGTTCATACACATGTTCTTCCAAACACACACACACACACACACACACTGCTTTATTAGCAATCTAGTCTAACTAAATGGTAAATAATTCTGACAGAAACTGTCCAGTAGGAAATATACTGGCTGTCTAACTTCATTGACACTTATTGACTTTCAGCGAGCATGTGCAAGAGGTTATAGCACCAGTTTAAGGTCAGTTGGTCACTTATTAACGGATCTCAAAGATGACAGCCTCTTAAACGATACAAGAAGTGTTAAACTAGTGTACTGTACAATTGTAGTCCCTTTAATGTGCCAAAAAATTTTTTTACTTAGTCCAGAAAAAGCTTGTCATTTTCTTGGTCATACAATCATAAGCCTTCACGCATAACAGTCCCCGTCATGTTATAATCACTTTCTGCCCACAGTAGTTTTGCTTTATGCTGTGATCTTTACAAAGTGCTGGAATCGGAGCTTTGCATGGGAACTATAGAAATAGATTAATGTTCACTGCACATTAAATATTTCTAGCAGTTCTTATGGAGCCAGCATTGAACATAGTTTTCATTGCTGCACCAGCTATACACTGACCTGTTAATACCTGATCAGGTAGCTATGCCTAAGTAATTATTTTGTCTGAAAATGATTTAGTTATAGCTAACTAACTAGCGTATTGTAGTGCTGAGAGTTCGCACCTTTGATGCTTTGTTCTTTACTGTGTTGAACACGCAACATAATTCACACCAGAACACTACTTCAATACGACACTTGTATCATACAACACATACAGTATATCATGTGACCAATTGGTTGGGAAAATCCGCCTAAACACCTAATTTATTTTATTTTTCTACCAGTAGGTTCCACAGCCTGGGAATGAAGTCCTCTCAATTTGGAAGCTGTAGCACAAACCATCTTTGCCCTACAACAATTCATTATTTTGTTCAATTCATTATTGTTGATGTTGAGAAAAAAACCACATAAATGATAAGGCATGGGGGCGTGTCTTGCATACTATTTACCGAATGCACAACACTACAACAACTCTGGCTGCTGGCCGAGTGAACTGGGATTCAAGTAGTCCACCGAGAGTAACTATGCTCGAGGTATATGACAAGAGTTACATGAATACAATAGACAAGTGAGTGTAGTTTTCCCACGGTAAGCAAAGGGCGCACCAAAAGCTTTTTCTTCCTTACACAAGTGTCCTAGCCTCGTAGCGTGAGTTCTAGAGCTCGCCAGAGCTTACAACTGCGCCAAAAACTAGAGCTAACAGTTATTTCTAGCTGTAAATATTTTTGAAAAATTGTTTACTGGTGAATACTGAAAAAAAAAAAAAAACATTATTGGCTGCATTTAGGACAACTGAAGGACAACACCCGAACTGTGAATATTGGCAATGACATAGTCAAACTGTCATCCTTCCACCAATTATTCACAACACCAGTTTTGCTTTTCTAACGGTAAGCTAATAATCGCGTGTAAACTCACTTTTCTAAAGAAGACTCCCTGAACTTTACCAAAGACCTCAAAATCCACTGAATGAACTAGAGCATCTCCTGTGCTGCTCTCACTGCTGGAGGGAATGATGGAGCTACCGCTAGTCGGAGTGCTAGCAGTGGCTGATAGTTTAGCAGCCATCACAGCACCGCAACAGCACGGCTAACTTACATAGCAAACAGGAGCTATGGCAACTAAAAAGTCGCATATTGACGACGCCTTTCCTATATCTTAGTGATGATCTTTACCCAAGAGTTAACATTTCATACATCAAATTTCGCATCTCTGGCGTGTAGTAGTAATGAAAAGCCGTTGCACTATTATGGAGAATGCGTGGAGAAGATTTCTGTTGCTGAGGCACTTGTCTAGCAAAGCCAGTGAAGTTGGTGGTGAAGGGAAGGCTGGGGGAGTGTCCAGAGGGTTGGACAGGCGCTCTGGTGGCGGTGGCGCTATGAATGTGTTTGACAGACAAGCTAAGAAGCTGCAAAGGGCTCGTGCTGCTGTGGCTAAAGATGCACATCTCTATGATTACCTCAAAGATCATGTAATAAAAATGGGTGTGGCTGCAGTGATGTAATGAAAGGTTCAGTGAAAGGTGACACATACTGTGATAATGTATTGTATATGAAACAGGTCGCTGCAACCATTGCTGAAAGAGTTGGAGATGTGGACAGGTTCTTCCCGCGTGCTGTTGATGTAGGATGTGGGCGTGGTCACTTTGCCAAGGCTGCATCAGGTGATCTGATTGGCTCACTGGATCAGTGCGACATGTGTGCTCAAATGCTGGTAAGTTTATACAGGTCAAAGGTCACATATAGGCTAGGGTGTCTATAACGAAGTCAGTGGGTGGGTCCGATTTCATCTGAACATAATTAGTAGAATGATGAGTAGGGTAGAACTTCAGTTAACTGAACAGCCAAAATCTAATAGTAGCACATGCAGACACTAAGAATTGCTGGACACGCCCCTTCATGTGTGTTTGTATAATAATGTTTTCTATAATGTCCAGTTATCTGAACAGCTTTCTGTCATTTGTCAGCTGCTGGTGTAGTACTATGACCTTTGATGACCTTTGATAATTACATTAGTTTATAATATTACACTTTATTATTTACAATGTGACTTCTGTAGGAGATCGCTCCAGCTGGAACAGATTCTAAACCCACAAACCTACACCATCTAGGTATAGAGTAGTACTAGTCGGCTTCATTGGACGGCCAGTCTAGGTATAGACTAGTATGATGGTCGTGTTTACGACTGACTGACAAAGATTATGAAATAACGTAGCCACGGTGTCTGTTGTCATGGTGATGTTTTAGGTAGTGTTCCATGTAACTCTTGTTCATTCACTATGGTTTGATATTGTGTGAGTATGTGTGTGCACATGTTATGGGACATGGTGGTACAGGTCTTGTTAGTATAACATCTGATGAAGAGTTTCTCATTGTAGGCTACAGCCAGTGTGGTCCCAGGGGGTGTGGTCACCCATAACCATGAGGCCGATGAAGAGAGTGGTCTACCTTTTCCCGACAATACGTTTGACTTGGCAGTGAGCTCACTCAGGTTAGGCCACACCTTACCAAATGGCACTACATGCATATGTGTGGATAATCTGCTGGATACTATTTATTCACTGGATGTATAGCCTACATTGGGTCAATGATCTCCCGGGTGTTTTGCGGGAAGTGAAGCGAGTCCTCAAGCCAGATGGTCCTTTCATAGGAGTCATGTTTGCTGAAGACACTCTGTATGAGCTGAGGTCTTCCCTGCAAATAGCAGAGACCGAGAAGTTTGGGGTGAGAATAAAATATAGTTGTATGATTTGAGTCTTTGCTCCCAGTGTATTTGATGTGTTAGTCTTCATCAGTTGGGAAATGTTTTATCATTTAAAATTATAAATGATTAATTTTGTGTCATTCTTCTCACATCATCTGCAAGGCTGGCAGTCCTTCACAAGTGCACACATTCACACATGGCTTGTTGTCTCCCCACCTCCCAATGTTTGCACGTGCTGTTATTGGTACACAGTTTGACATGATTCTAGATAACAATTGAACACACCGTGCTATATGAGGTTTCCATGGTGATGTGTATGTGTTGTTAGGGATTTTCTCCACACGTGTCTCCGTTTGTTCAACTGAGAGATATGGGATCACTCCTGGGACAGGCGGGATACTCTCTGACAACTATAGTGAGTGTGTGGGTGTGGTTTATCTTTCACTTAGCATTTCACTGTTTGTGTGTTGCTAGGATACAGATGAAGTAATCATCAACTTTCCTTCTATGATGGAACTTTTAAAAGACTTGAAAGGTAACGAATATCACAAGTTGAAGTCATGGAGCAGGATTGTGACATCCCATAATAGACAGAGGCACACATGTATCTGTAGGAGGTGCAGAGGGATATCCCAGGGATTGCCAAGGTCCCATGGGGCGTGCTCATGTATTTGATCTGAGTTCAAAGTAATTCGAACTCTTCCACTTCCAGTGCAGTTTCTAAGCAGTGTGAATATTTGCACCTAATAGTGCTCTTTATTTAATTCAGACATTAAGTCAAAATATTTCTTTAAAGGTTGCAAGATAAAACCTGGTCGTTCCATTACAATGGCCGCTACGCTGGTCTGACTGGAACAGCCTCTCTAGTACTCTGGCACACACACACACAATCTGATCTGGCACTTGGGTTATGTCCTAGATACATTTCAGTGGACACACAAGTGTGTTTTAACTGGTAAAGGGTTTTCAATAACATTTTCTGTATAGGAATGGGAGAGTCTAACTGTGCATGGTCACGCCCACTCCTTATTAGAAGGGAGGCCCTTACTGCCGCCATGGCAACATACAAAAAAATGTATGGAACTTCAGACAGTATTCCAGCCACTTTTCAACTACTATACTTCATAGGCTGGAAGCCACACCCCTCTCAGGTACACCATAGTTGTGTTGTGATCACATTGTTATCACAGGGTATCTGTGTGTATCCATGTGTGTGTGCATGTGTGTGTGTGTGCAGAATAAGCCGTTAGCTCGTGGTTCTGCTACTGCTTCTTTCAAAGATCTTGAAAAGATTACAAGAGACTTCACTTCATCACACACTAGCGACAGACATGGTAGCTCCACCCATGAAGACAGTAACTCCACCCATGAAGACAAGCCACACCCCTAGCATTCACCACCAGGCTCATGTTATCAGGATTCAGTCATAATAACTTGAGCAATCATCGTATTCCACATGTCTTTCTACTTGTTATTCTCGTTATAGGTAAGGGATTGCTACCAGTGTAGTCACATGACTAAAAGTCTAATCACATGACTGACTGATATTGTTGTCCTATTGATGAAAGGGGTGTGGTCTGTTACTGCTGTCTTAGCCACATATTGTACCTCTAATACCAGGCAACTTTAACTAGTGTAATCTGTTTATAAATTTGCTTGTAATGACATATTCAAAATGACTGAGACATTCCTGGTTAGTTTCAACTGACAAGGTTGTCATGTACATATCAAATGATGTAATATTTCAGATGCACCAATGTGCTCTTAATGCCATAAAGTCATTGATTAGCCCGTGCTATAACACCTCGTATACTCTACGGTACACGCCCAGGTATGTGTGAGGGACTTCCCCAACTTGACTCCACCTATTCCTGACCAGCCACCATCCTGAATTATTGTCATGACTACGGTCTAGTACAGTTAGCTGGTCTCCTTGCTTTAGTTCCAACTCTTTATCATCTTCGGCTTCACGGGGAAACAAAGCAAACACTCCTCCATTGTTGACCACGCCCATCATTCTTTCCATGGCTACAAACAAGGAGAGTTAACTGAAACTAAAACATCTTAGTTTTGGAGTATTTTACTTTTAGTAAGAATAATTAAACTAATATGTAGAGAACATGAAAAAAACTAATAAAACTAAACATTTTAGAAGACAGCAACTTTGATTAAAACTACCAGTGGAGTGGATGACAAAACTAAGCCACTTTAACTTTACTGTAGCTAATTCACTTGAATAATTATTAAGTGAAGCTATAAATTACCATTAAGTAAACATTTTCCAACTATATAAAACATAACACTTTATTAACATACTCAAAACTTTAACTTCATGATATTGAAGAAATAACTACTAATAACATCTTCAGGGAGCATAAGGGAAGAGCTAACTAGCAAAGACTTCAAGATCTGTTTTAGTATGTCTAGAATCTAAACCAGAACACTGAAGGAGAGATGTATATGTAGCCACTAACAGAACAATCAATGTAGCTAATGAGGTTGGTTAACAAGGTTAACCAGTTCATGTTAGCTAATTAGAAATAAATACATTATTAGTTATTGTAGGGATAACAACAAAACTTGATTAGTCCAAAGTAGTGTAGCTAGTAAAACAAATTTCAATAGGTATAGCTAATACTATAACTGTAGCTAGGGCCTGCCAGATTATGCTAATACTATAACTGTAGCTAGGGCCTGGCACATGAGCTAATACTATAACTGTAGCTAGGGCCTGGCAGATGAGCTAATACTATAACTGTAGCTAGGGCCTGGTGGATGAGCTAATACTATAACTGTAGCTAGGGCCTGGCAGATGAGCTAATACTATAACTGTAGCTAGGGCCTGGTGGATGAGCTAATACTATAACTGTAGCTAGGGCCTGGTGGATGAGCTAATACTATAACTGTAGCTAGGGCCTGGCGGATGAGCTAATACTATAACTGTAGCTAGGGCCTGGTGGATGAGCTAATACTATAACTGTAGCTAGGGCCTGGCAGATGAGCTAATACTATAACTGTAGCTAGGGCCTGGCGGATGAGCTAATACTATAACTGTAGCTAGGGCCTGGTGGATGAGCTAATACTATAACTGTAGCTAGGGCCTGGTGGATGAGCTAATACTATAACTGTAGCTAGGGCCTGGTGGATGAGCTAATACTATAACTGTAGCTAGGGCCTGCCAGATTATGCTAATACTATAACTGTAGCTAGGGCCTGGCAGATGAGCTAATACTATAACTGTAGCTAGGGCCTGGCAGATGAGCTAATACTATAACTGTAGCTAGGGCCTGGCAGATGAGCTAATACTATAACTGTAGCTAGGGCCTGGCAGATGAGCTAATACTATAACTGTAGCTAGGGCCTGGCAGATGAGCTAATACTATAACTGTAGCTAGGGCCTGGCAGATGAGCTAATACTATAACTGTAGCTAGGGCCTGGCAGATGAGCTAATACTATAACTGTAGCTAGGGCCTGGTGGATGAGCTAATACTATAACTGTAGCTAGGGCCTGGCAGATGAGCTAATACTATAACTGTAGCTAGGGCCTGGCAGATGAGCTAATACTATAACTTGTAGGCTAGGGCTGGTGGATGAGCTCTAATACTATTAAACTTAGCTAGGCCTGGGTGATGAGCTAATACTATAATGTAGCTAGGGCCGGCAGATGAGCTAATAATACTCTATAACTGTAGCTGGGCCTGGGCAGATTGAGCTAATACTATAACTGTAGCTAGGGCCTATGGTGGATGAGCTAATACTATAACTGTAGCTGGGGGCCTGGGGATGAGCTAATAACTTATAACGTAGCTAGGGCCTGGTGGATGAGTTAATACTATAACTGTAGCTAGGGCCTGGCAGATGAGCTAATACTATAACTGTAGCTAGGGCCTGGCAGATGAGCTAATACTATAACTGTAGCTAGGGCCTGGTGGATGAGCTAATACTATAACTGTAGCTAGGGCCTGGCAGATGAGCTAATACTATAACTGTAGCTAGGGCCTGGCAGATGAGCTAATACTATAACTGTAGCTAGGGCCTGGCAGATGAGCTAATACTATAACTGTAGCTAGGGCCTGGTGGATGAGCTAATACTATAACTGTAGCTAGGGCCTGGCAGATGAGCTAATACTATAACTGTAGCTAGGGCCTGGCAGATGAGCTAATACTATAACTGTAGCTAGGGCCTGGCAGATGAGCTAATACTATAACTGTAGCTAGGGCCTGCCAGATTATGCTAATACTATAACTGTAGCTAGGGCCTGGCAGATGAGCTAATACTATAACTGTAGCTAGGGCCTGGTGGATGAGCTAATACTATAACTGTAGCTAGGGCCTGGCAGATGAGCTAATACTATAACTGTAGCTAGGGCCTGGCAGATGAGCTAATACTATAACTGTAGCTAGGGCCTGGTGGATGAGCTAATTGGCGAGCGAGCGTAGCGAGCGAGACACTTACAGGGGTAAAAATGAAAAAATCGGGGATGTTTGTTTATTTATTTATATATATGGACGTACGTATGTCATTTTGTACTTTGACCCTCCGTATTTTTGTGTTCGCTCGGCGTGCGACCCCGTCCCAAATTGCACTAAACAGAATCCTCTGGTTTATCGATCAGTACCCGTATCACCCTAGAAATTGGATTGTTTACAGTTTTGAATTCTTTTGCGGGTGCAGTTAAAACTTGAAAACTTGAGGGACTTCCATTTCTATTCGAGTTAGTGGCGGTGGTAAGTCAATGCGCTCTTTGTCATGGTTATAAGCCGTGCGCAACAGTATTTACTTGAAAATACATTGTCCACTAGACTACTGCGAAGGTAAGTCTGTGTAGGTGCATGTCCAGTTGTGTCAAAGCATTTTGTGTTACAACCACTACTTAGCTAAAGAATATCACAAAGAAAACTTTTAAATAACGTGTATTGTTTTGTTGTTGTTGTTTTCCTTCCAAGCAGTTGCAA
>WLWD01000447.1_pt1 | contig 16083 bp, 11 predicted proteins | sample 6712731 | NCBI WGS metagenome assembly WLWD01 (sample SAMN12718690, study PRJNA576275) | sponge metagenome | isolation source: marine sponge | host: Mycale hentscheli | place: New Zealand: South Island, Marlborough, Capsize Point | collected 2014-11-01
AAACTTAATGTTTATCTCAATCACAAGTTAATATACGCCTGATAAACTTAATGTTTATCTCAATCACAAGTTAATAGACGCCTGATAAACTTAATGTTTATCTCAATCACAAGTTAATAGACGCCTGATAAACTTAATGTTTATCTCAATCACAAGTTAATAGACGCCTTGATAGACTTAATGTTTATCTCAATCACAAGTTAATAGACGCCTGATAAACTTAATGATTATCTCAATCACAAGTTAATAGACGCCTGATAAACTTAATGATTATCTCAATCACAAGGTTAATAGACACCTGATAAACTTAATGTTTATCTCAATCACAAGTTAATAGACGCCTTGATAAACTTAATGTTTATCTCAATCACAAGGTTAATAGACGCCTTGATAAACTACTTATATATTATATTATAGCTCGTGACAAAGCATTTCTGCAATTGTGCAAAAGTGAAGAATAAAGCACAAATCAAATATGACATTCACAAATCACATGAAATGCTAATGCTTCATTCAGCAGTAACTGAATGATGTGAGGTACATTTATTGCACTTACTGTTGATAAATGCTTTACTAATTCTTCTCTAAGTCATGCTACAGAGTAGCTAATTATGCTTTTGAAGAATGTAGACAAATTTTAGATTTAAAAAAATGTATCCATTTTTAAGAATTTCCTGGTGACGACATGATTTTCAAAGCATACAAACTAGCTAGCAATAAATTGGTAATTAAAGAAATCCAACAAGATTGAATTCCAATAAGTGGATTGGACAAATGTTATCATTCTTATTGAGCTACTTTTGATTACTTAAGTTAAATTACTTACCATCTAGAAAAACCAACGTCAGCATGCACACACATACAGTTATACTCACACACATACATAGTTATACACATAGGCATATATAGTTACACACAAACCTACAATAAAAGTCACTGTGACAATAGCGAACATAGGCTCTTCAATACATCTAAACTGCTATATATTTTCACATGGTTCACAATAAGTTACAGTAAATTTAGCTTATTCCAATCTACAATATGAATAGCTCATAAAATGGGCATATGTCAGTGGTAGAATGTATCAATTATAAAACATAATAGCTAGTGTATCAATAATCTAGTGATATAAGGTGGCTTGTAGCTATTGGATACTCTACACAGTGAGCATTTGAACAAAATAATGAAATTAATCACCTTCCTAAACAATACAAGGTAATAAAGGGGGCTGGAAGAGCTAGCTAGGTATATATAGAAATCATATAACCATTGGTGCATAACCGTTCCTTGCTTTGATTTGCTAGTGTGTTTGGCGCAATTGCGTAACGTTTGACGATCTTTACCAATGCTAACTTATTCTCCCTAGCCGCATGTAACTAATTGGGGAATTGAAATGTTCATAACAATAAAATGTTGCTGCTATTTTCATAAAGGACCCATTTTGGGAAGCAAAAGCTATTAACTTACCCTTGCCTTTCTTGATGATAGTGATGGTGGACTTCTGGAATTCAAATTCTTTGAAGTACAGTAGCTCCTCCCTTTTTTTCAGGCCATTGCAATTGTTATGTGCATGCAGCATTTGTTCTGTTCCAGTTAACGGATGATTGATGTCCAGACGTCCAGACAATTGCTGTTCCACTGTAAAAGTATATTTAACAAAGTGTTGTCAGGTGACCTCAACAAGCTAGCCTAGTGTCAGAATAGCACTCCAGTATTGGTGATGCATGCATTATCAGATCTATCGGAACCAATACTTCTCTACTACCAACAAACACTGGAGAACACTTACCACGCCAGCAGTGAGAGCAGGCGGCAAGAGCTCTTGCAATGCAGTTGCAGAGATACCAATTGAGGTCAAAGGTGAATAGCAGCCATTCTGCGTGATTCTTCCAGTAACGCAATATTTTATGAATCTACTTTAGCTATAGTCCGCATTTTGGGTGTGGTGGGTCAGAAATTAAAAATGTGGGAACGCCCTATTTTGGAAAACAATCGACTCTGTCAGTAAGCAATGGCGGAAAGCCAGCCGCAAGTTCGTACAGAGGTGAGCGCATAGCTACCGCTAGCTCATTACTTAATCAAATGTTTGTCAGCCTAGATCCAGCCTTCCCTATATAGCCCGCTGTTTGTATAGCTTTTACAAAAGGGTTGAAAGAAGGGAAAACACTGCTACCTACACACATGCCAAGTGCTTAGCTTAATTTTTTTTTACAACTAGAAAAAGGGAAATTAATGTCTGATCATTATATATAAGGCATCAACAACTGGATAGAAAGAGGGAAACTTATGTCTGAGCATGCTCATAAAGAGATACCAGCTGAACTGAAAAAAAGAGGGAAAGTAATGTCTGAGCATGCTCACAGCCAATGCACTGGCAACTGGAAAAAAGAGAGGGTAAAAGTCATGTTCCTGAGCATGCTCTTAAAAAGACACCAGGTTCTTTTCATGAGCATGCTCAGACATGACTTTCCCTCTCTTTTTTCCAGTTGCTAGTTGTTTTTGTGCTGGAGGATGGTTAGACTATCCCTCTCTTTATGCTACAGTTTGTATCTATTTACTCTAGCTATTTGAAGTCTAGTTTGTTCCAGAAATATAGTAAGTTGTGTGTTTATAACACATAAACACAGCATATATTTGTAGTAATTTTTTTGTTGTTGTGTTTGTTTAGTGGTTTATTTACAGTTTTTACCATGTGTAAATAATTTGTATTTGGGATGTATATTTGTATGTTTGTGCACTTTTATAGGAAGATTATGTTTTGGGGTTTGTTTTTTAAAAATATATATGTTCATGTGTTAGCTTTCTATACAGCATAGCAGGTGTCTTTCGAAAAGAAAAAAGCTTTTTTTTTACAATTTTTTCATTGCGTTTTGACTAAACAGTTGGTACAGTCACAATAAAAAATTTTACTAGTCAAGTTCTCGTTTCAGTTGATTTACAGCTAAAAGCTAGAAACTCTTCCACAGCTATATCAGCAAGCTAAGCCTTGTACTACCCTCTAAATGCTATAGGGGTCATGCTAAACTGCTTGCACAATAAAAAAAAAAACTGACTTTCTTCGATTAAGCAGACTGACTGGATTTTCGCTGAACTTGCTGCTCTGACAGGTCCCTACTTCTTAGTCTTTCTACCAGCTACAGTTGGGTCTGTATTAGTGAGAATATCTAAGCCAATGATATTTAAAATAGCATCATTTTTTTACATTCCTGAAAGTGGCATATGGTAAACGAGCATTAAAACTTTAACATAGTCGAACTGAAAAACTATATTTTATCAACTGCCGTAACATTTTCTCTCTTTTTTCTTTTTCTACAATAACTCCTTCAGTGCAAAAAAAAATCTTTCTTTTCTGGTGCCTACTGTACATTATTTTAGCACAGGAAGAAACAGCACATTCTCTTATTATGTGTTTGTGTGTTTGGAATATCATGTCATTATTTTGTGTTTGTGTGCACATATTTACGCATTGTACTAGTTGTATGTTTGTGTGTTTGTTTATTTGTTTATTTCTCAGTATTGTTTTTTACCGTTTTATATACTAAATATTGTGTTGTATGTAAGCATTGTGTGAGAACCTGTATGTTTGTGTGTTAGTATGTCACACAGTTGCTATTGTTATTGTGTGTATACATTCTGTAAATTATAGAGTAAAATTGTATGTTTGTGAATTATATTGTTGTTTGTTAGCATTTATGCAGTTATTTAAACTTGTACAGAATGTTTATATAGCATATGCATAAGCTGATAATATAGGAATACATTTGTTGGTGTGTTTGTTTACAACATGTGTTTGTAGTCTTTATAAGTTTGTTGGTGTGTTTGCATGTCAAAGTCTCGTTTAAATAGCACTTAAATGCTGTTTGTTTGTTTGTTTATTTATCACTTTAATTATATATTTATTTATTTATTTGTATTTAGAGAGATCTCCATCCTCCAGTCTCTCTTCACTGGGAGCACTGCCATACATGGAGTAAGAGTGTCCAGCCTGCACAATGTGCAGTACTACATAATACAGTCATAGTTATGCATTCTAATTATCGCACACTTCACATCTCTACTGACCTTCACTCATGGACTACTACTCGTGCACCATATGCAGTCTCGTCCCTAACTACCTACCAGTCTAAGTTTGTATTGGTTGGTGGATGGCATCCCTCCACTAGGGATCTCACTGACACTCTGTTGACTAGTACTACTGGTCTAGACTGGAAGCCATCGCTACGTGCCATGCCTACTCGTCGCTACTTCCCATCATCAGTTAGTGGAGGATCACCAGAGGTCCTGGTCGTGGCTGGTGGGAGGGGCTCACATGACGAGATGTTGGACGTAGTGGAAGTTCTACTCAACGACCATTGGACGACTGCAGACTCACTTCCTTCTTCATGCTGGGACATGCGATCAACATTCCATGAAGGCAACTTCTACTTCACAGGAGGACTGCACAAGGAGAAGATTCTGTTTATATGCAGTTTAGAGTCTCTCTTAGCATCTGCTAGTAATGGCAGGACAAGAAGACAAACAATATGGAGGACAGTAACCACACTTACTGAGATCTTTGCTATCGTCTCCTATGTATCGAATCTAATCGGCATCGATAGATATTCTACCATTAGAAGTTACTCCAACAAGACAGAGGAGTGGATTGAGACTACTAGTGAGGGAGATAGACCAGAACAGAAGTATAATAGTGGATCTTTAGCTACTGCAGTCTTGTCTACTGGACAGTTGCTGGTTGCTAATAGAGATGGAGTACATAAAGGAACTCTGTCAGGTTAGTGTAAGAGAATAGCAGCATCTCTAGAAAGCCATCTTGTCTTCAGTGATATTGGCTTCTCTTTAGAATGTCCCATTTATAGATTATATGGGATACTAAAGTTAGGTATTAAAAACTTGTACTATAATAAAACTAGAATATTATTATTTATTATTTAGTTAATTAAGTTAAAACTAAATATTTATTATATTAATTATGATATTATAATAAGTAAGGTAATTGATTGTCTTTGCCAAAATTGCAAGTGCTAGAATGCAGCTGCTTCTACTGGCAGCTGCTTCTACTGGCTTAGCTCCAGGCTATAAAACCAGCTGCCCACACTCTGTATTGCTGGAGCCAGCTAATAGTACTGGTGCAGGGTGTGGGTTACTTGTATAGTATAACCAATGAGACTGTAATAACTAATTAGTGTTTTATTTGCAGTATTTTATAATGCATATTTTATTTTATGTTTAATAGTTGTTCTAAAATATGAAGATGCATATAAACACTTCATCATTTCCAAGGAAGTGTTGGAGCTTCTGTCTTTAAAGTTTATGTCCCTTGGTCCTCCAAGACAAGGCAAGAGTACAACTCTCAGGAGAATTAAGAAAGAGATCATAGATCTTCTGTCAGCAAAAGAAGAGGAGCAGATTCATGGCAGCACAGGCACAGTGGAGTGTTGCTCCAATGTGGTAGTCCAAGGCAAGTCTGATCCAACTACAGCAGAAAGAAGTGTAGACTGGACCATTGTAAAGAATCCCACTGAGGAAGCTTCTCTACTCTTTCACACTCTCAAAGAGAGTTTTGTGGCTGATTCCACTTCTGAAACTGAATCCACTTCTGAGGCTACAGCTGATTCCCATGGAGATAGCGACACCAGGGCAAAGGTCAGTCAGGCTAGCAGCACAGGGCAGTCCCATCAGGTTAAAAAGCAACAAATTAGAATCACCAAGCAATCACGCTCTGCTCAAAAGCCACAGCCTAACTTAATACACAAAATGCTGGCAAAACTAAAATTATTGACCAAACAAAAAATCAGATCACCAGACTATTCTGAAATAGCTGCCATATTCGAGACAGTGTCCAAACAACCACACTTTGCAGAAAATGTGAAGCACTCTTTTAAAGCTTTTTTGAGAATGGAGGACACCGGAGGTCAACCTGAGCTGATGGACATGCTACCAGCACTCACCATAGGACCTGGCCTCTACTTGCTGTTCTTTAGCTACAAGTTCCAACTAGATGAGGAGTATCGGGTCTTTTATCAGAGAGCTTCAGGAGAGACAACTGCACCAGAGAAATCTGAGTTTACTCTGCAAGAGATGCTTTTGCGTACTCTGGCCAGTATATCTTGTCTCAGTTCCTCCACCCCTCTTCAACCTCTACCAGGAGCGGACAACTCAGCCATTGGTGAGATACTGGAGTCCTCCAAGTCTGTAGTGTATATAGTGGGTACTCACAAAGACAAGGTTTCTGATGAAGTCATCGCTACAGTCGATTCGCAGCTTCAAAAAGTGATTCGAGACACGGACTCCTACAAAAAAGACATAGTTCAGTTCTGCTCAAAAGACAAGCTTGTTGTTTCTTTAGACAACATGGGAGGTGGAGTAGAAGAGATCGATCACTTGCATCAGCTACTGGAGAATGCCATGGAGAAACACTTTAAAAAGCTGAAAATTCCAGCTGTGTGGCTTCTGTTCAGCTTGTGTCTTCGCATGAGAGAAGTGAGGACAGCCAGCCTGGAGACCTGCTTGGCCTTGTCCCATGCCTTCAATATGACACCCTACGAGACCAAAGCAGCTCTGTGGTTTCTTCACCACCATGCCGGTGTTCTGATGCACTTTCCCAGTGTGCCTGGTTTGGAGGACCTGGTCATCATAGACATCCAGGTAGTGTATGACAGTATCACTGGTGTCATTCTTAAAGCCATGAGCTTTGATAGCGTAGGTCAGGCCACATCCGAGAGATTCAGGAATACAGGTCGATTCTCTATGACAGATTTGAAGACAGCTACAGCTGACATTTCAGGAGATCTGATTCCACCAGAGCAACTGGTAGCTTTGCTTGCATATCTTCACTTGATAGCTGAGATTGCATCAGTCAAATCTTCTGATACTAACTCAGTGTTAGAAGAAGAGAAAGAATACATCATGCCTTGTGTGTTAGAAAACACTAGTGCAAAGGAACTTGACCTATTCCACAAAGAATCCTGCAGATCTTGTTTCGTGGAACCTCTCTTGATGTACTTCAGTAGTGGGTTTACTCCTATGGGACTCTTTCCTGCTGCAATGGCATGTCTCGTATCCAACAAGTCCTTCACTTTCATTGGAGAAGGAGTCAAGAAAAACATGGTGCACTTTATGTACGGAACTAAACAAATTCGTGTAACATTTATATCTCGATGTAAATATTTTGAAGTCGTAGTTTCATGTGATCCTACTTTCCAAGACTCCATTCACCATGAATGTGCTGCTCTAAAACAAGAAATAGTAGGCACTCTAAAGGAGGCTTGTTCCAGAATGAACTACAACAGCTCCTTGGACTACCAGTTTGCCTTTGACTGTCGTTCACATGAAGGAGGGAATCATCTCGGGAGAGTTCATGAAGTAGAGTCCATTCCTTCAGTCATGAAGTGTTTCAACAGTTCACAAGGAATTGCACTTCAGAATAGACACCTCATTTGGTATGGACAGGTATGTAGAAATAGACGTCTATTATATTCTAACTTGCAACAACTAACTATCATTTTGTTTGGTTTAGAAATATAAGAAGAAAGATCCTGTGGTAGAGGTTTCTGAAAGTAAGTCAAGTTATTGTTTTTATTTGGTATCATTATAAATGTTTTATTAATAGGTGGCAATAGCTTGAGTATATTTCTGAATGTGTATCCTGACTTGGTCCTCTCAGTGAAGCCTTGTGTTATGACAGTAGCTGATCACTGCTACAGTATTGGACTCATATCTCCGGACATGTATGACCAGCTCCTTCAACGTCAGAACTGGATTGATGTAGAGAAGACAAGGAACCTTCTGAGTAGCATTCGTACAGTCTTATCAACTAGACCTACTGCCCTCAAGGAGTTTGTTACTGTATTGTCTCAAGTGGACTATTGTAGACAAGTGGCAGATGAATTAAAGCAACAACTCCAGTAAGAATATTGTTATTATAGTAGCATTTGAATTATTGTATTGTTTTTGTTATAGAATTGCTGTGGATTGAATTCAATCAACACTACAGGGACATACATTTGAAAACACTCATTGAATTTTATGCTTCATGTATTTTATCCCATATTTCATATTTAGACGTTGTGGATTTATATTTTTTGATATTTTTTGAATAAAAATTATTAATTTTATTTTAACAAACAGTTATATAATTCCATACAATAATAGTAATGGTCACCAATTCCAGCAAAGTGAGGACAATATGGCCACCATCCATAGGCACTACCGCATACACGACACCAACAGCACGAGAGTGTGCCACAAACTCAGACTTGAGTGTGACTGCAGTTCCATTCACTAACACTGTAGTCCTCTGGAAGTCGTACGTGGCTAAATATTTATATACATATGTATAAAATAAACACACACAAACTTATATACGCACATACATGTGCACACACATACACACATGTGCACACACATACACACATGTGCACACACATACACACATGTGCACACACATACATACATGTGCACACAAATACATACATGTGCACACAAATACATACATGTGCACACAAATACATACATGTGCACACACATACATACAGATTTGCTCACGCATACAGTGAGTCACTTACAGATCAACTGTGGCCACAGGACTCCATTAACCTCTAAGGTCACTCCATGTCTGTTGCTCATGTAAGGACACTCCAGTATGTTGTAGTCTCTGACATTACAGTCTATTAAGATATTGTTTATTAACACTTCAGTACCAGGTTGGCAAAGGGTCTCCTTCTACACAATAAAGTATTTATTTTGACTTTAAATATTGAACACACACACACACACATACTGTTTTAATCCATACAGTCTTCCACTCTGGATTGTCACGTGCTAACACACGAACTTCATCTATTGTCAGATCTGTAAAACACACAAACACACATACACACCAGAAAGTGTGCTAGTTCAACACTGCATGAAATGTTATTATAATAGTGTATGCAATAATTGAATTCATAGAGTGGGACATTTTCTCACCAAGGAATTCCTACCCCCTCAACCACACTATGAATAATGAGAAGAGATCCATTGCTCAACAATGGCAGGCACAAAGCCAGCAAACGTGGAGCTGTTGGTTCACAAGGAAATTCTGTGAATAAAGCTAATCAGTAGAGACCTCATCTACAATATCTCTGTCTTAGTAATCTCAATTCTATAGCTCTCACAAGGAAATGCTGTGAATTAAGCAAATCAGCAGAGACCTACTCTACAATATCTCTGTCTTAGTAATCTCAATTCTATAGCTCTCACAGGGAAATGCGGTGAATAAGCTAATCAGTAGAGACCTCATCTACAATATCTCTGTCTTAGTAATCTCAATTCTATAGCTCTCACAGGGAAATGCTGTGAATAAAGCTAATCAGTAGGGACCTCATCTACAATATCTCTGTCTTAGTAATCTCAATTCTATAGCTTCTCATCACGAGTATTTCTTGCAGCTCAAGTGTAATCCTTAGCATGTATGTGTATTCACTTTACTTGCATGGTAAAGAGTTTGTGTTTATTTGTCTGTTTGTTTTTTTGCTCAGTACACTAGAGAAAGTAGTGTTGTTGTTGTTGTGATTGTTGTTGTTGTTGTTATTGTTGTTGTTTCTTCAGTTCTCTGACACTTTTAAGCCACTACACAATATAGCTTCTTTCATGAGAAAAGTAACAACTGTATATAGCTTGGTACATCCAGTAAGTCTTATATATGTGAGTGGGTCAAAGAAAAGGGACCTTATGGTGCATGTTCAGGTCAAACAACCGCTTAAGGAGTAGGAACTCCATTCACTTCCTTGAACATTCCATTTGCCTCCGCACACACAAATGTATTTTGCCCACATAATGATATTTATACATTCATGGACATGACTGACTAAAAAATATGCTAACTACATGGTCCCCCGGCAGTTTTTCTCGTTTCATTTTAGTCCACTGGACACGTCCGACTCTAAATTATGCTAATTACTTGGTCCCCGGCAGTTTCTCTCGTTTCATTTTAGTCCACTGGACACGTCCGACGCTAAATTATGCTAATTCCATGGTCCCCGGCAGTTTCTCTCGTTTCATTTTAGTCCACTGGACACGTCCGACTCTAAATTATGCTAATTACTTAGTCCCCGGCAGTTTCTCTCATTTCATTTTAGTAAACTAGACACGTCTAACTCTAAAATATGCTAATTACATGGTCCCCGGCAGTTTCTCTCGTTTCATTTCAGTCCACTGGACACGTCCGACTCTAAATTATGCTAATTCCTTGGTCACCGGCAGTTTCTCTCGTTTTATTATAGTCCAGTGGACACGTCCGACTCTAAAATATTCTAATTACATGGTCCCAGGAAGTTTCTCTCGTTTGATTTTAGTCCACTGGACACGCCTGACTATGAAATATGCGAATTACATTGTCCCCGGCAGTTTCTCTCGTTTTATTATAGTCCACTGGACACTTCCGACTCTAAAATAAGCTAATTACATGGTCCCCTGCGGTTTCTCTCATTACATTTTAGTCCACTGGACACGTCAGACTCTAAAATAAGCTAATTACTTGGTCTCCGGCAGTTTCTCTCGTCTCATTTCAGTCCACGGGACACGTCCGACTCTAAATTATGCTAATTACTTGGTTCCCGGCAGTTTCTCTCGTTTCATTTTAGTCCGATAAACACGTCCGACTCTAAATTATGCTAATTACTTGGTTCCCGTCAGTTTCTCTCGTTTCATTTTAGTCCTCTGGACACGTCCGACTCTAAAATATGCTAATTACTTGGGCCCCGGCAGTTTCTCTCGTTTCATTTTAGTCCACTGGACACGTCCGACTCTAAATTATGCTAATTACATGGTGCCCGGCAGTTTCTCTCGTTTCATTTTAGTCCACTGAACACGTCCGATTCTAAAATATGCTAATTACATGGTCCCCGGCAGTTTAACTCGTTTCATTTTAGTCCACTGGACACGTCCGACTCTAAATAATGCTAATTCCATGGTCCCCGGCAGTTTCTCTCGTTTTATTTTTGTCGACTGGACACGTCTGACTCTAAATTATGTTAATTCCATGGTCCTCGGCAGTTTCTCTCGTTATATTTTAGTTCTCTGGACACCTCCGACTCTAAAATGTGCTAATTACATGGTCCCCGGCAGTTTCTCTCGTTTCATTTTAGTCCACTGGACACGTCCGACTCTAAATTGTGCTAATTACTTGGTCCCACGAAGTTTCACTCGTTTCATTTTAGTCCACTGGACACGTCCGACTCTAAATTATGCTAATTCCATGGCCTCCGGCAGTTTTTCTCGTTTCATTTTAGTCAAGTGGACACGTCAAACTCTAAAATATGCTAATTACATGGTCCCCTGCGGTTTCTCTCATTACATTTTAGTCCACTGGACACGTCAGACTCTAAAATATGCTAATTACATGGTTCCCGGCAGTTTCTCTTGTTTCATTTTAGTCCACTGGACACGTCCGATTCTAAAATATGCTAATTCCATGGTCCCCGGCAGTTTCTCTCGTTTCATTATAGTCCACTGGACACGTCCGACTCTAAAATATGCTAATTACATGGGTCCCCGGCAGTTTCTCTCGTTTCATTTTAGTTCACTGGACACGTCCAACTCTAAAATATGCTAATTACATGGTCCCAGGCAGTTTCTCTCGTTTCATTTTAGTCCACTGGACACGACCGACTCTAAATTATGCTAATTACTTGGTCCCGGAAGTTTCTCTCGTTTCATTTTAGTCCACTGGACACGTCCGACTCTAATTTATGCTAATTCCATGGTCCCCAGCAGTTTCTCTCGTTTCATTTTAGTCCACTGGACACATCTGACTCTAAAATATGCGAATTACATGGTCCCCGGCAGTTTCTTTCGTTTCATTTTAGTCCACTGGACACGTCCGACTCTAAATTATGCTAATTCCATGGTCCCCGGCTGTTTCTCTAATTTCATTTTTGTCCACTGGACACGTCTAACTCTAAAATATGCTTATTACATGGTCCCCGGCAGTTTCTCTCATTTCATTTTTGTACACTGGACACGTCCAACTCTAAAATATGCTAATTACAAGGTCCCCGACAGTTTCTCTCATTTCATTTTTGTCCACTGGACACGTCTGACTCTATATTATGCTAATTCCATGGTCCCCGGCCGTTTCTTTCGTTTTATTGTAGTCCTCTGGAAACCTCCGACTCTAAAATGTGCTAATTACATGGTCCCCGGCAGTTTCTCTCGTTTCATTTCAGTCCACTGGACACGTCCGACTCTAAATTGTGCTAATTACTTGGTCCCGGGCAGTTTCTCTCGTTTCATTTTAGTCCACTGGACACGTCCGACTCTAAAATATGCTAATTACTTGGTCCCCGGCAGTTTCTCTCGTTTCATTTTAGTCCGCTGGACACGTCTGACTCTAAATTATGCTAATTACTTGGTCCCCGTCAGTATTTCTCGTTTCATTTTAGTCCACTGGACACGTCTGACTCTAAAATATGCTAATTACATGGTCCCCGGCAGTTTCTCTCGTTTCATTTTAGTCCACTGGACACGTCCGACTCTAAATTATGCTAATTCCATGGTCCCCGGCTGTTTCCCTCATTTCATTTTTGTCCATTGGACACGTCCAACTCTAAAATATGCTAATTACATGGTCCCCGGCAGTTTCTCTCATTTCATTTTTGTCCACTGGACACGTCCAACTCTAAAATGTGCTAATTACATGGTCCCCGGCAGTTTCTCTCGTTTCATTTTAGTCCGCTGGACACGTCCGACTCTAAATTGTGCTAATTACTTGGTCCCCGGCAGTTTCTCTCGTTTCATTTTAGTCCACTGGACACGTCCGACACTAAAATATGCTAATTACTTGGTCCCCGGCAGTTTCTCTCGTTTCATTTTAGTCCACTGGACACGTCTGACTCTAAATTATGCTAATTACTTGGTCCCCGTCAGTATTTCTCGTTTCATTTTAGTCCACTGGACACGTCAAGCTCTAAATTATGCTAATTCCATGGTCCCCGGCAGTTTCTCTCGCTTCATTTTAGTCCACTGGACATATCTAACTTTAAAATATGCTAATTACATGGTCCCCGGCAGTTTCTCTTGTTTCATTTTAGTCCACTGGACACGTCTGACTCTAAAATATGCTAATTACATGGTCCCCGGCAGTTTCTCTCGTTTCATTTTAGTCCACTGGACACGTCCGTCTCTAAATTATGCTAATTCCATTGTCCCCGGCTGATTCCCTCATTTCATTTTTGTCCACTGGACACGTCCAACTCTAAAATATGCTAATTACATGGTCCCCGGCAGTTTCTCTCATTTCATTTTTGTCCACTGGACACGTCCAACTCTAAAATATGCTAATTACATGGTCCCAGGCAGTTTCTCTCGTTTCATTTTAGTCTACTGGACACGTTCGACTCTAAATTATGCTAATTACATGGTTCCCGGCAGTTTCTCTCGTTTTAATTTAGTCCAGTAGACACGTCTAACTCTAAAATATGCTAATTACTTGGTCCCAGGCAGTATCTCTCGTTTCATTTTAGTCCACTGGACACGTTCGACTCTAAATTATGCTAATTACCTGGTCCCCGGCAGTTTCTCACGTTTCATTTTAGTCCACTGGACACGTTTGACTCTAAAATATGATAATTACATGGTTCCCAAACCGTTTCTCTCGTTTCATTTTACTCCACTGGACACGTCCGACTCTAAAATATGATAATTACATGGTTCCCGGCAGTTTCTCTCGTTTTAGTTTAGTTCAGTGGACACGTCTGACTCTAAATTATGCTAAATACATGGTCCCCGGCAGTTTCTCTCGTTTCATTTTTGTCCACTGGACACGTCCGACCATGAAATGTGCTAATTACATGATCCCCGGCAGTTTCTCTCAATTCATTTTAGTCCACTGGACACCTCCGACTCTAAAATATGATAATTACATGGTCCCCGGCAGTTTCTCACGTTTCAAATTAGTCCACTGGACACGTCCGAATCAAAAGTATGATAATTACATGGTCCCCGACAGTTTCTCTCGTTTCATTTAAGTCCACTGAACACATCCGACTCTAAAACATGCTAATTCCATGGTCTCCGGCAGTTTCTCTCGTTTCATTACAGTCCACTGGACACGTCCGACTCTAATATGTGCTAATTACATGGTTCCCGGCAGTTTCTCTCGTTTCATTTGAGTCCACTGGACACGTTTGACTGTGAAATATGATAATTACATGGTTCCCGATAGTTTCTCTCGTTTTAGTTTAGTCCAGGGGACACGTCCGACTCTAAAATATGATAATTACATGGTCCCCGGCAGTTTCTCTCGTTTCATTTTAGTCCACTGGATACATTTGACTCTAAAATATGATAATTACATGGTCCGCGGCAGTTTCTCTCGTTTTAGTTTAGTCCAGGGGACACGTCCGACTCTAAAATATGCTAATTACATGGTCCCCGGCAGTTTCTCTCGTTTCATTTTAGTCCACTGGACACATTTGACTCTAAAATATGATAATTACATGGTCCGCGGCAGTTTCTCTCGTTTTAGTTTAGTGCACTGAACACGTCCGACTCTACAATGTGGTTCCCGGCAGTTTCTCTCGTTTCATTTTAGTCCACTGGACACGTCCAACTCTAAAATATGCTAATTACATGGTCCCAGGCAGTTTCTCTCGTTTCATTTTAGTCTACTGGACACGGCCGACTCTAAAATATGCTAATTACATGGTTCCCGGCAGTTTCTCTCGTTTTAGTTTAGTCCAGTAGACACGTCTAACTCTAAAATATGCTAATTACATGGTCCCAGGCAGTTTCTCTCGTTTCATTTTAGTCCACTAGACACGTCCGACTCTAAATTATGCTAATTACTTGGTCCCCGGCAGTTTCTCTCGTTTCATTTTATTCCAGTGGACACGTCCGACTCTAAAATATGCTAATTACATGGTCCCCGGCAGTTTCACTCGTTTCATTTTAGTCCACTGGACACTTCCGACTCTAAAATATGATAATTACAAAGTCCCCGGCTGTTTCTCTCGTTTCATTTTAGTCCACTGAACACGTCTGACTCTAAAATGTGCCAATTAAGTGGTTCCCGGCAGTATCTCTCGTTTCATTTTAGTCCACTGAACACGTCCGACTCTAAAATATGCTAACTACATGGTCCCAGGCAATTTCTCTAGTTTCATTTTAGTCCACTGGGCACGTCCGACTCTAAATTATGCTAATTACTTGGTCCCCGGCAGTTTCTCTCGTTTCATTTTATTCCAGTGGACACGTCCGACTCTAAAATATGCTAATTACATGGTCCCCGGCAGTTTCTCTCGTTTCATTTTAGTCCACTGGACACTTCCGACTCTAAAATATGATAATTACAAAGTCCCCGGCTGTTTCTCTCGTTTCATTTTAGTCCACTGAACACGTCTGACTCTAAAATGTGCCAATTACGTGGTTCCCGGCAGTATCTCTCGTTTCATTTTAGTCCACTGAACAAGTCTGACTCTAAAATATGCTAACTACATGGTCCCAGGCAGTTTCTCTAGTTTCATTTTAGTCCACTGGACACGTCCGAATCTAAATTATGCTAATTACTTGGTCCCCGGCAGTTTCTCTCGTTTCATTTTAGTCCACTGGACACGTCCGAATCTAAATTATGCTAATTACTTGGTCCGCGGCAGTTGCTCTCGTTTGATTACAGTCCACTGGACACGCCTGACTATGAAATATGCTAATTACATGGTCCCCGGCAGTTTCTCTCGTTTCATTTTAGTCCACTGGACACGCCTGACTATGAAATATGCTAATTACATGGTCCCCGGCAGTTTCTCTCGTTTCATTTTAGTCCACTGGACACGCTTGACTATGAAATATGATAATTACATGGTCCCCGGCAGTTTCTCTCCTTTCATTTTAGTCCACTGGACACGTTTGATACTAAAATATGATAATTACATGGTTCCCGGCAGTTTCTTTCGTTTTATTTATGTCAACTGGACACGTCCGACTCTAAAATATTATAATTACATAATCCCCGGCAGTTTCTCTCGTTTTATTTTAGTCCAGTAGACACGTTCGACTCTAAAATGTGCTAATTACATGGTTCCTGGCGGTTTCTCTCGTTTCATTTTA
>WLWD01003984.1_pt1 | contig 16078 bp, 12 predicted proteins | sample 6712731 | NCBI WGS metagenome assembly WLWD01 (sample SAMN12718690, study PRJNA576275) | sponge metagenome | isolation source: marine sponge | host: Mycale hentscheli | place: New Zealand: South Island, Marlborough, Capsize Point | collected 2014-11-01
CCCTGGTAGCACCAGGCGTACTCCTATTTCACACCCTGGTAGCACCAGGCATACTCCCATTTTACACCCTGGTAGCACCAGGCATACTCCCATTTCACACCCTGGTAGCACCAGGCGTACTCCCATTTCACACCCTGGTAGCACCAGGCATACTCCCATTTCACACCCTGGTAGCACCAGGCGTCCTCCCATTTCACACCCTGGTAGCACCAGATGTACACACCCTGGTGGCACCAGGCGCAGTTCATCCACACCTCGGGTAACACCAAGCGTGCACCGAGCCGCACCCTGGTTAGCACCAGGCATATGCCAGCTGGTGTACGGTCGGTGAGACCCACATACAGCACTCGACTTTACTGTCTATCCCCACAGGTCATCTGCCAGCCACGGTGCCCACATTTTCACCGACAGCTCCAGTGGGCTCGGGCCTTGATTTGCTAGCAGCGGCGGCTCTAGCACCCAAGCCAGGAGTGGCCTCCACAATCGCACCAGTGGCCCTCCCTACAACGGAGCATGGCCCGTACAACCCGATTGCGCTGGTGTCTGCGAGGGTGGCCAAAAAGATCATGGAGCTGGAGTTCGTGGAGATGGCGGAGATTGTGGCAGAGGACGATGCACAAGTTAGCCGCTCGACAGCTTCCTCCCGCCCCCCCATAACTAACATCTCCCAGTGGGTGGAGCGGTACTCGGTGATGGCCGCCATTCTATCCCTGCGGTACCCAGGGAAGGCACCCGAGTTCCTGGCGTACCAGGCGCTTGTCGTGAGGTCCGAGAGGAACTACGAGGGCCACCAGTGGGTCCTCTACGACCGACAGTTCCGGAGGGAGGCGCTGGCAAGGCGGGATCTCAACTGGTCGGTGATCAACACTCGCCGTTATAACGAGGCTTTTACGGGGCGAGCCAAGGCCATCCCGAGATGCCCTCACTGCCTCAGTGATGACCACACGGGGAGCATTTGCATTCGTAACCCTACGAACGGGGCTACAGCAGCGGGTATCCCCCCTCCGGCCCGGGTCCAGCGCCCCCCACAGGCCTCGTCGGCAGTCTGCCGTAATTATAACGAGGGGAGGTGCAGAAAGCCGCAGTGCAAGTACCAGCACTTGTGCCTGAGTTGCAATGAGGGCCACCCGTACACAGCGTGTCCACGGAGGCGGCCGCCGACAAAGCTCCCAAGTGCACGGTCCCCTGGCCACCGCCACGGGGGTGGACCCTACTAGAACCTGGTCATTTCTCATGCACCTCCCTCATAGTCACTAACTCCGGCAGTTATCTGGTCACGGATATGCATGTTGAATTATGTATTAGACTTGTACTCGGATAGGGGGTCGGGGGCGAGGGGGGGAGTGGGCGGGGGTAGGTCCTCAGGTGGAGCCGAGTTTTCCCCAACCCAGCCGGCAGTCTATACCCAACAACGGGGAAATTTAATCAAGCAGTCGAGAGGGTACTCAGTCAAATTAGAGTCTGGTTGCGGGGACAGCTTGGCTCCACCAGGGGCTAAGGTTCCACCGGTTGGTGTGACGGCCGTAGGCCACCTTAAGAGATTTTATCAATGTCACCTGCTCTTGTGCAGGACGGTCGTACCATTACGTGTACGTGCCAGATTTACTGTGCCTGGACGCGTGCAGACCCACGCAGGAACACCAGTGCCAACTCCTATCAGTGGTAACCACTCCATTGCTAGCGGACGAGTGGGAGCGATCGTTGGCCAGGCACCCAGACCAGGCTTTCGCCGGGTACATCTGCAGGGGTCTGAGGGAAGGTTTCAGGATAGGGTTCAAACGGGAGGTACGCTTGAAATCCACCAACCGGAACATGGAGTCGGCGCTCCAGCACCCAGAGGTCGTCACGGAGTATATCGAGAAAGAGTGCGCCCTGGGTCGCATGCTAGGTCCGTTCCCTACAACAGAGGGACTACCCCTCCTCCACATCAGCCGCTTCGGAGTTATCCCAAAAGGGCATAACACGGGGAAATTCCGGCTGATCACGGACCTCTCTCACCCGGCGGGAAACAGCATCAACGACGGTGTAGACCCCCACCTCTGCTCGCTGACCTACACCAGTGTAGAGGAGGTCGCAGCAGAGGCCTCACGCAGCGGACAGGGGGCACTACTCGCGAAGGTGGACATAGAGGCTGCCTATCGGCTGGTACCGGTCCACCCGCAGGACAGAGTACTCCAGGCGGTGAAGTGGGACGATGCAGTGTTCATCGATCCCACGCTCCCCTTCGGGTTGCGGTCAGCCCCCAAGATCTTCAATGCTGTAGCCGACGCCCTCCAGTGGCACCTTATCCAGGCGGGCGTGGAGAGGTTGTTTCACTACCTGGATGATTACATCTTGGTAGGACCCCCACGCTCCCAGGTATGCCAGTCTCAGCTACAGATCTTGCTGGAGGAGTGCGCTCGGCTGGGAGTCCCCATTGCTGACCATAAAACGGAGGGCCCAGCCACGGAGGTAACCTTCCTGGGCATTGTCATCGACACAGTCAAGGGAGAGTTGAGACTCCCACAGGACAAACTGACCAGGCTGACTAGCTTGCTGGCAGAATGGCAGGCACGGAAGAACTGCACACGGAAGGAGTTGGAATCACTCGTCGGCCTTCTCAACCACGCATGTAAAGTCGTGAGGCCAGGCCGGCCTTTCCTGAGGCGGATGATTGACTTGCTCCAGGCAGTACACCGCCCTCCCAACAGCAGAGTCCCGATCAGGTTGGCCCACGGCTTCAGGGCTGACCTAGCATGGTGGGTGGAGTTCGTCGTACAATGGAACGGTACCTCCTTCCTCCATCCCCCATCCTCACTTCCCAAGGTCCACCTGTACACAGACGCGTCCGGGTCTTGGGGTTGTGGCGCTTGGTATGAACGCTCCTGGTTTCAGGTCAAATGGGATGCCCGGGCGGAGGCACTCTCAATTGCCGAGAAGGAGCTTATTCCCATCATAGTGGCATGCCAGGCTTGGGGGGAGCAGTGGAAGGGCCTGCAGGTCATCTGCCACTCAGACAATCAGTCGGTAGTGGCAGACTTGAAGTCTCGCTCGAGCAGACACAAGGGCATGATGCACCTGTTGCGTACAGTGGTGTTCGCGGAGGCCAGGCTGGTATGCTCCCTCTCGCCAGTCTACATTGACACTAGGGCTAACCACTTGGCGGATAGTTTGTCACGCGACAATGCTGTTCACTTCCTCTCACAGGTGCAGTCAGCAGATCCACGCCCCTCACCAGTCTCCCCTCAGCTACTGGACCTCCTCCTCGACCAGACGGCGGACTGGAGCAGTCCGAACTGGCGCCAGCACTTCGGGGCTACATTCAGGCAGGCCTAGCGACCTCCACGCACAAGACGTACAAATCAGCCATGGGACATTTCACACGTTTTTGTGCAACCTACACGGTTGGGGACCCATTCCCGGTGCAGGAACTCCTCCTGTGCTACTTTGCCTCGTACCTGGCTCAACTCGGCTTAGCACCACAGACAATAAAGTGCTACTTGGCGGGGGTAAGGGGTGCCCAGATCTCTATGGGCCTGCCAGATCCGAGAGAGCAGTCCTCGCTCCCCTTGCTGAAGAGGGTCCAAGCGGGTATCAGTAGGATAAGACAGCAGTCGGGGGGCAAGTCCTCCAGAGTAAGACTTCCAATCACCACCCGGGTACTCGAAAGACTCTACGGGACTTGGGTAGGATCAGCAAACCCAGACAAGACCATGCTCTGGACGGTGGCAGCAATGGCCTTTTTCGGTTTTTTTTAGGCTCGGGGAACTCCTCCCGGAATCAGTATCGGCCTGGGATGCTGCAGTGAACCTGGCATGGGGCGACGTGGCCGTGGATAACCTTGCGGCGCCAGCGATGGTCCAGATCCACCTGAAAAGGTCTAAGTGCGACCAAGAAGGGAATGGTGCGGATGTGGTTGTGGGCAGAACCGGCACTAACATTTGCCCAGTGGAGGCGATTTGCGCCTATCTGAGGATCAGGGGCCCCGCCCAGGGCCCTTTCTTCAAGGATCACGAGGGACGTACTGTGACCAAGGCGTGGTTCACCCAGCAGCTCAGGGTCACCCTGCAAGGCATAGGCCTCCCGTCCGACCAATACGCTGGACACAGCTTCAGAATCGGAGCTGCAACTTCAGCCGCACTGGCGGGAATGGAGGACTCTTTGATCCAGACCTTAGGGAGGTGGCATAGCGCTGCATTCCTGAGGTACATCAGGACGCCGAAGGCACGTTTAGCCGGGGCATCAGCAGCATTGGTGCGCACCCGACCGTAGGGTAGCGAGTGAGGAGGAACAACCTGCCCGCACACACACAGTCACTAACTGGAACGATCGTTATGCTATTGCCATTATATTGTTCAATTTTGTTCACCCAGCAATAGAGGTCTCTCGTGGCAATGGGGGGTTTCATGGCAGTGCTCACTCGAGTCACGGTTAGTGGGGTTCGGTGCTACCAGGTATGTTACTTTACATTAATATACCCTAATTATCTAGTTTAACATTTGCTTTGGGGGGTAGCTCGGCCGACCTAGTCAGCCAACCTCCTTGGGCCATTTGGCCCCATCACGCGGGCGGCGCAGGCCATTCGCGCAGAAGGGGCCTCCCCCCAAAGCGGGGAATCCCAGCTGGTCACAGGCGCGGGCCAGGCGCATGCGCAAACCGACCAGCTGGGATACCTGATAGCCGGCCCAGTTCCTGCCAAACATGAATAGATAGGATCTAAGGAGGTAAGGAACCAACCAAGTTGCTGAAGCGACTAGAGTTAAATGCTAGTTAAGGTAGTTAACTAGAGTTAACGGCAGGAGCTGGGCAAACCCACCTGGAGCGGCCCAGGATGGGCCGCTACGGCAAGCTGCACTGGCATTAGGCAGGGTGGTGCACGTGATTGCACACGCGGTGATACGCACGTGGCTGCATTGCAATCGAACTCTGCCTAGCCAAAGCGTCGAAGGTGTCAGGAGAATTCGAGCTATTAGCTGTTCCCACCATCCAACCCCTGACTCCTCCTACTTTAAAGTCTCTAATCCACCACTATGTGGTGTGAGACTGGGCCGGCCATTTGGCCCCATCACGCGGGCGGCGCAGGCCATTCGCGCAGAAGGGGCCTCCCCCCAAAGCGGGGAATCCCAGCTGGTCACAGGCGCGGGCCAGGCGCATGCGCAAACCGACCAGCTGGGATACCTGATAGCCGGCCCAGTTCCTGCCAAACATGAATAGATAGGATCTAAGGAGGTAAGGAACCAACCAAGTTGCTGAAGCGACTAGAGTTAAAACTAAAGATAACAAAAACAGCTAACATGGAAACAGCTGGAAAGCATGGCTAACAACTGACCAATCAGCTGCCAGCACACACCTGGGGAGCGGAAGTAGTGGAAAGTGGTAGGACAACAACAGGAAATAATAAGATTAAAACACACAAAATAAAGTGAGTTAATTATAAGTGTTACACAGTGTTCAGTGGCCTGAACATACTACTCAGATTGGTTGTCACAACATTACCAGCCACCTTGTGGCAGTCTTGAACAATAGCTAACTGCTCTAAACAGAATCTAGCTGACGTACTAATAATAGTAGTACCCCAGAGTTACGAACCCTTTGGGAAACAGGCTGGGGTGTCCATAACTCTGACCCTTCCATAACGCCGAAGCCTTGACTTTAATTTGCATTTTTATTGGATTTACACTTTTAATAATCACAGAATTAATACTTATTCTTATTTGAAACGATGTTTATGCTGGTATGCAGGTTTTAAATATTCAGTTATTTAATTTTCAAGCACTTTTCATTCTGAGTTTTGGTCACAAACTTCATTCCCAGTAGCCTTGAAAATAAAAAATGGCACTATAAATTCTTCTTATAGCTAGCTGCTGGTTAACCCTCTCACCGGCAGATAAAATTCAGTTATTTATTTTTTCTACATGAATAATGTTTAAAAATAAATATAAAATCAGGAGTTCAAAAAAGTACCTAGCAACCATATATCACGTGAAAGTACATGTATTGTTCAACATTTTTGGTCAAATTTGGTTGCTTAGCAACAAACCACAAAGTGGTTTTGGGACCACAATGTAACTATATCATCATAACAAAGTGATCTGTATGCTTCCAGTGCAATATTAGCAATTGTTTGTGCGTGATTAGATATTTTTTACTGTTATAATAGACAGTTATTTCAGCCAGCAATGCTGTTGCTCACTGATGACACCAGAGGAGGCGTGACTGTTTGCTGGGCAATAGCTGGGCAGAAGAACATCAAGAATACAAGAATATTTTACTAACAATTCCAGTCCTCTGCACACACTCACTCCTCTCTCTAGCCACATTCTTACTCATACTCTTCCTTTTTCATTCATTCAATACTTTGTCAACCTTTCTTCATGCTTTCAGCATAATCAGTATTACCATCATCTCAATATTCAGACCTTGCAGAAGTAGAGACATCATCCTTTGAATGAATAGGAAGTCCAAAGTAATTCAGAGAGCAAAGGTGGCTAAGTCAAATCATTACTCATTGCTGGGAGTTTGTAAGAAAAGAGTTTACAGCTGTGACCAAATTAGCGCCATATTCCTGGGAAAGCTTTTGGGCATAATAAAACTTACCGCCATGTTCCCGGGAAAACTATTTCTTACTTTTTTTTCCTCCAATACTGCGTAAATAGCTGCTTTTCTTACCTGGAATATCAAGTTCCATATCCTCTTTGACATTGCTGCTGGTATGTTCGCTACCTACAGTGCTCTAGTAGCTCTCAAGTTGAAAACTAGTAGTTTCCTCAACCGGTAATGAAATGACAGCTTTAGCGAGCAAGTCCAACTCTCTATTCTCGACAGTAGTACCTCTGCGGTAGCTATATAGCTCCTGTACCCCTTCCCTCTCACGTTCGCAGTCGAAAATGTCGTCGCAGACAAGATCCACTGCCTCAGTTGCAGACAAATTTATCGCCATTTTTCGAACTAACGTTAGGTTTATTTTTAGCCCGACTACCTTAGTTACGTAGTAGCTATTTCTATTCTAAAAATACATGCAATAGAACAACACATTAGCCGTGCTCTGGACGCTGCAGCTAAGCTTTAGCGTTTATCGGGAAAATATTTTTTCCCGCATTACGTCATCCTTGAGCGCCTATAGGCGCTTGTGCCGGTGAAAGGGTTAATTTCTTCACAGGCACACCTCTTAACATCCTTGGAATAAAATAAGGAGAAAACAATAACAAGCTAGAGTCATAATTGAAGTTATAATGACTTGAATTTCCAATTATTTGTTAACTTTCAATTTGACATAACTGTGATGTTAAATTTCCTCCATTAGTTATCTCTTTTCACTAAACACTTTCCTTCATTTAGTTTCTTTTTTATTTACTTCTTAGAATGTTTCTTTCAGTATTTAACTTTTTTCACTGTACAAGACAGCTATCCTTCGTTTGATAGAAGTAAAAGAAGATCCATAGCAGCAAAACAATCCAGCGATGCACACGTCGCCCACACACTATTAATAACCATTCTTACCGAGCACCTCAGAATCTCCTGCTTGTTAATAGTGATCTGTACCACATATGGTCCATTCAGTAATGGCTATACCTGTTACTGAACAGACCAGACTTCTGAAATCTGTAACTCTGACGTTCTACTGTACACATTTTGATAAAACTTCCAATGTTTCTAGCTGGAATTAACCAACTACTACAGTGAAGATAACTAGCATAGAATAAACTACTCATTACACTCGTCAGAGTTTATTATGGCAAGATATTTCACAAGGATATACCTGCTCGTGAAATATCATGCCATATCATTACACTCTGACGAGTGTAATAATTATTGTTGATTTAGGACAGATAGATCAAGAAAGAAACTCACCCATCAGATCTCAAATACCAAGCTAGATTATATTATAAATATCATCATCATCGTCTTCATTGCACCATAAATCAACATTTCACAGCCCTTGCATGTGTTTGATGATGTGCTCTCAGTCCAGTCCACATTCTGTGGTCCCGATTCTCCCATTCCAAACCCACATTCCCGTGCTGATTCCCATTCCAGTTCACTTTCCTGTGGTCCATGTGTCCCTAGTTTGCATTCCTTTATAATGAGCACCATATGTAAAATGTACCATTCTTACTGCTACATGATGTGATGATGGATTTCAAATAACAAAATATGAGGAAGAAACTTTCGGTTTTAGTCATGACAAGAACCATGAGTTAGCTACTGCCATTATCACCGTTCCTGTTCCACTCACCCCTTGGATCAAAGAGGGGACACGCGTTTGATGTGTGCTAACTAAACAGTGAAAATGAAGCAAAACCACAGATGTGTGTTTAATTGACAACAAGTGAAGTCCTCGTATGTGGGATTAGCTATAAAGTTTAAATGTTGACTGCGGCAAATAGCTAGCTATACAAACAAAAGATTCCCCTGGTGTAGATTGTCAAGCAACACGCCCACACAATGTTTTTACTGCAACACTTACAAACACTGCTACGTGCATCCAGATACTTCCATGTCAACTCCCTAATTGTGTAGTGATGCAACACATGAGCCATGCAGTAGCTGATGTTGTAGAATGCAGTAGGTCTTCAAACTTCTAAGTTTGTAAGATGCCACTACAGTAAGTCCCCCTCTTGAGAGACCACCCTGTGGTTCCAGCAATAGCGGTCTTTCAAAAGGGGTGGTCTTTCACCAGGGGGAGGCGGAGTTTCAAAAAATATGCAATTTAACGTTCGACTGAATCTACTGTAAGGTGTTGTGGTTAGCTACTGTTTTACAAAAAAATTAAATAATTTAGTCTGTTTCATACTTTGTGTTGATGTTTTTTTCTACAGCCAATGCACTCTGACCAATGGAACTTAGTAGTTCTGAATTTTTGTGATGAAGGGCAAAATCTCTTAATTCATTCAGGTAATGCATAGCAACTCCGGCAGTAATTACAGATGTTGACCTAGAACTGTCTTCATCTTCATCTGTGGACTCCAACACCTCTTCACTGGAACACAATGAAGAAACCAGATTCTCCTCCCAATTTTGTTCAATAGTCATCCATAACACAATATTCTTCCTTGGTCATTCCATATTTCGCAATAAATTCATCAAATTCATCTTCTTCATTCTCGTCATCTTCAACTGGTACATGTACTGGTTGATCAGGAAACCCACAATTCATGAAGCACTTTTGAATGAAAATTTGTTTCACATTATCCCATGAATCCTGGCATCAAGAACGTTCACTTTTTTTGCAACTTCTGAGGCAGACGTAGCCTCATCCATGTGAAACAAAACATGGCGAACCAACGATTTTCTAAACAAAAGCTTTACATTCTGAATAATTCCAGCATCACAGGGCTGTAGCTTTGAGGTCGTGTTAGGTGGTAAAAACACTAATTTAATGTTGCTTAGAGTAACATCAGGATGAGCACTACAGTTATCAATAAAAAGTAAGATTGATCTATTTTCTGTCTTCATTTTACCATTCAGCTTATCTAACCATTGCTGGAATAAATCACTTGTCATCCATGCTTTTTTGTTTGAGGAATAAGTGACAGGAAGGCAAAGTGTGCTAACTAATCCCTTGAAACACCGTGGCTTAGCACTGTGACCTATTACTAAGGGTGTCAACTTCTCGCCTACTGCTGAGCAGGCCAACAGCACAGTCATTCTCTCCTTTGACTTCTTACCACCTTTGCAATCATCACCTTTTAAGACTAGAAAAAATAGTCCTGTAGCTTATAACCAGCACACACTGAATCTAGCCGCTTGCTCCAGTCCTCCACTACAGACTTATCCACATCATCACCAGATTCACCTGACAAAATTGACATTCTTACATTATGCCTTGCCTGCCACCTAGCCAGCCACCCATTAGAAGCTGTCAACTCTGAGTGACCAAGCTCTGCAGCATACATTAAAGCTTTCTCTTGGATCATTTTACCGCTCACTGGTATATTCTTCGATCTAGCCCTAGTAAACCACTCCCACATAATCTTGTCCAGATCACAATAACCAGCAGTTCTGGGCTTGCAATATTTAACATTAGATCTCTCACCTTCTTCCCATCTCTTCATAATGTCTTCTTTCTCTTTTACTATTGTTTGTGTTTTACCTACTCCCAAATTCTGATGCAATAGCTCTGCAAGAAGTTCCACTGTCTGCTTTCTTGATACTGACACTCTCTCCTCCAAAGTAAGGATGACTTTCCTTTTTCTGCTCATCCTTAATAAAAAAAAGCAATCAAGAGAACCCAAAATAGCAGCTGCAACTGAACTAGTGCGCATGCGCATACATACTTCCCGCTAAAAGTGGTCGTTAACAGCTCTACTTAGCTGGTCGCTGGTCGCGTTCGCGGGTGGTCGTTTACCAGAGGTGATAAATACTGTAGTATATGCTCTGTTCCCACGAATGACGGTCGCATAAAAGGGGTGGTCGCTTACCAGGGTGGTCTTTCAAGAGGGGGACTACTGTAATTTGTATCTGAATTAGTGGCGTTGATCTTAATTAATGCAGGTCTGTTATAATTTATGTTAATTTAACGAAGTAATTAAGAATACCATCAAGTACCCTGCCACACAGTGGCGCTTGACCTATTCCAAAGTAAGAATACAGTAGCATAAGTTATCTTGCTCAGTTATCATTCTCTACCACTGGTTACATAAGTTTCCCTCTCCTGCTCTCTTTTTTCTGAACAATCACCCCCACCTTTCCTTTCTTCAGCCCTTTCTACCTCTCTTGCTTCTGAATCTCTCATCCTATTATCATGATAAGCTTTGCGAAACTGTTGCCTTCTTTTTCGTATATTTGCCTTCCTTTTTTAAACCAAACCTGCCTTTATTGTCGACTCCACCCGCATTTTAGTTACCATTAGCCAATATTTTTTCTTCTCTTCTGTTCTCTTTTACACCTACGCTGCCTTACCTCGCCGATTCCAACAGCTTTTTATAGTTAATTACCTTTTACCTTCTCTTTCGTACTTTTGCCTTTTCGCCTTTTCTTACTTTTACCTTCCTTTTGAAACATACACCGCCTTCCCTCGTCTACTATTACACCTGCTTTTTAGTTACAATTAATCACAATTTCCACTGAATGTGATGACGCTTTACCAATTCATGTAAAGACGATGCTTTACCAAACTGTTTGAGCTCATAAATTATTCATGAATACACACACCATCAGTTATCATCGTCAGTATTACTGATACACAAGCGTATTATCGGCAAGCGAGCGAAGCGAGCGAGACAGTATTAGGGGTGGATAATGCAAAATCGGGTATATGTTATATATATGTATGTATGTATGGATGGTACGTATGCTCTTTAAACGCGCGCACAGGGAACTTTTTTCTCCTAAAAACACGGCTATTTAGGCTTGACTCCAGTTTATTCTGAAACTACAGCATTATGCAAACCTTACTTCATACTTAAGCTCCAAAGTATGAGAAAATTCCTGCTAAAACGCTTGTTTTCAAGACACAAAAAGTTGATTCGACAGGTTACTATGGCATTGAAGACCCTTTTCCAGACTTAATTCAAAACTTCGCCATTTTATGGGGGGATACGGAGTGCCAGTTGTTGGTTGTCAAGAGCCGTTGGTAGTCAGAATGCCGTAGTATTAATGCTATGGAAGCTACTACTTCTCGAGGGAAGCTGAGATAAGTACGCAATTCCATATTTGTTAGCTAAATATGCAAAATTAACTCTGGCCTTTCTTTTTTGTACCTAAGAGCTTGTCAACAGTGACTGGTAAATTCAAATTGTCAGATTGGCTCAAATTTGGTACTACCAAAGTTACACTGCTCAAGAAAATGATTTTGTATTTGTGTGCTAAAATTGATTGTCTTTTGTTTTTGTCAAGAATTCAAGGTAATTCAGATGGTCAAAGTAACTTCAATTTGATATACTACAGAAGTTATCAATACTCAAGAATGATGTAAGTAGTAATTCCATATTTGTTGGCTAAAATTACAAATAAAAACACTGGTTTATTTTTTATCGTAGCTGAGAGCTTGTTCAAGAGTTACTGGTGATTGATATTATCAGAATGGTTGATGTTTGATACTACAAAAGTTACCATTAATCAGGTAAGAGAGTGATTTTGTATTTGTTTGCTGAAATCAAATGTCATAACTGCTATTATAGTGTTTGCATGAAGTAAGCTAAAACATAGTAACATTTTATGTTACCTAACTATCAGGCTCGCTCGCCATTTGTGCTCAAGCACACCACTAGTTTATATATATGTTTGGACGTATGTATGTCATTTTGTACTTTGACCCTCCGTATTTTTGTGTTCGCTCGACGTTCGACCCCGTCCCAAACTTCACTAAACAGAATCCTCTGGTTTAGCGGCCATTACCCGTATCACCTTAGAAATTGAATTGTTTACCGCTTTGAATTCTTTTGCGGGTGCAGTTAAGACGCAAAAACTTATGGGAGCTCTATTTCTATTCGAGTTAGTGGCGGCGGTAAGTTAATACGCTATTTTTCACAGTTATAAGCCCTACTAAACAACATTTACTTGAAAATTCTTTGTCCACTAGACGAACCACGAAGGTAAGTCTTGCGTAGGTATGTTCAGTTGTGTGAAAGTATTGTGCGTTACAACTACTATTAAGAATATCACAAAGAAAAATTTAAATAACATGACTTGATTTTGTTGCTTTTTTTTTTCAATTCAAACAGTTGCGGGAGCGGTTACTATGGCATTGAATCCCCTTTACCGCATATACTTAATTAAAAAAACTCGACTTTATTTTAGTAGCTTGAGTGTTAGTTGTTAAAATCAATCATATAACAATAGTGTAGTTTAAGGCTCGCTCGCCATTTGTGCTCAAGCACACCACTAGTTTATTTGTATATATGTATGGACGTATATATGTCATTTTGTACTTTGACCCTCGCATTTTTGTGTTAGTTATGTGGTCGACCCCGTCCCAAATTGCACTAAACAGAATCCTCTGGTTTATCGATCAGTACCCGTATCACCCTAGAAATTTGAATTGTTTACCGTTTTGATTCTTTTGGCGGGTGACAGTTAAACTTGAAACTTAAGGGCTTCCCATTTCTATTCGAGTTAGTGGAGGTGGTAAGTCATGCGCTCTTTTCATGGTTATAACCTTGCGCAACATTAATTACTTGAAAATACATTGTCCACTAGACTACAGCTAAGGTAAGTCTGTGTAGATGCATGTCCAGTTGTGTCAAAGCATTGTGTGTTTACAACCACTACTTAGCTAAAGAATATCACAAAGAAAACTTTTAAATAACGTGTATTGTTTTGTTGTTGTTGTTTTTTTCCTTCCAAGCAGTTGCAGAGAGTTGTTACTATGGCACTGAAATCCCTTTACCCTGTATGCTAAATTTAAAAACTGGACCTTATTTTCAGTAGCTTCAGTGTTAGAAGTCAAAATCATTCATATCAAAATAGTATAGTCTTTAGGCTCGCTCGCCATTTGTGCTCAAGCACATCACTAGTAAGTTTAGCAAAAATACAGAAGTGTTGCAGTGCGTAGGGCGAAGACGGCTTATGCTACAGCTTCCAAATTAGGAGGACGGCATCCCAAGGTCCCGTGCAGCCTACTGGTAGAATAAATTAGAAAACTTTAGATGCCGCGTTTAGGCCGATTTTCCCAAAACCGGTCACAAATGTTCTGCTCTCTGAATACAGTTGTCCCATAAATATTTAATCTATTATTTATATGCTCTATGTAGAAATCATTCTGACCATCTTTGAAAAAGTGCACATGCAGAAGTTGAAATAATCAACACCTCCAACAAAAATTTGTGTTTGGACTTAATAGTAATATGAGTATGTATAGGTTGCTATTAGATGTCTTCTGTAAGCAGAAACTTTTATCTTCCAAATCAAACTCAATACTTTCACTTCTGTGGCAATAGGGGCATTGAACTTCCACAAATCCTGTCCCACAACATGTACATGATATCTTGCCATCAGGTGTTGCACCAAAATAATGGACACTTGCCATTGAGAATTAGTCCACTATTAGAAATTCACAATGTGCACATACTCCCCCACACTTTTTGATAATAATCCGCAGTTTAATGATGCCTCTGTATTGAATCATTGGGAGTAATACATGCACATACACATGAGATAATAAACCTAGTATTAAAAAATTACATTTGAAATACTTAGCTATATACTTTTTAGAAGCATGGGTGCGTGTGAATAGGTTCCACCACTACGTGGATGTAGGTACAGGATTTACACAACTGAAGAACAATATTGTGTCACATTAATCATCCAAAATCCAGTACATAATCTCAACAAAACTGACTATATTGTAGACCATATCTTAAGAAGTTAAGATTACACAAATTTACAGAGTTGGAAAAAGGCAGTAGTTGCTGTATTAAAGAATAACTTAACAAATGGAGGAAGAACAGGAGGTAAAGGGGTGAAGATGCTAGAATAATTTTTGTACTATACCAAAGTGCATTATTTAACACAGTCATAGAATCCTTAGTAGCTTTACATACTCATTATCTTATAACCTGGACTTTTATAATAACATTAAACCAATGCTTTCAATCTTTATGTGATTTTATGTGGAGCTACTAACTTTACCCAACTATTATACTATTTAGGGTGAAGATAAATGGCTGACCAATCTGGGAGCTAAGATTAAGAAAATGGTAAAGAATTGATGTTGGGTGCCAGTATTTTTTTGTTTTTGTTTTTGTTTTGCCAGTATTAGTTTGTTCTTGTTTACTGTTGTTTGTTAGCCATTCTAAGTGTTTTACATGGTCTTGTTTTTTATGTGGTATCAGAGATTATTGACATGAGTCTGACAGATTTTATGTGATCAAGGACAAAATGGTTGATCCTGATATTTTTAGCAACGTACCAAGGTATGTATGTATTTAGTGATACCCAGCAAATGCTGTCAAACTATAAATAAACCGTTGAGCACAAAACTATGCCAATTATGATCTAAATACCATTAATAATGGACCACATAATTGTACAAGTTCTAATGAGAAAATGCTTTCAAATGGATGTCCTCAAATGTAATATTTAATCAGGTCCGACCATGAGGTGAAAAGCTGTAGTTGTCAGCTCTACAAACTGGCATGTTAATTTCAGATTGACACGAAGTGTACAAAAGATTGTCATGTTAGGTAACTAGCTTGACTACATTTGTAATGGACAACAATTGCCAAAGTAATTATCTTGTCTGTCAATGTCTTGACAATTTAGTGTAAATTATAAGAAAATTCCTTGACAATGACCTGTTAATTTTGTCAATTATGAGCGACTGACTAGATAATTTTTTCATGACCAATTGCTTTATTTTTGATAACTCTTCACAAACGTTTTGATCATTTTGGTAAATTAATACTAAATGAAACAAATGCTAAATAAATTTTATTACAATACAATTATAATATAAAGTATTTATTTGCTAAATGTCATAACTTGTATACAGCTTATAGTTCAAATACAACGTCTTCAGCTTCTGTATTGCAAAAAAAAAAAAGATACATAAATAAATAATGTAGTTATTTAAACTTCAAGTCAACCAACCTGTATTTGCTGCACCTTGTTCTTCATTCTCTAGAATGAAAAAACAGATAAAGGTAAAATCACAATTTGTAATTATATCACTATAAGGTGGTATAATGAGTTTTGTTTTACTCAAGTGTAAAATCACACTATACCTAATGTTATGATATCTTCACTTTACCTAATTTTGTGTTAGCTTCACTTTACCTAATGTTGTGATAGCTTACAGGTAAGTCATATAAATAATGTGCAGTTCAGTTTAGTGACTCTCATATCTTTCCAGGATGATATCTTGGAAATGAAAGTTTTAGCAGTAGTTATAGCAGTAAGTGCTTTGAAAAAAAACAAAAAATATTTTCTTGACATTTCTTCCCCATGAGACATCCTTGTATATTCTTTTTACAGGAGATCAATGCCTCAATAAACCTCTTCTCTACCTGCCTTTTCAGCATGGACTCACTGAGTTTCTCTTCCAGCAGTGTAGGAAGATGTTTTGGTAAGGGGGGGGGGGGCTTCAAGGCCATGTTTTTTGTGATTTAAAGGTGTTCATGTGAGTAATCACTTCATTTAAGTTGTGCCCCTAAATTAT
>WLWD01005064.1_pt1 | contig 16064 bp, 7 predicted proteins | sample 6712731 | NCBI WGS metagenome assembly WLWD01 (sample SAMN12718690, study PRJNA576275) | sponge metagenome | isolation source: marine sponge | host: Mycale hentscheli | place: New Zealand: South Island, Marlborough, Capsize Point | collected 2014-11-01
ACAGACACTCAAATCGGGTGAATCGAGAGTGGTCACTGCTTTGCATCTCCAAAATGCCTGTAACTCATATAAGGTAATTCCTTAAAAATGCATGCTTTTTTGTTTTTGTTTAATTTTATCATGTCAAATAATTGTTGGAGAGTGGTTATTACGGCATTGAAACCCCTATCCATTGTCATTTAAAAACTTGGGCTGTTTTTAAAGTAGCTAGAGTGCTTTTTATTAGGAACACAGGTCATTTAAATGAAGCTATCACTGCTATAGTCAATGGTTACATAACTACTTGTAGCTACTTTTAGGACTAAATAGGCTGAATGAGGCATTCAAAAACTATGTGAACAGGATCTAAGACGTTATAACTTCAGGCAAAAAGTAAATGAATGTAGCCCCTTGTTGTTACTTTTGTATACAATTTTTGTAATCAGTTCTACATTGTGTGAATTACATAGGCACAATGGGTCCCTTGCCATTTGTGCTGAAGCACATCACTAGTTATATTATTGAATATCTTCTAGCTATTATTATAATACGCTTGTGTGTCAACAACGATCAGGACGGCATATGTGTTGATGAATACTTCATGAGCTTAACAGTTAGGTAAAGCATCATCAATTTGAATGAGTAAAGTACCGTGAATTTGAATGAGTAAAGTGTCGTCAATTGAATTAGTGAAGTGTCATCACATTCACGAGAGGGTAAAAAGCTGGAGGAATTGTTGATGAAATGAAAGGCAGTGAATGTTTCAATAAAGGAAGGCGAACAAGAAAGAGAAGGTAAAAGCGACTAAACACGGGCCAAATTGGCAAGGAAAGGTGGCGTAGGTTTCATAAAGGAAGGCGGAATTATGCTTGAGAGGTAGAAGTTTTGTAAAGCCTAAGTCCAAATCATGATAAAGGACAGAGAGACTCAGAATTAGGAGATGGACTCCATGACACAAGAAGAAAGAGCTGAAGGGTGCAGTACCACTTGAAACCGCAGCGCTAAACCGCAGATGGAGGAGTTATGCTATGTATTTATTTCTCGTTGTCTGTTCAATGTACGCTTACTTTGTTGTTGCAGTTGAAACAGACACCAACAGACAGCTCTTATAAACCAAGTTTCAAGAAAAAAGACCGACCAGGAACGGAGAAACAACGGTACAAACCTTAAGGCTATTCAGCGATATTCAGCGAACGAGTTACAAAGTCGATTTTTTTTTCTCCAGCGGTAGCCTAGGGGCTTCCCCCATAACTTAACAACGCCGTATTTTTGATATTAGTATTTGTTTTCCATTTTTTAAAATATTTTTATATATATTTTTTGTATCCTATTTAAAAGAAAAAACTCGTTGTAATGTTTATTCAGATGTGGATTGTACCCCTGTACAAAATATGAGTTCATTCTGGTCATCCAGTACTTCTGAATATCGATTTTTAGGTACGAAGCTAACTATTGATTCGTATTCATTTGCTTCTTCAACTCTGCCCTCCAACTCTGAGCGCGCAATTTATTGTGGGCAAAATCCGGGTGGTGGCGGCTCTAATTAGAACTGGTAAGCAAACACAAAAGAAGAGTTACTGTGCGAGTGAGCCCTGCGGGGAAGAGTACAAGACTTCTGGAATGTACTGGAGGGTCCTAGAAGAAGCGGCGGCGTATTAATGGCGCCTGGAGTCACTCGTTTAGAATAGATATATCACGGCTCGCAGCTGTCTTTGGAGAGCTTGATAGAAGGTTGGTGTAGCGGGTAGATGTTAGAAGCAGTTTCAGTGTGTTAACTTCAACATCTCAGAAATTTTTGGTGCTATTTGTTAAAAGAAAATGTGAATTATTACTTTTATTGACTAATGTTATTTTCTTTCTACAATAATATATATTTATCAATTAGGCTGTTTATTATCAATTATTATTTTATTGATTTATTTAAAATAAGACCAGAATCAAATTTTAGATCATAGTACTTTGTCTGATCTACCTCAACAGGAGGAAAGGTGCTGGCATGCTCTTCATAGAAATAGATGAGCTCCGATTATTAGAAGGCACAACTCCTTGGTTCTAGGGTACAACTGGCAGGTTCACAACAAAAGTGCAGAGCAGAATACATGGCTTCCTTGTTCTCCAGAGGAGAGAATAGTAGACCTTCGGCTCTCCTAAGAAGTCATGCTTCCTGAAGGGAAGAATACTACATACATCCTGGTTATTTAGAAGAGAGGACATGGCACTCCAGTAGAGAGGTCAATGAGAAGGCACAGCTCCTTGGATCCCCTTGATAGTATTGCATACTTCAGAACCTTTGATTTTGTTCATTTCATATTGTATTTGATTATGGCCCTGCTACTATGGAGTTATGATTTTATAATATTGTTTAGTAATATTTTTTAGAAAGTGAACAAATATTAATTATCTACACTGCTGCTTCTGCCCTACAGTACTGGTAGTCCTTTGAGGTGAAAGCTCTTTGTAGTAAATTGTCTGGTACAGTTAATTGGTACGTGTTCAAATTATGCGCGAGTCGCGTACAAAATTGGATCGAGTTACGGGCGGGTTTTGTGGTATTCTACTGAATCGCTTAATTACCGCAGCTTCCGGTGGTACTGCACCCTGAAGAAAGTAAAGGAGGTGGATAAGAAAAGTTGAGTTAGGAAAAAGCGGGAGAGGGGAAGTGATATAACCTTAACCAAATGGTAGAAGATGATAACAATGATTAAAAATAACACTACTTCATTCTTACTTTGCAATACATCAAGCTCTTGCTAGTATAATTTAAATATTACATCAAATTAACTTAAAAAAAACTTATGGTAGTATGTTGTAAATAGAAATATTTACAAGATGTTTCTGCTTTGTGTCCCTTCATAACTTGTGTGATGGTACAGAATGCTAAACCTTAACAGCATGATATGAAATGATGCATTGAGCCTCAGTAACTTAAAAAAATGACCAGCACTAAGAAACGTGCGAAAATTAATAAGCAAATGTTTTCTATAAAACCAGAAATTTGATTCCAAATACTAACTAGCTATTTTGAATTCATTGTCATTATTGCCTGATTGAATAGTATACTTAGTTTCTTTAATAGATTGCTTTTACTTGCATCACGAAATTTCTGATACTATTGTGTTGTATATAAGTATGAGTCTTACATCGTCTTATACATGCATGATATTTAATAGTTCTTTTTAACCATACCCCAAGACACACTCGCATTTGTAGTTCAATGAATACATGGTGGCTGGATGCCAAAAAATAATTGAAACAATGAGCTAGAATACTTGATTCTGTGTGGCTATTTCTAAGAAAGTTTATAGAGATGGTGTTCATATTAATGTCAATTTCGTAGTTTATGTGAATAAGTACTAATTCACTGAATCTCTCCATAATAGTCCATCATATTATATTGATAATAACCAATTGATAACTGCAGTTCATTCATATAACAAAAGATACATCTAAACAAGATCCATTTATCCATGTTAAGGTCTTAGCATTTTGTACGGTCACACTACTGATTAAGGCTTCACATAAGTGTAACTGTCATGAATCATTTTTTATTTACTCTTTAACTACAATAAGTACAAAAAAATTGGTGTTAATTTAGCATAAGAATATCTATAAGTATAAATATTTTACAAATGAGTATAAGGTGTGTGGAGTCTTAAGTAGTCTTATAATTATTTTTGTATTGCATGAAATTCTACAGCTGCAGAATATCGGAACACTTTATTGTAACATATTATGCTTCATAAATATTTTCACTATTTCAATAAGTATGTCACAATAATTATGTTTGCTTTTTTATTGTTTTTAGCCACTCTGCAGGCTTTTGGTTTTATTAACTTCCGCAGCAATTTTTGTAAATGTATCAACAACTTCTGTTAGTATTGAGGGACCTTATATATATATGATTGGAGAACAATTTAGAACAAATTGTATATCTTCAGATCAAACCATTCAGAGTGGTTTCTTTACTATCAATGGTCATCTGATTGTGACTAATAAGACAGTCCAAATTGAGCGACATGTTATGTCATTATTGATATATAGTATGTCATCTCAATTCAATGGCAGCCAATTAGCTTGCCAAGTTACTCTAACAGGACTTTCACAGAATTTTACAAGTCCTTCAGTTATCTTGTTGTCGTATGATACTGACAATGGTGAGTGGTATTTTAGTCACATGAAAGTTGTACAACAAAATTAATTTCAATAAAGTCTATTATGTATACAGCTAATGTTTAAGTAATGTTTAAAAGGCAAGGATGTTTCTCTATTGTTTTTTATTATTTTTGGGTAGTTTTATGTGCAAGTAATAATACCTCAAAAAAGTATTGTTTTAGAACCCTACACCTTGGAGATATAATCTAAATCAGAATAACTTCCTGTTGGGGTGGGGCTTAATGATGATGATGTAGATAGCAAAACAGCTGCGTTTAGTTTTTTTAGTAAGCCTATGACTGTGGGCTTGTTTATAATTATTAGCTAGCAATGTCTGATGAGCCTGAGGCAGTATAAAGTAGCTTGTGTAGATTAGGCTACTGCTCATCAGATATGGTTATGGTAGTATAACAACAGTGCCAGGATCCTTACAGCTATGAGCCAAGCAGTAGTGTCTGATAATACTTCAGATCATAGGTATATTAATAATTTCTTAACAAAGGGGGTGGGGGGGGGGGGGGGGGGGGGGGGGCACAATATGACAAGGTCAAAAATACACTTGAAGGAGTGTACCCTCATGCAAATATATTTTGTTCTAGTGATAAATAATAGTTGGGCACGGTCTCGGAGAGAGCTATTGCTTTTAGGGTCCGAAGGTCCTAGTCTGTAACATCCTGAGTGAAGCAAGGGCACTAGCTACTTAAGGACTGAGGGACCCTAAAATGGCAGTTCACAATGGTTGTACGTTTCCACACTAATTTAGACTATAGTGACTGCTCTGGGGGGATACTAAGCGCAATCGGACAGACACTAAACGATGTGAATAATACAAATGGTGATGCTTCAGATGCCAGCAGTGATGACTCTGAATGACTTGCCTATACATCATCACGTAAACCGCCTCATCGAGATCAACCTACTGCTGCGGTTAGCATAGTAAACTTTTTACACACCATCTGGTGTGATTGTTGGTGTATTGTGAGGACTGTAATATTAGTGAATAGCATGTGTGTGTTGTATTAAGCAGTCCAGGGCAAGGTTGCCATCACCAGCAATGCAGCTGAGCATTTATTAGATGAAGCAGAAAAAAAAGTTTTTTTTTAAAGGCTACGACTTCATAATTTACTAATGTAACTATGAAAACTGAAACACTTTGCAATTACAATCATTACCAACTCCTAAATAATAGTGTCACAAATAGGATAATTGAATCTAGTGGATGTGCTGCATAGAAAGATGTCTCAAGTCCTGCTGGTAGCATGGCTTAAATGTTTCTACCCAGTCACCCACATAAAGCACCATCTATTGTGTCATGGCGACATACTGCTTTCATAGTTTAAACACTAAAGATACACATAGATGGACACTTATATTAACTAAGTTGAGCTTACTGAGCTCAGTGTTCAGTGGTTATCCTACAATTTCATTGTTGTAGTAGGTTTAATTCAATAAACGTTTAAAGTTTAATTCCAAGTTACAATTTACACAAGACATAATACAACTTCAACAGTTGACTTTGAGTTGACTATGAATAACTGAATAGCAAGCGATTTAACAATTAAACACTACACGATGTATTGGATAGAATGATTAAGGAGTGGTCACTGGTTATACTGTATTTTTGTTCCTGCCACTGCTGAAAGTACAAACCCTGAAGTGTCCATAAATGGAGACACACAGGACTGGAGCCAGGATGTTGTGTAATGCAGGTTTTGTTGGGGTCACCAAGAGCATTTACTTTACCAGCAACTCTAACTATTCCCCTACAACACATGCATTTTCACAATACCTGCAACTGTATTAATTTCTTCTCACTGGATTGTGTAAAAAGTCCAGTGTAATGATGTATCAGCAAGTCAGTCGGAGTTATCACTGCTGGTATTTGAAGCATTATCATTGGCATCTGAATTACCATTAGAGTCAATACTGCTTGGTCAGGAGTGACGGAAGCTGCTTTAAAGTGGGGGCGGCACCATGTATCACAAGTTAATTAACTCTCATGAAAATCACTTATATTTCATGAAAAAATACAACTTCATATTGACTAAGCTAAGCAAGTTTATGGCATTCAGTACTTCAACTTGCATAGTATGTGCCCCCTCCCCCCCCCCCCCCCCCCCGCCTGTGTCCCCCAAATTATAAATCTGCCCCCCATTCCCCCTTACCGATACACACACTTCCACCACAACATAGCAGCTTTAAGGAATCTGGTATTATTGTTATACCGCCATTACCGTCTGTGCTGGCTGCTTTCTTCTGCCTCAGACTCATCACACATTTAATAAAAGTTACAAACTTAGTTTACAAGTATTTTAAAAGTGATTTTTGCCAAGCTCCATAGGTCTCATTTGTAAACCAGTGTTAGTAGTAGAACCATGCTGGAGCCAGCATGTATGCTGGGAATTTTTTTTGATGCAATTTCTATTGATTTCAAAGGATTTGTATCTGTAGTATACTGCTAGCATATAAGTTTACTAAATACGTATTGAAACAAACAATTTAGCACATAAAGACTAATATTTATGCAGATAGACTGATAGACTAATAAAATTATACCTTCTAAAAAATGAATTTTACTATGGTAAGACTTGTGTACATAACAAACTTGCAGCATGCATGATATTACTCTATTTAGAAATACATAACAGGAATGAACAATAGTACTTTTGGTAAACTATATTAGTTGAGTATATTATTTTTGTATTTTTTTTGTAGTGCATACGGAGTCTTTGGTCACTCCCACTCCTAATATCCGTTCAAGTCCCACTTCTGGCCTTGTCAGCAAATTAACTGGACGTAAGATGTTAATGACAGATTCTAGAAATATTTAAGTTAATTTTTTTACTGAATATTGGACCGGTTTTCAATTGCTTTTGATTGGAATAGTCCTGTTTCTAACTATGGGGATAGACTGCATCCAGTTGATGTAGGTGTCAAGTGAGAAGAAGCTTCTCTAACCTAGAGTGCAAGACGAATTACAAACAAATGCTGGGAGTCCTTGAGATTCAACAGCTCCCACTCACAGCTGAGCCTCAACCTTACCACCATACAGCAACTAAACGTTGCGAGGATATATCCTTGGTGTTCAGCAGTTTTCCTTGTAGCTGAGCTTCAGTACTGACATGATGCCAATTATAGCATTAGTTCTAAAAAATAAATCACCCCATCCTCCGACCAAAATCACGCCATAACCGGCTTTCATTCCCCCATGATTTACCACATTTAACAGCTGCTTTAATTCTACCATGGGTGCACATCGTCTAACATTGTGACATCACATATATATATATATATATAAATATATATCATAATAGGAGAAGGGCTTTGGTAAATATTATTGTTTAGTGCATAAAAGCTAACTTTTGTGTAATACACTTAGTTTTCAATGCATGTCTTTCATATTCGTGTGTGTCAAATATAACTATTTAGCTATATATCAAAATTTGATACATAACTAAGTAGTTATATTAATTAATAAATGAATATAAATAAATTTATTATAAATAATGATGAAATTAATTTTCCGGAAGCTCAATTTAGAATGGCAAATCATAGCTACAGCTTAAAACACTTTTCTTACTTCTATATATATTTCATAAAAATTGTAAATGAAAGCTAATAAAAGCTAATAAAACTATCATAAGCCACCAAATTAGGTACATTAAAATTTTATATAGCATAGAACTAGACTACCAAGTATGAAGAAATTTGGTTTATATTATCGCACAGCCATTATAACCACTGGTGTAGCTTTGACAACACAAATATTTTTGACTATGTTTATGAACATTAATAATCATGTGTATGTGACTTTTCCAACTTTCACACAATTACATTACAATAAGCCCAACATTTTACTCTTTAAACAATAAGCCCAACCTTTACTCTTCATGCCGGACACTGTTATATACATATATACATATTATATATATATATATATTATATATAGTCACAAAACTTTAGAGTAAAAATTGAATTGAATGTGAGGAGGTAGTAAGTACAAAGTGACTATGTAATCATGAATGTTGCTTGTGTAGGTGCCACCACAACAGTTTCGCACAGCAATACAAGTAACAATACAGTAAGAAATGTTTTGTCTTTGCAAATTTTGAAGGCAACAATGTTTTTCACATTTCAATTGAGCATGTTTTGTGATATTATATTATTATATTAATAGTTTATTAAATAAAGTATTGTAGCAGCAAATCTTCATCAGTAACAACTATGTTAACTTCTTTTACCACATCTTCTATGTCCTAAACCAGATTTTCAGCTTCAGTTGAAAAAATACAGAGAACGAGTCTTTACAGAAAACTTAGGCATTCATACCCATATAATATATATATAAATCACTGCACAAGGTGAATTTTGAGGAACTGTAGAGCTGAAAAGAGTTGAAAATAAGAACATACATGTGTCAAAAGAATAAGTAATTTAGTTGAGCCGTTTGTATTTTGACTCCATGATAATAACTGCTTGATCTGTGATGACAGTTTGACCAAATTTTTAACTTCATTTATTTTTATGCTAGTTACTGTTAAATAGTTTATTGTGAAATCATTATCTGATATTGTTACAATGTATTTTAGAATGTTGAAAACCAGAAAAAACAGAGCCAAATACTAGCAATAGTAATACCAGGTATGGCATTGTTATAAATATTATTTTATTTCCTAACAATTCGAACTTTAATTAATATTTTTTTAGTTGTTACTCTGACTGTTATTGTACTGCTCATCCTTGGTTTTATCTTTATAGTGTAAGTGACATGATAGCATCATAATGATTAAAGTATATTTTGTACCTTCAATGTATGCTTTCTGTATATTTTTATACACAGAAAATAGATTGCACAGTGCCTTGCAAATTCTCTGTGTGATATTTGAGGTTAAATAGAGTAGATTAGGACAAAGTAAACGAAATAAAGATGTGATACATATACTAATGTAAGATCAAACTAAAAAAATGGTAGTTTTACATGCCAATTTTATGAGTTTTCTGTGCCCTGTTTTTCTTACTCATCTTTTTAACTCATGGATTTCCTTCTCCTTTATCTACCTCCCTGCTCCCCACTATCTCTCTCCTTTCTTGTACTTTCTTTCTTCTTCATGGCAGTAGTTACACTCTATAACCTGAAGGAGTGCCTGTAACCATGAAAAATTCATTTGCGGAACTGAGGTGGAAAGTGTGGTCACCACCTAAAGTAGCTGAGAATCGTGGACGTAAGAAAGGCAGATAAGCAGAAGAATTCGAGGGTCAGAAAAAATAGAAGCAAGTGAGAAAAGGCTGCAAATGATGTAATTATTTCAATGACAAAGTGAAAGAAAATATACAGAAAGGGCAGAGATACTGAGGAACAGGAGAGATAGTAGACATTAATGATAAGAGAAGCCAAACATGCTCACCTCCCTAGTAGTTTCATTGGGAATATCCAAGCACTCTGGTAAACCACTGAGAATATTATAGTGTAAAGCAAAATCACAGTGGCAGCAAAGAAATTATTTGCTCACGTGAGTATTGCATGACTATTGGGGGGCGTTACCCACAAAAGCTTACATAGGATATCCAAAAAATGACTATCTTTTTCTGGAAAATTAAGATGAAATACAAAACGTAAATTTTCCAGTACAACAATTTGGTGCTTCATTTAATGTTCGGGAGGCCACTCTCTTCCAAGATCCACTATGCGTGACAGAATGACTGACTCACTCACTGACAGATAACCTGAGTACTGTAACCATATTGCGCGTGCGCACTGAGGGTTAATAAACTTCAATATGTTATCCATTCAAACCATGTCTATTTTGTTGATACATGCAATTAAGTTGTCCTTTTTTAGATTTATAAAGCACAAGACTGAATATTGTTCATGGATTAAGAAAAAATGTGATATGAAGATTATGGAGAACAATGTTTCTATAGTTGAAAACGAACCAAATAGTGAAATACCTGCTGTTTCAGATGCTCATAAAGAAGAATGCATTAAAACCACAGGCAAGAAAAATATTAATAACGTAGATATGGTTAGAGATGAGAAAAAAATTATTGTTCATATCACACATTTAGGTCCTGATCAAGTTAAGGTAGAACCCATTGATGAAGTCAACAGCACTATAATGCAGGAAGGTGGTACTGCAGAAGAAGCCATCAGACAAGAAGACAAGGTAAAGATTGTGTACAGTCAACCTGACCCTCCAGTAACAATTGAATAACTTCATTATTTAAAAGTTAGGAGAATTATTGTGTTTGATTGGCATAGATATTATATGTATACATATATGCTTTTGTTGACTTCAAAAAAGCTTATGCAATCACCAGAATGTTCATCAGTTGACGTAAGCATTATTCGATATATTATCTGGGAAGGTGTTGCTTTCTCAATGAGTTATTTTAAGGGCTAACTAATCACATAAATATTTCTACTCTAGGAAAACATTGTGAATTCTGAGGAATCGGGTCAACTGGGTAACAGTGATTTGGTCAAACCTTCTATGGTGGTATGTCATTATAGTATCTAAGTTACAAAATTTATCTGTCTCTTCAAATACATTCTTGATGAACAGTCTTAAGAAAACAGATACTATCTGGGTTGAGCCAAATAATGCTAGCATAAGTGATAGTAATGATGGGGGAGGGGAGTGATTGTGCACCCCCCTTTCAATTTAATGATATTGAAAACACATATATTTTGTATGATGTGTAGTTGTCCACCATTAACTTCTGACTTCTTTTTTCATAGTTAGAACTCTGAAATAGAGTGGACAACTAACGTAAAAAGCACAGCATACTGCTAGATCACTGTAAACAAGTTAACTTTAGATTAGACAAACAATCATTCAGGCTGCTTAACTGGCTTTTAAATTCCACGGCAATGCTCTGTAACAAGCCTTGCTATGATGGGCCAATAAAGCATTTTTGTGACCAGAAATTAAATTGTAAATATTTAAATGTCAAATGTCAGATGTGGTTTGTAGCTTACATTACCGAGTGTGCTCAAAAGTAGGTGGGGTCAAGTGTTTCTCTACTTATGCAACCCCCTTTCTGAGCGTCTGTGTATGGCCTGCTTTTGAAGTGAGATGGTACACACTTTGATATATGTACTGCTAAATGCTACCATGGAGCTGCAAGAAACTAGAGTTTGGAACTACTACCGATTATTGCTAATAAGAGGAATTAATGATCAACAACTAAAATTTATCTATCTCTAACCTGATTTGTAAAAGGTATAGCTAATTTTAACTTTTCCCAGTCACATCATGGGCAAGCTTTAGAATCCTTTTACTTTCAGTGTCAATTCTCTTTTCTCTTGAATATTGCTCTGAATATTGCTCTTAATATTGTTAAATATTAAGTCACATCAATACATGAAATAAATGTAAATGAAATTATTAATTTTCTCATTTAACTTTTGTAGAGACATCTAACACCAGCAATAAATGCTCTATCACGTGATATGGTATGTTATATAGTAAACTACTATAGTTAATAGGGCGAGTGAAGAACCGAGACCCCATGATTCTTTATTGAGATTATTAGCAAGCAAGAGAAGCTAGCAAGACAGTTTATGGGGTATATAATTGAAAATCGAGAATATGTTATATATATACTTATGGATTGTACGTATGCCTCTTTAGTGCTCAGGTGCCTTTTCTTCTAAAAACACAGCATGTTAGGCTTGTCCACAGAGTTCTATTTTATGGTTAAGGCTCAAAACTGTGCATTATTCCCTTGAAAAGATTGTTTTATCAAGTCACATAGTTGCTATGATTGGGTACTATGGTATTAAAAAACAACAACAACAACAATAACAACCAACAAACAAACAAAAAAGCTCCGCTTTTTCTAAGTAGACGTGAGTGAGAGCCATTGTCACTGATAGTCAGAATGCCTTAATATTTAAGCTATCACTACTCGGAAAGGACTGTGGTGAATAAATATATCTGATAAAAATACAAAGTTCTGGCCGTTGTTTTGTAGCTGCTTGTTGGTAATTCAAATAGTCAGAATTGATTTACTGCAACATTGGAAATAAAGATTAAATCACAATTCTGTATTTGTTTGCTAAAATTTAAATTAATGGTTACCTGCTATATACTATAGTTTATATAACTAAGCAAGCTAGTTCACCACATTGTGCTCAAGTGCACCAATATATATATATATATATATATATATATATATATATACATATACATATATATAATATATATGGCCTAAGTTCAAAGAGGCCAATGCATGTCCATCCCTGAAAAAAAAATTACAAAGAGCTACAGAGACAGATGAGAAGACACATGGCAGTTAGGTCTAACAAGTTCATTTTCTATTCGAATTAGTAGCTGTAGCAGTACTTCTTGCTGATAGGCTTGCAAAGAGAGATAGTCAGTCAGCCAGCTAGCCAGCCAAGAATGAACTGTTCTTGTCCTTGTTTACAACTCCCACCAGCCCAGTATGTGAACTCCAAACCTTCTAGCAGTACTGTCAGCTATGGGCTTACACGACACCATTTCAGTCAACAAAAGGACAAGTGAATTTAGCTCAATATTAAATGGAATTTTAAGCACCAGCAAGTGCCTGAGAGGGCGGTGCCCAAATGAAGATCTCTTACCAAATCGCACTCTGAAGCCTGTGGTATTATATATATATAATATGAATACATGGCCTAGTTGAAAACACATGGCTACATGTCATTTCAAGCATCATAAATAATTGTTTGACTAGCGATTACTCAATTTATATTACATATTTGTACCTTTAGCAGTCATCTGAACAGTTTCAGCAATCACATTTGCAGGTGCACTTTAAGCAAGTAGCTAGCTAGATAGTTTTTGTTGTTGGAAAACTATAAAGTCATTAATAGCCAATATGTTTATGTAGGGTGCTGTGGGAAAGAGTGAAGGTGATGCAATTGCAACTGATACAGCTCATACTAATGAGTTGCCTAGTCCTGAAGAGTAAGTATGTCAGCTTCTGCAAATGTTTTGTCAGAAAGTTTATATATATATATAATTGCCTGATCCAAACTAGCTGTCTTGCAGAATTTTCATTGTTAGCATTCACAACTTTAATTGAAACAAAGCATGATTACAAAAATGAACAGAAATACATACAAACAGACAATACATGACAGTTAAACCCACAGATAGGATAGAAATAAAGAATACTTATTTAACTGTTTTACATACTAAAACATGTTTACATTTTACAGGAATTATGGAAAGTGTATAGATGTCTATCCAGGAAATGCTCAAGTATCAATAAGTAATGGAATAACTGCATCCAATATTTATGCTGAACCCAGTCATATACTTTAACGTAATTCCGTAAATTTTACCTTATCTGTTTATAATTTCTGTACAATAATTAAATACATTCTTTACGTAGCTACTTTGATATAGCAGTGTCTTGTATGTCTGTTATTATGTCATCAGCTGCTGATTCCTTGGATTACAATGTTAAATTATTGTTACTATAATTATGGCTACACATTTGTAGTGTATAATATAATATAAACAGAACAATTATTTAAACTAGCATTTAAATGATCATTGACTACTGGCTGATATACATACGCTGAGACATATATAAATCTTACTTGGAAATAATAATTATGCATTTAGATTAGACTTACTAATGTTCATAGAGTGAATAACATGTATGTAATAACTTGTCAGTTTTGTACATTCGAAATAATTTCCTGATCCATCCCAGGACACCACACAAATATTCTTGCTAACCTTTTCATTCTTGTCTCCCCTTGGTGGGAATCATGGAGTTCCTGGAGAACTTCTGCTTGACCCACTTCCGGTATGACTACTTGGTTTCCCCACATAAGGCAACCATCACAACTTGACAACTCAAGTTACAGATATCTGTAGCAAGGAATACAATGGATGTAAGATTGTCCAGAAATGTTGTAAAAAATTTCCATAATAATTGAGTTAACCAAGGTAAGACTTCAATTCTGTGGCATTTGTTGGCTCAGGTGCCTCCAGTTTGGCTTTGACTTTATCTGGTATTGGATGCAAACCATCTGCATCAATCAGATATCCAAGATAAACAACTGACAATGCCATGAACAGACACTTGTCTTTCTTTAGCTTCAATCCAGCATTCTGCAACCTCACTAGAACCATCTCCAATGTTCTCAGGTGGTCTTCTTCTGATGAACCAGCTATAAGTAAGTCAATCAAATAAATTGCCATATTAGGCTGCTTGTGAAATGTTTCACGAAATTATTTCTCCTTATCAAACTCTGACTAATGTAATAATTACTATATATAGTAGTTTGAATGTGTTAAGTAGACCATGGAGGAGGGACATGCTGTATTAGATTGTATAATTTTGTAAAAAAATAGTAGCATCAGTGACTGGAAAAATGATAAGAAGTTTATAAAATTGGACCAAGAGACTTTAAAACAAGTAAAGCATTGTAGATATATTATGATGAAAAGGCCTAAATGCATTAACAAAGTGAATTAAAGAAAGACATACTGCAAAAAGTATACATTAATAAAAAAGTGGCAGAACGAAAAACAAAAGACAAAGCAACAGTGAAAGCCTGCAGTAAAACTAATATACTGTAGCTACAAGGTTATTATGATTATAAAGTAAAGTGTTCCGATAAAAAAATTGAGTTAACTAGTTAAAAATACTAGAAAAATGATTGAATTGTGTTTGATTTAGAAATGGTAAAGAAATTGTGGTCATAGTGATAAATAAAAACAATTATTGGTATTCAAAACTGAAGTAAAAATAATATAAGTATTTCTCTGTAACACCACTGTTAAGTATAGAGTGCTATGATTATTGTGGCTACTAATACCAAGATGATCCTAAAGCTAAGAAAAATAAGAAATGCATGAAACTGAGCATGCAACAGTGACTGTTCTTTTCTTGGTGTGACTCCTGATGCTTTAGGAACCTGTACATATTGCGATGAAGGAAATATGGGATTAAGTAATGTCTTATTTTTCTGATGACTGATTTTATTTATTTATTTATTTTGTGTAAACTGTGTACACTTAATATCACATGGAGGATGCATTCTTTATTTCCTTATAGAGACCCTCTAAATTCTGGTTAGGTGAAACAGATCAAGGTTTTCCAATCAAACATGAATATTCTTATTATCAGGTGTGAAAAACTGACATTTATGTTTATGAAATATGTGAGGGAACTGGGGCAGTCAGGGTTAACTGATGGCCACAGGATCGAAAGCTATTCAGGGTTAAATGAACACTTAGAGAGTAGGCTGCCACCAGAGTTGCTGGGGATGCCCAATCACCTGGAGGGTTAACTCTTAAGGTGTATAAAGAGTTTAATTTTTAAACAATGCAGAAATACAACAACTGAAAATGAAATGAGGAAAAACTGGTGTATATAACTAGAGGTACTGATGAGGGAATGTAATGCAAGATGAGAAGAAGATATATTGAATAAATGGACACAAATGTAAATAAACACAAAGATTGAATGCAATTAGAAATAAGATAAGAGTAGTTAAACATAACAAAATAAAAATGGGAAAATACACAGAGAAACATAACTATTATGTAAAAATGTAAACAGGTAAACTAAACAGGTAAACATAATTAGAAAAATAAGAATATGACAGTGTAACAGTTCAGTTCAGTTCTAATAATGTAGTAACTGTTTTACTACAAAATATGTCAATAGTTGTTATTTTCCCCATGAGTGTGCAGTGCCAGCTTTTTTGTAGTAACAGAAAATACAAAATTAACATAACTACAGTAATTATGAGATGTAGCTATCATTATTTTCACAGTTAGCTTTCTTCAGAATGCACTTGTTCTTTTGCGTCCAGATATACCTACAAAATGTTGAATACATAACTAGGTCAGGAATGTAAGAAAGATATAATTGCAATATTAAGTGTGTTCATATCCTGTGCCTAATTAGTTAGTTAAGTATCA